>SXGU01079659.1_pt1 | contig 19618 bp, 21 predicted proteins | sample 3174531 | NCBI WGS metagenome assembly SXGU01 (sample SAMN11356863, study PRJNA531348) | freshwater metagenome | isolation source: freshwater sample F1-140 | place: China: Fuxian Lake, Yuxi | collected 2017-12-25 | reverse complement strand
GCTCCAACAAGCGTTTTAGGCGGTTATTGCGGTTGATAACGCGGCGATATAGATCGTTGAGATCCGAAGTCGCAAACCGACCACCATCAAGCGGCACAAGTGGGCGCAGCTCTGGCGGAATCACAGGTACAACATCCATAATCATCCATTCAGGCTTATTATCAGAGCCAACGAATGCTTCCACCAGCTTCAAGCGTTTTACCAATTTCTTGCGCTTTGCTTCCGAAGTTGTTGCGGCAAGGTCAGCGCGAAGCTCGGTTTTAAGCTTCGGCATATCAAGAGCCATAAGCATGGTTTTAATCGCTTCCGCACCAATTTGCGCGGTGAACGCGTTATCGCCATATTTTTCTTGCGCGTCGTAATATTGCTCTTCGGAAAGCAGCTCACCAACTGAAAACGGCGTAAGCCCTGGCTCAACCACTACATAGGATTCAAAATAAAGGATTTTTTCCAAGTCTTTCAGCATCATATCCAGCAAGATGCCGATACGGCTTGGCAGCGATTTCAAAAACCAGATATGCGCCACAGGAGAAGCAAGGTCAATATGCCCCATGCGCTCGCGGCGAACCTTGCTGGTGGTAACTTCCACGCCGCATTTTTCGCAGACAATGCCGCGATATTTCATGCGCTTATATTTACCGCAAAGGCATTCATAATCCTTAATTGGCCCAAAAATACGAGCGCAGAACAAACCATCGCGCTCTGGCTTAAAGGTGCGGTAATTGATGGTTTCTGGTTTTTTTACCTCGCCAAAAGACCAAGAACGAATCTTTTCAGGACTCGCAATGGAGATTTTGATTTCATCAAATTGTTTGGTAGCAGTTAGTTGCTGTCCAAAAAAGCTCATTACTTCGTTCATATTTTTGTCCTTTAGTAGTGACCAGTGGTCGGCGACCAGCGGTCAGTTTTACTATAATTTGCTTATCACTGGTCGCTGACAACCGACCGCTGACCGCTATCTCAAGCTTCTTTCTCCGTCAACTCAACATTAAGCCCCAAGCTCCGAAGCTCTTTAACCATTACATGGAATGATTCAGGTATGCCCGACTCAAAGCTGTTGTCGCCGCGAACGATGGATTCATATATCTTACTGCGACCCGCCACATCGTCTGACTTCACAGTCAGCATTTCCTGCAAGGTGTAAGCTGCACCATACGCTTGCAACGCCCAGCATTCCATTTCCCCGAAGCGTTGACCACCGAATTGTGACTTACCACCAAGAGGTTGCTGGGTAACTAGCGAGTATGGCCCAATTGAGCGAGCGTGGATCTTGTCATCAACCAAGTGATGGAGCTTCAAGATATATAGATAGCCCACCGTGGTTTTGCGATCAAAAGCATCACCAGTGCGACCATCATAAAGCTGAACCTGACCAGAAAGATCGTGACCAGCTTTTTTCAGCCAATGCTCAATATCTTTTTCCTTCGCGCCGTCAAACACAGGCGTTGCAAAAGGCACACCCTTACGCAAGTTAGAAGCCAGCTCAAGAACATCCTTATCGTTCATTTTGCTGATTTCTTTTTCCAGCCCTTTGTCCTCATACATATCACCGAGGAATTCGCGCAGTTTTTTCACGGATTCCGCTTTGCTGTTTTCTTCCTGAACTGATTCCAACATGCCGCGAATCTGCGAACCGATACCAGCCGAAGCCCAGCCAAGATGAGTTTCCAAAATCTGCCCAACATTCATCCGCGATGGTACACCGAGTGGGTTGAGGATAATATCAGCGTGAGTGCCGTCAGCAAGATATGGCATATCCTCAATCGGAACGATTTTAGACACCACCCCTTTATTTCCGTGACGACCCGCCATTTTGTCCCCTGGTTGCAGTTTGCGTTTTACAGCCACGAAAACTTTAACCATTTTAAGAACACCCGGCATCAAATCATCACCTGCCTGCACCTTACCCACTTTTTCTTCAAACTTATGGTTGATGCGAGCAAGCGCGGAATCAAGCTGCTTTTTCAGGCTCTCAATTTCATTCATCACAGCGTCATCTTTAACCGCAAATTGCCAGAGCTGACCTTTGCTATATTCGCCAAAAGTTGCCTCGGTAATTGTGCTGCCTATTTTGAAGTTTTTCGGCCCAGAAGTCGCTTTTTTATCAGTGAGCAATTCGCGCATACGACCATAAACAAAGCGTTCAATGATTGCGCGTTCATCGTCTCTATCTTTTGCGAGGCGTTCAATTTCGGCTTTTTCAATGGAAAGTGCGCGTTCGTCTTTTTCAATGCCGCGACGGCTGAAGATGCGAACACCAACGATAGTCCCCGCTACACCCGGAGGTAAGCGAAGTGAAGAATCACGCACATCCGAAGCTTTTTCACCGAAAATAGCGCGAAGTAATTTTTCTTCCGAAGTCATTGGCGATTCTGATTTTGGCGTAACCTTACCAACCAGAATATCCCCCGGTTTTACTTCCGCGCCGATATGCACCACGCCAATTTCATCCAGATTGCGCAGAGCTTCTTCGCCGATATTTGGAATATCGCGGGTAATTTCTTCCGCGCCCAGCTTGGTGTCACGCGCCATAACTTCAAATTCTTCAATATGAATTGAAGTGAACACATCATCAGAAACAATGCGCTCAGAAATCAGGATAGAATCCTCAAAGTTATAGCCATTCCACGGCATAAACGCCACAAGGACATTCCGCCCAAGCGCGAGTTCGCCAAGATCCGTTGAAGGACCATCGGCAATAATATCGCCCGCCTTCACAACATCGCCAACTTTAATAAGCGGGCGTTGGTTTAGGCAAGTGCTTTGGTTGGAACGGGTGAATTTGATAAGGTTATAAATATCAACCCCCGGTGAGCCGTCTTCAGAGCTTTCCGAAGAGCGAATAACGATACGGGTTGCATCAACTTGGTCAACAATACCACTGCGGCGCGCGCTGGTGGTAACACCAGAATCCTTCGCCACGATTTCTTCCATACCAGTTCCAACCAGCGGTGCTTCCGAACGAAGAAGCGGCACAGCTTGGCGTTGCATGTTTGAACCCATGAGCGCACGATTCGCATCATCGTTTTCAAGGAACGGAATAAGAGCCGCCGCCACTGAAACCAACTGTTTTGGCGCGACATCGATATAATCAATCTGATCCGCCGAAGACAACACGAAATCGCCATTGCAACGGCAAGAAATAAGCTCGCCAGTCAAATGATTTTTTTCATCAAGCGTCGAATTCGCCTGCGCGATGGTGTATTTTCCTTCTTCAATCGCCGAAAGATATTGAACTTCATCCGTCACCCGACCATTCACCACCTTACGATATGGGCTTTCAATAAAGCCATATTTGTTAACGCGAGCATAGGTTGCCATTGAGTTGATAAGCCCGATATTCGGGCCTTCAGGAGTTTCAATCGGGCAGATACGACCATAATGCGTTGGATGCACATCTCGCACCTCAAAGCCAGCGCGTTCGCGGGTAAGACCACCAGGCCCAAGGGCAGAAAGACGGCGTTTATGAGTAATTTCGGAAAGCGGATTGGTTTGATCCATGAATTGCGAAAGCTGGCTTGAGCCAAAGAATTCGCGGATAGCCGCCGCAACAGGCTTCGCATTCACCAAATCATGCGGCATAACCGTGTCAATATCCACGCTGCTCATGCGCTCAATAATTGAGCGTTCCATTCGCAGCAAGCCAATGCGGAATTGGTTTTCCATGAGTTCACCAACCGAACGCACACGACGATTTCCAAGATGATCAATATCGTCAATTTCGCCGATGCCGTCTTTAAGACCAACCAGCAGCTTCACAGAATTAACAATATCGTCTTTGGTTAGAACGCCGACTTCGTCAGATATTTCAAGATTCAAACGAGCATTCATCTTAACGCGCCCAACCGCCGAAAGATCATAGCGTTCTGCATCAAAGAATAGCGATTTGAACAAAGCGTCAGCCGCTTCAACAGTCGTTGGTTCACCAGGGCGCATCACGCGGTAAATATCAATCAAAGCATCTTCACGGGTGGTATTTTTATCAGCCACCAAAGTGTTGCGCATATATGCACCAACATTGATATGGTCAATGTCCAGCACCGCAACATCTTTAACTCCTGCTTCTTCCAAAACAGCAATTGCTGCTGCGGTGATTTCTTCGCCAGCCTCAATATAGATTTCGCCAGTTTCAGGATTTACAATGTCAGAGCCATTATATTTACCAACAAACTGCTCGTCGGTCACCAAATATTCCTTCAGCCCATCATCTGCAAATTTTTTCGCAGCACGAACGGTCATTTTTTTGCCAGCTTCTGCATAGACAGTGCCAGTTTTTGCATCAATCAAATCATAAACCAGTTTCACACCACGATATTGCTCTGGGTTGAATTTCGCGCTCCAACCTTTTTTCAGCTTTTTATAGATAGTTTTAGTATAAAATGTATTGATGATTTCAGTGTTATCCATGCCAAGCGCACGCAGGAATGTGGTAACAGGAACTTTACGGCGGCGATCAATACGCGCATTCACCAAATCCTTAGCATCAAATTCAAAATCCAACCATGAACCACGATAAGGAATAATGCGGCAAGAATAGAGGAATTTGCCAGAGCTATGCGATTTGCCTTTGTCATGATCAAAGAATACACCAGGTGAGCGGTGCATTTGCGACACAATAACGCGCTCTGTGCCGTTGATAATGAAAGTGCCATTATCCGTCATCAGCGGTATATCGCCCATATACACATCTTGTTCTTTGATGTCTTTAATTTCGCGCGCGCCAGTGTCTTCGTCAACAATCCACACGATAAGGCGCAGAGTAACGCGAAGCGGAGCAGCCGAATTAATCCCGCGAGAACGGCACTCATCCACATCATATTTAGGTTCGTCAAAATTGAAACGAACGAACTCTAATGTTGCAGTTTCTGTGTAATCTTTAATCGGAAAAACCGATTTGAACACAGTTTGCAAACCTGTGTTGGTGCGCTTTTCAGCAGGAATATTTATCTGCAAAAATTGATCATAAGAGTTCTTCTGAACCTCAATCAAATTCGGCATGGCGGTTTTTGTCTCAATTTTACCAAAACTTTTACGAATACGCTTACGCGCGGTAAACGACAGCTTAGAAGCTTGAGCCTGCACCATGTGAACCTCTTATCTTAAAAAATATACTAAAAAAATATGCCGCAAAAAATCTACAACTTACAAACGGCAAAAGAGTGGCGCGATTTCGCACCACTCCATAGCCTTATATCCGTTGAAATTACTTAACTTCAACAGTAGCACCTGCTTCAACAAGAGCTTTTTTGATCTTCTCAGCTTCGTCTTTGCTTACAGCTTCTTTAATAGCTTTTGGCGCAGCTTCAACTGCATCTTTAGCTTCTTTGAGGCCTAGACCAGTGATTTCACGAACAACTTTAATGATGCCGATTTTCTTGTCAGCAGGAGCAGAAGCCAGAATTACATTGAATTCGGTTTGCGCTTCAGCAGCAGGAGCAGCAGCACCAGCCGCCGCAGCAACAGCTACAGGAGCAGCAGCAGAAACGCCCCATTTTTCTTCAAGCAATTTAGAAAGTTCAGCCGCTTCAATAACGGTTAGAGCTGACAAGGTATCAACGATTTGTGCAAGATTTGCAGACATAATAAACACTCCCAAACAATAAAACTAAAAAATTAATAAAAAACAATTATACTAAAAACCAACTATTCCTTAGCAGCCTTCGCACCCATCACCCGCGCGATTTGCCCTGCTGGAGCTTGCAGAACACCAGCGATACGCGTCGCAGGAGTTTGCAGAATTCCAACAATTTTGGCACGAAGTTCGTTAAGCGATGGCAATTTAGCAAGGACTTCGATAGCTTTAACATCCAGCTTCTCAGCACCAAACACACCACCAACAATAACCAACTTTTCATTTGCTTTCGCAAAATCAACCAAACCCTTAGCCACTGACACAGGGTCAGCAGAAGTAGCAATCGCCGACGGACCTTTTAGCAAATCAGTGATACCCTCAAGAGGCGTACCCTTTGCTGCAATTTTAGTCAGGCGGTTTTTAGAAACCTTAAATTCAGCACCAGCATCGCGCATTTTGCGACGAAGCTCGTTAAACTGTGCAACAGTAAGACCATTATTATGAACAACCAAGGCAATCTGAGCCTTAGAAAGCTTTGCATTAGTTGCTTCAATTTGTGCTTGTTTCTGTACGCGAGTCATTGGCATAGTTTTTTCTCCTTACGCGGCCAGAATATCAGAAAGTTCAAGCTTAATTCCCAGACCCATGGTCGAAGAAATGCCAACTTTCTTGATATAGTTTGCTTTAGCACCCGATGGTTTTGCTTTTTGCACAGCATCCACCAGAGCCTTGATATTTTGAATAATTGCATCTTCAGAAAAGCTTGCCTTACCAATGCCAGCATGAATAATCGCCGCTTTATCAAGACGAAACTCAACCTGACCAGCTTTTGCCGCTTTAACTGCATCAACAACATTCGGGGTAACTGTTCCCAACTTTGGATTTGGCATCAAACCTTTAGGCCCAAGAACCTTACCCAATTTACCAACCACCGCCATCATATCAGGCGAAGCGATAACGCGGTCAAAATCAGTGAACCCGCCAGCGATTTTATCACCCAAATCTTCCGCCCCAACAAAATCCGCACCCGCTTCAAGAGCCGCAGCCGCCTTGTCACCCCGTGCAAACACCGCAACGCGGATGGTTTTACCAGTGCCGTTTGGCATAGAAACCATACCACGAACCAGCTGGTCAGTTTGCTTTGGATCAAGCCAAGTATTAATAGAAACATCAATAGTTTCATCAAATTTGCTTACTGCATTTGACTTAACCAATTTAACCGCATCCGCAAGGCTGTAGCGTTTATTTGCATCAACCTTGGCAATGAGAGTTTTTCTTTTTTTGCTAATTCTAGACATAGATTACGCCGCCTCCACAATTTCAAGACCCATTGACTGCGCCGAACCACGAACCATGCGTGCCGCCGCCTCAACATCATTGGCGTTCAAGTCTTTCATTTTTTCTTCCGCGATCTTGCGAATCTGCGTCATGGTGATTTTACCAGCCACTGCGCCCTTACCTGGAGTTTGCGAACCTTTTTGTAAGCCAATCGCTTTCTTAATATAATAAGAAACTGGCGACAATTTGGTGATGAAGGTAAAAGTACGATCCTGATACGCTGTGATAATCACAGGGATCGGCGCACCAACTTCCATTTTCTGGGTTGCAGCGTTGAACGCTTTGCAGAATTCCATAATATTCAAGCCCCGTTGACCGAGCGCAGGACCAACTGGCGGCGATGGATTCGCCTTCCCAGCAGGAATTTCTAGTTTAATGTAACCAACAACTTTTTTAGCCATTTTATACTTCCTAAAACTGGTGTTAACGCCTGCAACTCCTAACATTTCCTAAGAAAAATCAAGGCACAAGCTCCCAAAACACCCCAACAAATTTGAAAGGGGAGCGCATTTTTAATCACATATTTATATTAATGCAAGCGGTTTTTTAATTATTTTTTCAGAAACTTTCCCTATTGCGAAAAAAGCGGAATGGTTTTACAAAACTATTCATGCGTTCCGACATTGCTTTTTCATCTGATGATTCACACCGCTTCCTGCCTTGGCTAATTGGCATGATGGTGGCTTTGGCTGCCCTGCTTTTGTGCTTTGTGGTGACCATTAACGGCTGGGTTATAGCAAAAGGCAGCGACTATAGCAATAATATCACCATAAATATCCCCGTAAGCAATGGTGAGCAAGCCCCGTCGGACGAAGTCGTCGGCAAGGTTATTGATGCTGTACAACAGGTTTCCAGCGTGAAATCCGTGTCGCGGATTGAGCAAAAGAAGCTGCAGTCTATGCTTGTGCCATGGCTGGGCGAAGATATTGCCAATTCGGACTTGCCGCTGCCTGTAGTTTTGGATGTTACGCTAAAAAATGGCGCGGATATTGATGTTGAGAAATTGCAAGCCACAATTACGCAGATTTCCGCTGGAATCGAGATTGATAAGCACGAGGCGTGGGTCGCCGCATTCCTCAGTTTTTCCGCTGCTGTCCGCGCAGTTATTACCATGTTTGCCGTGCTTATTATCGTTGCCATTGGGCTGATGATAGCCTTTACCTCTCGTGCTTCGCTGCATCTGCATAGCAAGGCAGTGCGCCTGCTGCACTCCATAGGTGCGCATGACGGCTATATTGCCCGCCAGTTTCAGAATAACGCCTGCGTACTCACCATGCGCGGGGCGTTGGTGGGCTGCACGGTTGCCGCTATTGGCTTCTGGGCGATGGGCTATTATATGGAGTCGCTGGGCAACGCCGCTATTCCTTCGCTCGCCATGAACGAAATGCATTTCGCGCTGCTCTTTGCAGTGGTTATCACTTGCGGAGTGGTTGCCGCCATCACTGCCCGCCTGTCGGTTGTGAAGCAACTCCGCCTAATGCTTTGATTATTATTGCTGAACTACAACACTGAGTTACAACATGGAAAGGTCTTTAATTTATGCCTAAATCGATCAAAAATATTCTTAAATGCTCATTGTTTTCAGCATTAGTTTATTTGCCGCACGCTTCTTTGGCTCAGACTGTTGATGTTGGAAATATTCATATCGATGGCGGCGATGGCAATGTTGATATTGGCAATGCAGTTCATACGGATGGCAAAAGCGGTAGTGTTGTTGTAAATAACGGCAATACACACATAAAAAGCAACAACAACGGGGCTAAAGTTGATACAGGCAGCACCCATGTAAAAAGCAGTTCTCAAACTGCCAATACACAGACCAGTAAGGTAAAAATCATCAATAAAAATGATACCAGCGTAAATATAAGCAGCACTGATACTACAAATACTGATGGGGTTAATGTAATTGTTGGCGGAGAACATAATCCAAAAACAACTAGCGGAATTGTTGTAAAAACCACTAAATCCACCCATTCTTACGCTAATAGCGAACTACGCAATACAAGCCTCAAAGGTCGCAACTTAGCTGGGGTTTCCTTCATCAATGCACAGCTTTTTCATGTTGATTTCCGCAATGCTGATTTGCGTGGAGCGGATTTCACCAATGCAGAACTAACTGATTGCGATTTGAGGGGCGCATTGGTTAAAGATGCAAGCTTTACCAACGCCACATTTCGTGGAACAAAAATTGGCGGCGTTGACTTCTCTTCTTCTAATATGACAAATTCTGATATGACAAATGCAAATTTAACAGATGCCGATTAATCGCTAATCTGCAAATTGTAGAAACAAAATCAAACTGGATTATAAATGACTAAAACCTACGGAAAATCTACTCTACCCAGCCATCACACTACGCAAGGGGCAAGCAAAGCCCCGCATCGTTCATATCTATACGCCATGGGTATAACCGAGGCGGGAATCAACGCCCCGCTAGTTGGCGTGGCGACCACTTGGAACGAGGCTGCTCCTTGCAACATAACCCTTGCGCGTCAGGCGCAGGTGGTGAAAAAAGGTGTGGCGGCGGCGGGCGGAACACCGCGGGAATTCACGACAATTACCGTGACTGACGGCATCGCCATGGGGCATCAAGGGATGAAATCATCGCTAGTTTCGCGTGAGGTGATTGCCGATTCGGTGGAGCTGACCATGCGCGGGCATTGCTATGACGCAATTGTGGGGCTGGCTGGCTGCGATAAATCACTTCCAGGGATGATGATGGCGATGGTGCGGCTTAATGTGCCGAGCGTGTTTATCTATGGTGGCTCAATTTTACCGGGCAAATTCCGCGGCAAAGATGTGACGGTGGTTGATGTTTTTGAAGGTGTGGGCAAACATTCCGCTGGTGAAATGAGCGCGGAAGATTTGCACGAGTTGGAACAAGCCGCTTGCCCGTCCGCAGGCAGTTGCGGCGGGCAGTTCACCGCCAATACCATGGCTTGTGTGAGCGAGGCTATTGGTCTGGCTCTGCCAAATTCCTCTGGTGCGCCCGCGCCTTATGAATCGCGCGATGCTTTTTGTTTTGAGTCGGGTCGTGCAGTGATGGAACTTATCAAAAATAAAATTCGTCCAAGGGATATTGTCACCCGCAAATCGATGGAAAATGCGGCGGCGGTAGTGGCGGCGACGGGCGGCTCAACCAATGCAGCCTTACATTTGCCAGCAATTGCCCATGAATGCGGCATTGATTTTGACATTCACGCGGTGGGCGAAGTATTCAAGCGCACACCATATCTTGCTGACCTTATGCCGGGTGGAAAATATACCGCGAAGGATTTGTTTGATGTGGGCGGCGTGCAAGTTGTTCTAAAAACCTTGCTTGAGGGCGGATATTTGTATGGCGACTGCATGACAGTTACGGGCAAAACTCTGGCGGAAAATCTTGCCAATGTAAAATTCCCCGATGGACAAAAAGTTGTATTCCCGCATGATGCTCCACTTACCAAAACTGGCGGCGTGGTTGTGCTAAAAGGCAACCTTGCACCAGAAGGCGCGATTGTAAAAGTTGCGGGCATGAAAAACTTGGTATTTTCTGGATCAGCATTGTGTTTTGACTGCGAGGAGGATGCTTTTGCGGCTGTTCAGCAACGCAAATATAAAGAAGGCGATATTTTAATCATCCGCTATGAAGGGCCACAAGGCGGGCCGGGGAGGCGCTAGATGCTTTCTACCACCGCCGCCATTTACGGGCAGGGAATGGGTGATAAAGTGGCACTCATCACTGACGGGCGGTTTTCTGGCGGTACACGCGGCTTCTGCATCGGGCATGTTGGGCCAGAAGCAGCCGTGGGCGGGGTTATCGCCCTGCTCAAAAATGGCGATAAAATCACCATTGACGCAGTAAAAGGCGAAATAAATGTTGATTTGAGCGACGCAGAACTGGCAGGGCGCAAAGCCGATTGGAAGCCACGCAAAACCGACTATAACTCGGGCGCACTGTGGAAATACGCGCAGTTGGTTGGCTCAGCGGAAAAAGGCGCGGTAACTCACCAAGGCGGGGCGGCAGAAACCCACATCTATGCGGATATTTAGGGATCTATAAAAAATTAACCTAAAATTAATACGAATACCGTATAATCCACCTTATGATCTTTAAGAAACATGGGGGTGGGTTATGGTTATGTTAATGAATATCACTAATATTGGCAACACAAGTGTTGGTGGTGTTCAGGTAACTGGCTTGGGTGACGAGAATCAAAAGCCTCTTCCTCTTGCTGGAAATGGGTTGTTTGAGCAGCTCTCTACAGTTCTGCCCTACCTATCAACAAATCCGCAAATATACGCAAACAGCACTCTTTTATCACAAGCCATGGGGCGCACAAACAGCGGATTACAACTTCCGTCTTCTAGCCCAGCTACGGTTGCGTCAGCGCAAACAACACCAGCTCCTGAACGCAGTAATTCTTATGGTGTTGTGAGCTAGAAAATCAATGTACGCACCACATATAACCCCGCCGCCTCTTTCCAATAATGCTATGGCTGATTTGCTCTGCACCATCATGATTTTATGTCGTGGCGTTGGTGAGAATGGCAATCCCTGCTGGGCTTATATGTGCATCAAACCGAGCATGGCGCGATCATTCAAAGAAGCGCGGGATCGCGGCATATTTGACATTGAAGATTACGGATCAGTGTTGGAAGCTGGTGAAGGCAGCGAACCGCCAGCAGAAGTTAAATGGCGCATGGAGCGCGAATATGGAATGAATCACCATTATGAGGATGATTTATTGCAAGCAATCGCGGAAATCAAACGCATCGAACATTCCTAAACCTCCTCCAAAACTATCTGTTTATTTTGTGGATTGATGGACAGCTTGAGTCTGCCTTGAGTAAGCATCTGCGCCTTACGCCCAAAAATATCATATCGCCAACCGTGCAAAGCTGGTGTTTGCGCTCCGCCGAGTGCGATTTCCTCCAAGTCATCCTTGCCCGCGATTATTGGTGCGGCAATGCCATGAATTTCCGATTTCACCTTTAGCAATAGCTGCAACATCGCAATAACGCTCACCACATTTTCCGATGATTTTCTTGATTTCCCAACCTGTGGAAATTCGCTGGCGGGCAGAGCCAGAGCGCGTTCAACGCAAGCAAATATTTCCTCAATCCGCGATTTTGACATATTTTTTTCAAAACTACGCATCCGCGCCAAATCCGCCATTTTGCGCGGCAAAACCGAGGCTAGCTCAACGAGTGCCTCATCCTTTACTATCCGCCCGCGCGGGACATCATTTTTCCGTGCCTCAATCTCGCGCCACTGCGCCAACTCGCGCAGAGCCGCCAGATGTTTCGGGCGCATCGAGCCATATTTAAGGCGTTTCCAAGCACTGGCTGGATCAGCTTGATAAAGCGCAGGGTCAGCAAGCAGCGCGTGTTCCTCTGCTATCCACAACATACGCCCAGAAGCGGCAAGCTGCACGCAAAGCTTTTCATAAATAACGCGCAGATGCGTAACATCGGACAGCGCGTAGGAAAGCTGTTTTTCCGATAGTGGACGCGCCGCCCAATCGGTAAAGCGCGAGCTTTTATCCAGTTCCGCGCCGACAATTTTATTCACCAAAGTTTCGTAAGACACTGACTCGCCATATCCGCAAACACTCGCCGCGATCTGGGTGTCAAAAATATTTTCTGGAATTGCGCCTGCCAGCAAATAAAAAATCTCAATATCCTGACGGCAAGCGTGAAAAACTTTGACAAGATCAGGCTTTGCCAAAAGCGCGAACACGGGCGCAAGATTTATTCCCTCCGCTAGCGGGTCAATCAAAGCCGTTGCGCCGCCCTCCCCCTCGCCCGCAATCTGCACAAGGCACAGCCGCGGAAAATAAGTTTTGTCGCGGATAAACTCAGTATCAACGGTAATATACGCGCCGTTTTCCACCTGCTTGCAGAATATTTCCAGTTCATTTTGTGTGGTTATTAATTCTTTCATCACTCAAACCGCGCTGCGTCCGCCAGATACACACCCAAAACCGTCACTTTTTTGCAATAGAAGCTCAATTCCTCGAGCGAGTTTTGCACATTTTTCTCATGCGGATGCCCTTCAAAAGTCAGGAAAAACTGCGCCGCATCGCGCCGCTTTCCGCCTGCAATATAGCTTTCCAGCTTCACAATATTCACGCCGTTCGTGGCAAAACCACCAAGCGATTTATACAAAGCGGCTGGCATATTGCGAACAGTGAACAGCAGCGTGGTTAGCACCCTGCCCTTTTTTGGCTCGGGTTCAATCGGTGAGCGGGCGATTTGTATAAACACTGTTACATTATCATCCGCATCCTGCAAATGCTCGCGCAAAACCGTTAGCCCATAAAGCTTTGCCGCCAGCGGCGAGGCTATCGCCGCCTTGGTCGGGTCGTTCCATTTTGCCACATCCGCCGCCGCCGCCGCCGTGTTGGAATAGGTATGGGTAGCCAGCTTAAGCGTCCGCAAATTCTCGCGGCACTGCATCAAAGCCTGCGGGTGCGAATAAACATCAGTGACGCTTTCCAGAGTCGCACCATTCGCTGCCACCAAGCAATGCTCAATTTTCTGGAAATATTCACCAACAATATGCAGGTTGGTTTTGGGGATGAGATTATGGATTTCCGCCACGCGCCCCGCCTGTGAATTTTCAATCGGAATCATGCCGAGCGCGGCTTTCCCCGTCGCCACCGCCTCAAACACATCCTCAAATGATGGGCAAGGCAACGGCTGCATATACGGGCAGGCTTGGCGACAAGCCAGATCAGCATTCGCCCCCTCAACGCCCATAAAAGCTATAGTATTTTCTGCATCAGTCATATTCACACTCCCCATCTAAGAATTTTTATATAACTTAATTTTTATTTTATAGCAAACAATCGGAAAAAATTCTCGCTGGTGGCTGTGGCGCATTCTTCCTCGCTGATGCCTTTTATTTCCGCCAGAGTTTTATTCACCTGCGCCACGAAGGCTGGTTCGTTGCGCTTGCCGCGGTGTGGCGTGGGTGCGAGATATGGGGAATCAGTTTCCACCAGCAGCCTGTCCAGTGGGACAATGGCAATAATTTCGCGGATTGCACCCGCCGTTTTGAAGGTTATAATCCCCGAAACTGAGATATAACCGCCGAGCGCAAGCGCAATATCCGCAAGTTGGCGCGAGGAGCTAAAACAATGCAGCAGAAACTTAAACGCCCCTTTTTCCATTTCGGATTGTAATATCGCCGCCATGTCATCGTCCGCGTCGCGGGTGTGGATAATCAGCGGCAAACCCGTTGCCCGCGCTGCTGCAATATGCTCAAGGAAACTGCGCTTTTGCAGCTCGCGATCGCTATGTTCATAATAATAATCAAGCCCTGTTTCGCCAATGCCAATCACCTTCGGGCGCGAGGTTTTTTCTATCAGCTCCTGTGCGGAAACGATTTCCTGCTTGCCTGAATCATTGGGATGAACGCCGACCGAGCAATATATCCCCTCATTTTGCGCGGCGATAGCATGGACTTCATCAAACTCCGCCATATCGGTGCAGATGGTTTGCATCACGCCAACACCCGCCGCCCGCGCCCGCGCAATCACCTCGCCCAAATCCGCCGCAAAATCTGGAAAATTCAAATGACAATGCGAATCAACCAGCATTTTTTGCCTCACCAAAAACAATGTCCGCGCCAATGTCCGCGGCAGGTGCGGAGTGGGTTAATTTGCCAACGGAGATATAGTCAACGCCAGTTTCGGCAATGCCGCGCACGCTTGCCAGCGACACGCCGCCCGAAGCCTCCAGCGGAATTTTGCCTTCTGCTAGTACCACTGCTTCCTGCAAGGTTTTATTATCCATATTATCCAGCAAGATGCGGTCGGGAGCGGCGGCTATGGCTTCTGCCACTTGCGCCAGCGTGTCGCACTCCACAATTATCGGCAAATCCTTACCCGCCCGCGCTTTTGCCACAGCACCAGCAATTCCACCACAAAGCGCAATATGGTTGTCTTTTATCAGCACCATGTCATCTAGGCGAAAACGATGGTTTTTTCCGCCACCAACGGTCACTGCGTATTTATCCAGCAAGCGCAAATTCACCATGGTTTTGCGCGTATCAAGTATCACCGCTTTCGTGCCAGCGACCGCCGCCACATATTCACGAGTGAGACTCGCAACGCCGCACATGCGCTGCATAATATTGAGAGCCACGCGCTCACCAGCCAGAAGCATCCGCGCACTACCATTCGCGGTTGCTAGCACAGTGCCAGCAGCAACAAATTCCCCTTCCCCCACATTCACACTAACACCGACACCAGAATAAACCAATTCAGGAATAAACGAACCACACACCACCATATCTTCGCGGGCGACAAACGCCATTTCCGCCATTTGATTTGCGGGAATTAAAAGATTGGAAGTTATGTCGCCACAACCAATATCCTCCGCCAATGCGCGGGAGATAATGTCTTGTATGGGAGAGATGAGAAGGTTATGAGCTATTGACATCACGCAGCTATCGTATCGGTCGCCGTGTCGGTGTCGGTGGCAGTTTTTAGGATAAAGAACCTAACCGACACTGACACCGATCACTGACACAACTTACGCAGCTTCTTTCAAAGCTTCAGCAGCAGCGGCAACTTTCGCCCGCAGAAACTTCATCAGCTTGTCATTTGCGGTTTTATAGTCTGTGCCTTCGCAAGCGGCAAACTCACCAACCAAGCGCGACATCGCTGATTCATAAATCATGCGTTCAGAGTATGAGCGTTCCGATTGGTCAACATTTTGGTGCAAGTCACGAACCACTTCCGCGATAGAGTGAATATTGCCAGAGTTGATTTTTGTTTCATATTCCTGCGCCCGACGACTCCACATACCACGGCTGGTGCGTGCGCGGCTTTTCAGGGTGATGAACACTTTTTTCATCTGTTCAGGCGTGCTAACAGGGCGCAGACCCGCCGCCGTTGCCCGCGACATAGGAACGCGCAGGGTCATTTTATCTTTTTCGAAAGAAATAACCAACATGCGAAGTTCGATGTCGCCAATCATCTGCGTTTCTTCGGCAAGAATTTTGCCCACGCCATGAGTTGGATAGACAACATGATTGCCAACTTTATAAAGCAATTTGTTTGGCACAGCCTTCACCGCAGCCGTTTTCACCGCCGCCTTAGCAGGCACTTCCTTACGCGCCAATGACGGCTTCGCGCTTGATTTTTCGACTGCCCGAAGAGCTGGCTTAGAAGCTTGCGCTTTTACTGGAGTTTTTTGCGATTTTTTCGCCACCGATTTTAGTGGTGTTTTTACCTGAGCTTTTACTTGAGCCTTCTGTGCCATAGTTTTTCCTAACGCAAGTTGCTGCAATATATGCAAATGGTTTAACTATATATAGTATATTATTCAGAGCATTACCCACTATAAAATGTAGATTTCGTCTAAATCGAGTATTAATATAGCATGGAAATCTAAAAAAAGAAAGTTTTTATTTCAAATGCAATATAATTTTATTTTTCGCCGCTAGCGGGATTTGCGCTAAAAAAATTCTCGAATTTTCCTGCTACGCCTTTGAAACTATCGGCATCATCCGCCGCCGCTTTTTTAACGGTGAGGTTCGGCCATTTTGCTGCATATTCGCGGTTCAGCTCCACCCATTTCAGCAGCTCGTCTGATTCTGGCAAGATGGCTTCCGCTGGGCATTCAGGCTCGCACACACCGCAATCAATGCACTCATCAGGGTTAATAACCAACATATTTTCGCCCTCATAAAAACAATCAACAGGGCAAACTTCAACGCAGTCAGTATATTTACATTTAATGCAAGCATCAGTAACAACAAAGGTCATAGCAATACTCCAAACCAGCTAGTGAAAAGGCGGATATGATTAAACTAAATTTTCTTTTTTGTCCAGAGATAACAACAGCGCGAGTGCAGCTAAGATGATCAATATCGCTAGCGAATTATTTATTGAAAAAATGGCAAAGGCAAAAATCTGTAATGATAATAAAATACAAACACTTACTGATAATCCTCCAGCTTTGTTCGTTCGCTCATAAATCCATGCCATAACTGGCAAAAAAATCCACGGCGTGTCATAGGCAAAGCTAAACGGTGTGCATAGCATGGCAGCAATGCCAAATGCCAGCCATTTGCTGGCTAGTGAATAATTTTTGCGCCAGATATTCTGCACCCCATAAAGCGCAAAGCCAACGACTATAAAATGCAATGCCCAAGCATGTGTTACTGAAAATCCAGAGCCAAGCAATGCGCGGTAAGTTGAATAGATGCTGAATATCCATGTATCGGTGGAAAAAGATGTTTCACTAACCATGCTGAAATGCTGGGCAGCAATCAGAAAAATATCCCATCCAAAAATCATATTCGATATAATAAGCAGAAAAATAGTGTTGAAAATAGTGTATAACAGCACCCGCCAATATCCCCCAAAGATTAAGGCAATTGGTAGCAAAATAGCAAAATGCGGCTTGACGCTAAGAATAGAAAAACAAATCCCCGCAAGAATTGGAGATTTTTTGATTGATGCCATGCCAATTCCCGCAATAGCAGAAAGAATAAGCGCGTTCTGTCCCATGATTAAACAGATAAATATGCTTAGATTTAGAATTGTAGCAAAGAAAAACACCCCACGAACGCGCCAGAAATACCATAGAGCAGTGCTTGGAAGAACAATGGAAAGCAATAACCACGCCGCCAACGAAAAATAATATGGCAGCTCCGCAAATGGCATGATGAGCAGAAAATAATGTGGCGGATATGGCCACGGCCAATGTGATATTTTTTCCTCCGCTAAATCGGGAACAACCGCTTGCGTTGCCTGATATGCGCCAAGTTTAGTGTATAAACTATGAATATTGCCGAGGATAGCTTGCTTCGCGGCGGCATAAAACGGCAGGAAATCGCGCCCGACATACTGCCCATCAATGCTGGCAAATCCATACGCGGGCGTAAGGCTGTGCAGCAATGAGGAAAAACCAATATAGGCAAGAAGCAATGACAAAGTGTAAAATAACAGCAGAGTAATTTGCTTTGCGTTGTATGATTTCATCAAATTGGCTCTCAGGTTTTAATCCTATAGCCCTTGCTAAATAATATTGAGGTAATTGTCCAGAGCAAAATATTAGTAATGGTGAGGACTACCATGCCCAGCTCAATCGTGCCGTCCGTATAGCCCACAGTGGCATAGCGAAATCCGTCAATCATATAGAAAAATGGGTTGAAATGGCAAACGATATACCAAAAATGCGGCAATTGTTTAATGGAATAGAATGTCCCAGAAAGGAAGGAAAGCGGGGTGATGATATAGTTAGTAATCGCCGATAGCTGGTCAAATGACTGCGACCAAATACCTGTTAAAATGCCAAGAAGTGCGAGCATAATCGAGGCAGAAACCACAAAAAACAACCCGATAAATGGGTGCATAATCGGAAAGGAAACGAATATATAAACCGCGATGGAAACCGCAAGCCCAACCAAAATCCCGCGCACCACACCGCCAACCACCATGCAAAACACCAACTCCGCGCCCGTAAATGGTGGCATGAGAATGTCAATAATAACCCCTTGAATTTTTGCGAGCATCAGCGAGGAAGAGGTATTGGCAAAAGCGTTCTGCACCACCGCCATCATAATCAAACCCGCCGATACAAACTGACCGTAAGGCACAAAATCAATCATCCGCTCGTTGTTACCCATAGCGAGCATCAAAACCGCGAGAAACAACAAGGTCGTAACAATCGGCGCAACGATAGTCTGATTCCAGACTTTCATAAAACGCCAGATTTCACGCTTACATAAGGTGGCAACGCCGATGGTGTTTATTGAGTTCATGTTTTACGCTTCAAGAATGGGGATGTTATATTTAGCAAGGATTTTATCTCGAGTTACCAATGTTAAACCAGTTAGTTTTGCTTGTGCCACCAATGCCCTATCGAATGGATCTTTATGATATAATGGCAAGTCTTTAACTGCGTAAGCTTGCTGAGAAGTTAGCGGTAATTCATAAAAACCGTAAATTGCAAAAGCTTCCTCAAACGGCTTATCGGTTGATAGCTTACCGATTGCTTGTTTTATGCCAAGCTCCAAAAATGTTACGCTGCTGATAAAAATACGATTATTAGAGTCACTGATTGCAGATTTTGCAGGATATGACAAAAAATCTGGCGTTTCTAACCACCAAATAAAGGTGTGTGTATCAAGAAGAAAATCCACTATTTCGACTCTTCATCAGGAAATAATTTTGAATTGTAAAACAACTCTTCGATCTGCTTATCACACTCGTCAAAATCATCAGACATTTTTATTTTACCTTTCCACTGCCCACCCACCCTTGGCTCGGAACTCTTAAAAGAAATCGGCGTTAGGCGAACCATAACTCCGTCATCTTTCGATATAACAATATCATGCCCAGCCACCGCACTTTGAATAAGTGCGGCAAGCTGAGGCTGAGCGTTTGTTACATCAATTATCTGCATAAAATTATTTTCTATCCCCAAAAAAGCGCAGCAAATAGATGAAGATATTGATAAAGTCCATGTACAGGTTCAGCGCACCCATGACTGAAGCTTTAGCCATCGCTTCGGAATTACCCGCAACTTGGTAATACATGCCTTTTATTTTCTGCGTGTCATAAGCAGTAAGCCCCACAAAAATTAAAACGCCGATTACTGAAAGAGCGAATTGCAAACCAGAGCTTTGTAAGAAAATATTCACAATAGAAGCAATGATAAGTCCAAACAGCCCCATAATCAGGAAAGACCCCATACCCGTCAAAT
>SXGU01557583.1_pt1 | contig 19625 bp, 16 predicted proteins | sample 3174531 | NCBI WGS metagenome assembly SXGU01 (sample SAMN11356863, study PRJNA531348) | freshwater metagenome | isolation source: freshwater sample F1-140 | place: China: Fuxian Lake, Yuxi | collected 2017-12-25 | reverse complement strand
CCAAAGCCGATCATGACAAACCAGTGCGCAAAGCCAACGACGGTGAAGTTGAGCATCTTTGTATGACCCAAGATTTCACCTGCCGCCATACGCAAGCGTTTGCCACGATCATTGCTGCGGGTCGGATCGGGCTGGCCTTTTTTGTAGATACCTACCAATTGGCGGGTGCGGATCGCCAGCAAGATGAGGGCAAAGAGGGTGATCCCGTAGGCGATAACTACAAGGAGTAGATTCATAGAGGGTATATTACATTCTCTCGGGGACCATGCACAGCCAAACTTTAATTATGCGTGGCAGACACACACAGTATTTGGGGATTGTCAAAGCAATCTATCCTTTACAAATTTGATATTACTGAGATCAAATCTGAGTCAGCAATTTTCGTTGGTAAAGTAATCTTAAATGTATTAGTTGAAGTATCAAAATAAAAATTAGAGCGATTTATAGCATCCCTTATAAGTCCATTTCGGAGAGTCTCAACAAAGCCTAGTTCAAGCAGATCATGTTTGCTAGAAAATGTCTCAATAACCCACTGAAAGAAAGTTTCTTCAACATATTTCCCTGCAACTCTGCAAGAAATTGCTAACTCCGCGATCTTGAAATTAGGTTTAAGTTCAATCTTTCCAACGAGGATAATCCCATGTGTGCCGTACTTGTCCTCTAAATCTGCACATACCCATAAAGAATGAGTATCTAAAGTCGAGATCTTGAAATCTTCATATGATAAACGCAATCCAGAAAAATTCAACTGATTGCTTCGATTTAGTAATTCAAAGCCACGGTCAAAATCCCGCTGTTTGTTCAACGTTCGTATTGTTAGCTGCATATTACAGGAACGCAAAAAGTCCTTAAAACTCAACGCACTTTGAGATAGATCTACCTTGCGGGTATTTTCTTCCTGATAAAAAACACGGCGCAAGGAACCGAGAGAAGGTGATGGAGGATTCAAACAATACATTTCTAACATTGATGAGGTATGAGAAGCATCCAAGGTTCTGATTGTTGGGTGTATTTTTTTTACTTCATCAATCTCGAACTTTGTATCATCAACAAACAAAAATTCATTCAAATTCAAATTCAAATCTGAGGCAATCTGGAATAAATTTTCACTTTTATGGTTCCAATTTATCTGCGGCGAAACAAAGAAATGAGCAATTCCCAAATCTTCTAACACATCCAAAGTTTCAGATGAGTTGTTTTTGCTCGCTATAGAATTAAGAATCCCCCTTGCGTCGAGAGTTTCTAATGTTTCCAGAATTCTATGTCGAAGTACCATATGCGGCTTATCACTTGACTCCACTAAAATTCCATCCCAAATAGTCCCATCTAAATCCCAAACCACACATTTCACTGGAGATAAATGATCATCCTTTTGTTTCAAATCTTCAGCCGCTAAATTAGAAAATTGCAAGCTACTTTCATTTATCGGTACGATTACATTAAGTGTGTGAAAAAGTAGCGCTGCTCCAGAGTGAACGTCTGGAAGTAGTCGAATTAGAGTTCGTCCCTGTGCATTCCGTCCTTGGATTTCCAAGGTTTTTTCAGTCCAACCCGTTTTGAGAAAAACTGAATCCCTAAATACACCAATACCTAGAACAGATAACTCTATAGCAATCGAAGTTGGATTACCAGGGTTATAAATAATCGAGTGTAAATACCTCAAAGCGCTAACTTCAACTTCTGATCCAATATTGTGTACAACACGTCGGCGCACCCTCGAAATAAACCAACCTAAAAAAAATGTAATTTTCAAAGAATGAGTGGCCTCAGCCAGTTTTGTAGAGATGTTATTAAGGGAAATTAAGAAAGAATGAAGTCGAGAACTCAAGGAGTTATCCACCAATTCAGACTCTAACTTCCCCCACTGCTTGAAAATTACATATGCAAAGTCACCCTGACTTGTCGAAACTCTTTGAATACCATTTTCAAATCTTGAGCAAGCTCCGTCAATTCTCTCACTAAAAAGTGAGCACGTTTCATAGCAGTCTGGAGTTGCACATTCAGTGCAATGCTCTTCCCATGACATTGGAATAAATCTGGTTCCGTACGGGTAGGTTACTTTCGGGATATCTAATAAATCGAATGACTTTGAAGATCCCCACTCGAATTCCCACATAAAAAAATAATACCGTATTTTTTCAGTCAGTAATGATAAAAAAATAGAGAGTTAGGCGATACTTGAGTCTTGACTAAATAGTAGAAATCAAAAAGCGAGGGAGTTGGGGCTTGTTTCAATTGAGACTTAAATACTTATTAACATCAAAAAGTAAGCAAGTAATCAAGTTTGCTTTAGGGCTTTTGGATATGGCAACAAAGGGGGGAATTAGGGCGAATATCTTGTTGGGACTTGTTTACCACGAAGTAAGCGATGTTCCGTCCAAAATGTCTTTAGATACCCAAACTTCTGTATCTATCTCATTATTTAATAAACAAATGCGCTGGATCTTCAGATTCTACAAGGTTATTGATATAAGCCGATCAGATGCAAACTACAAGAAAGGTGATTTGATTCTAAGTTTTGATGACGGATATCGGAGTTTTAAGGACAACGCCCTTCCCTTAATTAGAGAGTTGGGATATCCGGTAATCTGTTTCATAAACTCATCAACAATCAATGAGCAAATAAATGCATCAGCGTTAGTCTCTTTTGAGTCCAGACTCTCATGCAAACGAATATTATGGAAGAATTCAAACCCTGAGTATTACTCAGAGAAGATTGAGTTGTTGAGTAGTCATGAAATAGATGATTTAGAAGTCTATCAAGGTGAATATTTTACTTGGGATGACCTACAAGAGCTAAGTGATGATCCTCTTGTAAAATTTGGGAACCACCTTCGAAATCATTGGTACTCACCACGTTTAACAGATGCTGAATTGAGAAATTCAATCAAGTTAAATGAAAAAGAAACCTCCAATGTCGTAAAGCTAGAAAAAATACTTGCATGGCCACACGGGGCTTCAACAAAGTTGCTTAGTAGTATAGCCAGTGAAGAGGGAATGAAGGTCCAGATGTTTGGGATGAACCCAATACCGGTTAATAGAAATACCCAAATGATTCTAAGAGTAAATATGAATCAGAGGATTTCGAATTACCCTATTTTTCGGGGTTCACTTCTTATGGCCCGGTTAAAATCATACTCGAGCACTAAAAAAGGCTACTAAAACAACTTATTGATGCTTTTTGCCTTTAAAAAACCGTTGATAGTGGCAAGTAAATTACGAAGTAGAATTGATACTACCAAATTAAACAATACAGGCGAAAGTTTCAATATTGTAGATAATCCTGTATCGGAGATTGCCTTTCTAGGCGAAGTTCGAAATCTAGAAAACAATATGTATGCTTGATGTTTTTGTTGTAAATTGTAGCCTTGGGTCAACCGAGAGCTTCGTAAAAGAGACAAATTATCTACAAGCTCTAATTCAAACGTGTGCCACTGACCCAAATACTTACGATACCGAAAGTAAGTATTATTTGCAAAAAGGATTTTTCCAAACAACGATAAACGAATTGTTAAATCTAAGCCTGCAGATGTAGATAATTGTTCATCAAATCCTCCTACTTGCTCTAATGCAGATTTCCTCACTAACCCGCCGGACTCTATGCCCCCACCAAAACCACGCATAGTCAACCAACCCCTAATTAGCCGTTTAGTCGAGTGGTGTTTAATCAATTTTAAATACCTTAATGATTTCCGAGAATCAAATATTTGATAAGAAGACAAGCTACAAACGGCCAAGGTGTCAGACTCAAGTTGCTTAATCTGTTCCTCTAGTTTATTTGATGCCCACAAGTCATCAGCATCTAAAAAAGCTATATATTTTCCAGTTGCATTGACTATCCCTAGATTTCTGGTTGCAGATTGACCAGAATTATACTTACTTATCAAGCGGTATCGAATACCTTTTTGTTTTATGTAGTCACTGACTAAAGAATAACTACTGTCATTTGATTGATCGTCGATAATTAGGCACTCCCAATTGATAAAAGTTTGATTTTCAACGGATTCCAAAGTATCGATAATCCAATTCTCTTTGTTATAGAGTGGAATGATTATAGAAACATCAATTGACATCAATACTTTTCTTTAATTTTATGTTTATTGACAATATTAAAATTAGATAAATAAAAATCATCGCTGTTGGTGCACCCCAAATACCAATAAAATAGGTACCCATCGTAATCAATAAGACAGAAAGAATAATTAGTAGTATTGAGATGCTTGTCGTCGCTTTTTTCCCACCAACGGCGATAAGGTTGACAGCATTAATTTGGTAGACTCCCCTGAGAATTTCTTGTGCTGTAAATATGAAGCCAACAGAATAAGGCAATAGCCATTCTTGCCCAAAAACCAACTTTATAAAGAACTGAGCAACTAGAGTAAAAAAAATACTAGCAAAAAGCACTACAAATATAGCTCCAATATTCAAAGTAATTGTCTTTTGAGGTTTTCCTTGATGGTGCCTTAAGAGATTTAACTTAACAGCAGCATCAGGAAGGAAGCGTGAGAAAGCGATAATACTCGTTAGAAGGGAGTACTTTGCAAGAAAGCTAATCGGTAAAATTAAACCAATCAAAAATCTATCTATTCTATCTACTAATCCGTTCGCAATTCCAAATAAGTGTTGATTTCGACTCTGACTAAGAATACTTTGCATGCCTTGTAACAGCTTATGAAAGTTTATTGAAAAAGTTGTTAAGAAAATAACACCTGTTGAAAATGAGATTAGTACATAGGAAAATATAAAGGCAATAAATACGCTTACTATTAAACTTGTTTGGCTTATTGTTACAAAAAAAAGCAAGGAAAAGATTTGAACTAGGACTGTGGTGATTTCAAAAAAAGTAGCTAATTTGAGGTTTTGTATCGCCAATAAAGCATCTTGATAACCCATATTGACACAAGCAAGAAAGCTATACAAGAAACACACTACATATATAGGTGTAGGGATTGTCTCAGCTTTTGTCTGGGAATATATCAACAATAACCCACAATTGAAAATAGCTACTAACAACCCTGCCAAGAAGATCAGGAAGAGAAACCCAAAAAACTCTTCCTCTTTAATATCTAGAGCTGATTTATTGCGAAGAGCTAGGGATATTCCAGAAGTTAGTAAATAAGTTAGCAGTAGTGCGGAGATCATTACAAAAGCTAATATGGATCGTTTATCAACCCCGAGAACCTTTGTATAACTAAGCGCTAGTGAGAGCGCCAGTCCAGCGGAAACTCCACGAATTGATACAAACCAACCCCCTTGGCTTCCTTCGAGGATTTGGCGCAGTCGCAACACCCCTCAAACTGTAACCAACCCGCCTGGCTCGGAAGGGCAGGTCGAGATTCTGTGGGATGGGAATAAACCCCCCACCCCCCAGGTTCACCTGAGTATCAAACCTGAGTCGCATCGACTCAAGCTTCTGAGTAAGATGGGCTCAGGTTTGAAGCAGGCCTCGACCCTACCCCAGGGTGTGAGCGGATATATAAGGAGAGTTAGCGATGGCAAGAGCAGTTGGAATCGACCTGGGAACCACAAATAGTTGCGTCTCGGTCTTAGAGGGCGGGGAGCCTACGGTGATCGCAAATGCCGAGGGCGCTCGCACAACGCCCTCAATCGTCGCCTTTGCAAAAAACGGTGAGGTCCTCGTTGGTGAGGTGGCCAAACGTCAGTCGGTGACCAACGTTGATCGCACGATCCGATCTGTAAAGCGCCATATGGGCACAAGTTGGTCGATCGATATCGATGGCAAGAAGTACACAGCCCAAGAGATCTCTGCGCGCGTACTGCAAAAGCTCAAGCGCGATGCCGAGGCCTACCTTGGTGAGACGGTAACCGATGCCGTTATTACAGTGCCGGCATACTTTAACGATGCACAGCGCCAAGCAACGAAAGAGGCTGGAGAGATTGCAGGTCTCAATGTTCTGCGCATCATCAATGAGCCAACGGCTGCAGCCCTTGCATACGGACTTGATAAGGCAGATCGAGAGCAGACGATCCTAGTTTTCGATTTGGGCGGTGGAACATTTGACGTCTCACTCCTTGAAATCGGCGATGGTGTCGTTGAGGTCAAGGCGACAAATGGTGATAACAACCTTGGAGGAGATGACTGGGATCAAGCACTCGTTGACTTTCTTGTCCAAAGCTTTGGCTCAAAAAATGGTATCGATCTGACAAAGGATAAGATGGCGATGCAACGCATCCGTGAGGCTGCAGAGAAAGCAAAGATCGAACTCTCATCCTCACCGACCGCGCCCATCAACCTTCCCTACATCACAGTGGATGCTGAGAAGAATCCACTCTTTATGGATGAGACGATCACCCGTGCGCAGTTCCAACAGTTAACTGGCGCACTCCTTGCCCGGTGCAAGAAGCCATTCCAGGCAGTGCTTAAAGATGCTGGAGTCCCCATCTCAAAGATCCATAGCGTGGTCATGGTCGGTGGCTCCACCCGTATGCCTGCCGTTGTCGAGCTCGTCAAAGAGCTCACCGGTGGGAAAGAGCCAAATAAAGGGGTAAACCCCGATGAAGTAGTGGCTGTGGGAGCATCTCTACAGGCCGGTGTCCTCAAAGGTGAGGTCAAGGATGTTCTCTTACTCGATGTCACACCGCTCTCTCTTGGTATCGAGACCAAGGGTGGCGTGATGACTCGCTTGATCGAGCGCAACACGACGATCCCGACAAAGCGCAGCGAAGTATTTACAACCGCCGATGATAATCAACCGGCGGTGCAGATCCAGGCCTACCAAGGTGAACGTGAGATGGCCGCATACAACAAGAAGCTGGGCATGTTCGAACTCACCGGTCTTCCACCTGCCCCACGCGGAATCCCACAGATCGAGGTCACATTCGATATCGATGCCAATGGAATCGTGCACGTATCGGCCAAAGATCTTGGAACAGGCAAAGAGCAGAGCATGACGATCACTGGTGGTTCAGCGCTTTCAAAAGATGAGATCAATCGCATGATGGAGGATGCCGAGTCCCATGCTGAAGAAGATCGCCAGCGCAAGGAAGAGGCAGAGATCCGTAATGCCGGTGACTCACTTCTCTACTCAACTGAGAAGTTCATCAAGGACAATGAGGACAAACTCAGCGAGGGTGATGCTTTAGAGAAAAAGACTGAGACACAGGCCGCACTCACCGAACTGCAAACTGCACTAGGTGGCTCCAACTTTGAGATGATCAAAAGTGCGACCGAGAAGGTTGCAACAATCAGCCAGGCACTGGGCGCAGCCCTCTATGCAAGTGCAGCCGCTGCAGGTGCATCAGGTAGTGAAGGTGCAGCCCATGAAGATAGCGTTGAAGATGCCGAAGTGATCGATGAAGAGCCCGCTAAATGAGTGAACCAGACATAACAATGTCGAGTGAGGAGATTGGTCTAGAGGAGCCAATAATCGAGAGTGTGAGTGAGCCAGCACCGGATCTGCAGGAGCCCGATCCGGTCGCTACTCTCACCAGTGATTTACAGCGACTTCAGGCCGAGTATGCCAACTACCGAAAGCGCATCGAGCGCGATCGTTTGCTGGCCCATGAGATGGCGATTGCAGCTCTCTTGAGCGAACTTTTGGCCCTGTTGGATGATATCGATCGCGCCGAACAACATGGCGAACTAACGGGAGGCTTCAAGGCCGTTGCCGACCAACTCAATGCGATCACAACACGTATCGGCCTTGAAAAATTTGGCAGCGAGGGTGTGGCATTTGATCCACAGATCCATGAGGCGCTCATGCATGAGAGCTCGGCCGATGTCACAGTTGCAACTGCGACAAAGATCTTGCAATCTGGATATAAATATAAAGAGCGGATCTTGCGTCCGGCCCGCGTATCAGTGACCGATCCAGCGACAGAATAATCCTTCATGGCCGCCAAGGATCTCTATGAGAAGGACTTCTATAAGGTCCTGGGCATAGACAAGCAGGCTGGCGCAGATGAGATCAAGAAGAGATACCGCGCCCTAGCACGTGAGCTTCACCCCGATAAAAACAAGGGTGATGCCACAAAGGAGGAGAGGTTTAAAGGTATCTCTGAGGCCTATGAGATCTTATCCGATAGTAAAAAGCGTGCCGAATATGATGAGGCGAGATTATTATTTGAGCAGGGTGGATTTCGCTCACCCATGGGTGGTGGCGGGCAAGGTGGAGATTTCCACGATATCTTTGGTGGGAGTAATCCACAGGATCTATTTGCAAATCTCTTTGGTGGTGGCCGTCGAGGCCCGCGCAAGGGGCAGGATCTCCAGACTGAGGCATCGATTACATTTCGTGAATCCATCACTGGGACGAATCTAGATCTGCGACTTTCCACCGATCGTGGGGCGACACAAAACATCACTGCGCGAGTACCAGCCGGGGTAAGTGATGGGGCAAAGATTAGGGTCAAAGGCAAGGGAGCACCCGGAGAGGCTGGCCCAGGTGATTTATTCATCATGCTCCACGTCAAAGCCCATGCGATCTTTGGACGCAAAGGTGAGAACCTGACGATCACACTCCCAGTGAGCTTTACTGAGGCAGCACTTGGCGCCGATATAAAGGTTCCGACAATGAGCGGTGATGATGTCACAGTGAGAATCGCACCAGGAACATCCAATGGACGCACCTTGCGAGTCAAGGGGCGCGGGATAACCAAGGGAACAGTTACGGGAGACCTACTTGTCACCGTTGAAGTTCAAGTGCCACAGCGTGTGGATGGCAAGGCCTTGGATACACTCAGAGAGTTCGCGCAAGAGATGGCCCATCACGATGTGCGCGCAGAGTTCATCACTAAGGCCAAATCATGATTGATGAGGTAGGCAACCCGCAGCCAGCAGATGATGCAGGTGTCTATGTCATCTCAGTTGCCGCGCAGATATCAGGGATGCATCCACAGACTTTGCGTCAATATGACAAGTTAGGTTTGGTCTCACCATCTCGTACCGAGGGGCGCAATCGCCGCTACTCACTGCGTGATATCGCACTGCTACGAGCGGTCCAGAGATTAGTCGGTGAGGGTATCAATCACGCTGGGATAAAACGGATCATCGATTTGGAGTCGGCGATGGCAAATATGGCGCTAGAGGTGGCACAACTTCGTATCGAAGTCGATGCACTTGTCGAGGCGAATCCACCCAAGGGCTTAGTGCCTCGCAAGCGCAGCGAGGTCATCATCTACAAACAGGAGAGTTAAGCAAAGCAGTTGACTCGCCCACCCCACTTGCCAATCGTCGGATCGGCAGGTGATTTCAATACCTTCTCTAGGACCGAGGCATAGACATCACGGAAATCAGTTGTGACCGCTAGATCACCCTTGATGAGGTTTTTAAGCGATGGCTGCTCTCCATAGAAGCCACCTTTGACCGAGTTACCGATCAGAAACATCGGTCCCGAGGTTCCATGATCTGTTCCCTCTGAGCCGTTGCCAACGACACGTCGGCCAAACTCGCTATAGACCATAATCGTCACATCATTGCTGCGAGTAGTCGCCTTTAACTGGCCCATAAAACGTGAGAGTGAGTCAGAGACGACACCTAAGAGTGCGGCCTGTGCATTTGCCTCATTGGCATGGGTATCAAAGCCACCCAGTGAGACCGACCAGATCTTTGTTGGTGAGCCGGCTGCGATCAGCTTTGCAACGACATCTAACTGTTGGGCCAAGTTGCTATCTCCACCAGCATTTCCACCATTGGTTGTCGGAAGATCAGGTGATACGGGTGCAGGCGCTCTCAATATTGGCTGCACGTTGGTCGATACCGAGAATAGATTGCGCATGGAAGTGGCTGCAGCGGCCATCAACTTCGTATCCCTACGTGCAGGCTTTGATAATTGAAGACACTCTGTGGCAAGTGCGCCTTTGGGGATCACCAATCCACCGATCGGCAGTGCTGAACCACTGCGCTTTGCACCGGCGAGCATAGGTGGAAGAACAGAGCCAAGTGAGATTGCCAGCATCGGATCCTCTCCTTGAGAATCGACCCAACGACCAAGCCAGCCTGTGTTGATATGGCGGGCAGGAGAGGCCGTCTGCCACTTTGCCATTGATGAGAAGTGGGAGCGATCAGGATCTGGATAGCCCACACCACGGATGATTGCGACCTTCTTTTGATCCCAGAGCGCCTTCACACCCTTCATCGCAGGGTTTAAGGCGAGCTCGGCATCGAGTGGAAGCAATGTCTCGGCCTTGTAGGAGATCTGTGGCCGCGATGAGAAGTAGATCGGATCTGTGAATGGGATAACGGTGTTCAATCCGTCATTTCCACCGTACAAGGTGATGACGACAAGGATGGGCGTTCCAGCAGGCAGTGGTCGATCGATGGCCGCCTGTGCGATCTCACCCATGCTCAGGAGTGGGGCAGTGGCACCAACTGCAACTGCGCCACTTGTGAGTTGGAGGAACTTTCTTCGAGTGAGTGTATCCATGGCTATCTCCTATGCACTCACGATGAACTCAGGACTACATAATGCAAGTAGTGCAAACTGTTGTGGATTTGATGATGAGCGGCGAAGAGCGGCCTGGGTACGCGGGCTCCACTCGGGGATCCCTAACCAATCGGCGCTTTTAAGCACACGTGATGGCTCGGGAATCTCATTGAGTGCACGCAAACTACTCTGCTTGAGCAGCCAGGTGGCAAATGCAATCCGGTACTGGGCTGTGGCCGATGAGAGCCAAGCCTCTGCTGCAGGCCAGCCACCCACATTAGGAGGTGAGAAAGGGACTTGTCCTAACTTATCCAGCTGGTTGATGAGCTGTCCTGGAGTCTTTAATTGCGAGGGAGTCAGCTCAAGGGCCCTGCAGGCAGAGATGAACCATTCAACAGGGGATTTGACCATGGAGTAACTTTCATTGCTCATCACCGCATCACTTGCCATCGCACTGACTGCACCTGCGATAGAGCCGTTGGCAAAGCCTGCCTTTGCCCCAAAGCTCTGCGGCATAGTTTCATTACTAGAGATGAAGCGATACCAGAGCCGCTCTGCGATAAATGTGGCACAGTCATCGCGAGCGATGAGAAAATCGGCGAGTGAGTCACCGGTAAAAGTTGAGGTGGTACCGAGCAGGAGGACGGGCTTGGAGTCTCGACGATTCTGGTTGATCGTGACCGCCCCACTGCTTCTATCCACCTGATAACCGGTCAGGACCCGTGCAACTGCCTTGACATCCTCCTCTGAGTAGCGGTTAACGCCTAAGACAAAGAGCTCCATCAACTCACGGCCCAGGTTCTCATTCGGTGCTTTGAGTGTGCTGTCTTGTCCATCTAACCAGAACTGGAGCGCTCCATCATTGAGCATCGCCTTAGTCATGGCATTGAAGCTGCCCAGTGCATGAGTGCGCAGAGTTTTGTTCTGGTTGTACATAGGCAGTGCATAATTTAACTTTTGAATCGAAGTCGCCCAATGTCCATGCCAGAACCATGTCATGCGCTCTGTCAATCCATGATCACTCAAAGCCATACGATCTAGTGACCATAGAACTATCTGCTCGCTTTGATAGCGCATAGCGATAGCAAAGGGCACAACCTCGGCAGTGTTCGGAGCCGGGCGCCTACCAAGATCGGTGATCTCTGGCTCTTTGATTGCAGATGCACCGGCATCAACTGCTGGGACAGTTAAGAACTTAGTACGCGTGGGTGATACTCCATCTGCGATCGCTTGTGCATACTCTCCTGGGCGTGGTCCAAAGCCGAAGCGATGAAATAATCGCGAGGTTTCAAGACGTTTGGCGTTCATGAGAAGAGAATAAGGGGTAAATGTGAAGAGTGAGTAGATTTTAGATGAACCCACATAGAACCCACACAATTGACACCAAACCCACATCTTTAGCGCCTCTTTTTAACGGCCCTCTTCACGATTTTTTTCTTGACAGGCTTTTTTATTACCCGTCTTACTGGCGCCTTTTTACGGGTGATGGGTACCTCGGCCACAAGATCTAAGGTTGCAACGAATTTTTCAAGGGCTGCCGCCTCTTTGCGAAGACTCACGATCGTCTTTTTCAGGGCGTGCTTTGTAGATGCCGATCTCTTCACCGGCTTCTTGCGCACTACCTTCTTTTTGCGCACAACCTTCTTCTTGCGCACAACCTTCTTTTTCACTGCCATAATGCGCCAAAGGTTAGCGCTTTTAAGGCCAAGAGGCCTAGATAGTAGGCTCTGTCATATGAGTGCGCGCGAGGCGTTAAAAAATCAGATCGTGAGTAAGGCCGTTGTCCATGGCAAGGTCACCTTGTCATCGGGCAAAGAGGCTGATTACTACGTCGACCTGCGCCGTGTGACATTAGATCACCTGGCTGCACCACTGGTAGGTGAGATCATGTTGGAGCTTACTCAAGATCTAGATTACGAAGCAGTCGGTGGTTTGACCTTAGGCGCAGATCCTGTTGCAACGGCGATGATGCATGTGGCCGCCCAACGTGGGAAAAAGATCGACTCGTTCGTAGTTCGCAAAGCAGAGAAGGCACATGGTCTGCAGCGTCGCATCGAGGGTCCTGATGTGCAGGGAAAGAGAGTCTTGGCCGTTGAAGATACCTCTACTACGGGCAGCTCTGTATTAATGGCAGTGCAGGCTTTGGTAGAGGCAGGTGCCATAGTCGTGGGTGTTGCAGTAATCGTGGAGCGAGGTGCGGCACAAAAGATCAAAGAGGCGGGTTATGAGTATCGCGCCGCTTTCCAATTGGCAGATCTGGGGCTTTGATCGATAGATGGATCTATTTGTGGTGCTTACGGGTCTGCCACTCACGAAAGATCTCGATAAAGACAGGTACTAAACTCGCAAAAATAATCGTGCCAATGACTGGCAGTAGATATGCATCAATGGAGCCCTCGAGTCTTTCCCCCAAGATGAAACCAAGAACGATCACCGATTCGGTCCAGATGATGGCGCCCAATGCGTTATAGAAGAAGAAGGTCTTCTTGTCTATCCCCACCACCCCACACATCGGATTGATCAAGGTGCGAACAAAGGGGACGTATCTAGCAAGGATGAGCGCCTTGCCGGTACCGTATTTACGGAGCCATTTCTCAGTGGTGACAACCTTTTGCTGGTTAAAGAACCTGCCCTCGGGGCGGTCAAATAACTTGCGCCCGTATTTTTCGCCAAAGAAATATCCGACAAGGCCTCCAAGGGTTGCGGCAACAGGTGCAAAGATAAAGAGAGCGGCGGCTGGAAGCTGGGCATCTCCGAGAAGGGCAGCGCCCGAGCCAGAGGCGGCGACCCCTGCGATAAAGAGCAGGGAGTCCCCAGGAAAGGCCAGACCCACAAGAAGGCCCGTCTCGGCAAAGATGATGGAAAGCACGCCAAAAAGACCCAGCTCAGAGACGATCGAGTTGGCATCAAAGAGGTTCATGAACTCTGAGGCTACCCCACCCTGGCCAAGGGACCAATACGCCAGTTGTGTACGCAATATATATGTATGTTTTCACTTTTGAGCCCCTTTGTGCCTAAACTTCCTCTGTCTTAGCCGGCGGCCTCTGCTCGCGGCGCCCTTGAAACTCCAATGGAGGAGAACCTATGAGTGCATCTAGCACCGTATCACTCGTGCAAGTCAGCGGAACAAACCTGAACCTGGTCTACATCGTTCTTGCTATATCACTCGGTGCACTCGGGGTTGCCTACGCCCTGCGCGCCCAGGTCTTGGCCGCCACCGATGGCACGGCCAAGATGCGCGAGATTGCAGAGGCCGTTCAAGAAGGGGCGGCGGCATTTCTCAACCGCCAGTTCCGCACACTCTCCTACTTTGTTGGAATCGTCTTCGTTCTCTTATTTGCCCTGCCCGGCGATGCTGAGATCCGCATCGGCCGATCGATCTTCTTCCTTGTCGGGGCGACTTTTTCTGCCCTAGTTGGCTATAACGGAATGTGGCTTGCGGTGCGTGCAAATGTGCGCGTTGCCGATGCAGCCCGTAACAAGGATGGCCAAAAAGCGGTACAGATCGCATTTCGTACAGGTGGTGTCGTGGGTATGACAACGGTAGGACTTGGTTTGATCGGTGCATCCCTGGTTGTGATCATCTATCGCGAGAATGCACCATCGGTCCTTGAGGGCTTTGGCTTTGGCGCTGCGATGTTGGCTATGTTCATGCGCGTTGGCGGAGGTATCTTTACCAAGGCGGCAGATGTCGGCGCCGACCTTGTCGGTAAAGTCGAGAAGAATATTCCAGAGGATGATCCACGCAACGCTGCCACTATCGCCGATAACGTCGGAGATAATGTCGGTGACTGCGCAGGAATGGCGGCAGATCTATTTGAGTCCTACGCCGTGACACTTGTCGCAGCCCTGATTCTGGGCAAGGCCGCCTTTGGTGATCAAGGGCTCATCTATCCATTGATCGTGCCAGCGATCGGTACCGTGACGGCAGTAATCGGGATCTTCCTGACCAAACTTCGCGCCAGCGATAAGTCGGCGATGAGCGCTATCAATCGCTCATTCTTTATCTCTGCGATCATCAGTGCTGGCTTGACTGCGCTGGCAACATTTACCTATCTGCCATCTGATTTCAAACTTCTCACAGGGCTCTCACCCGAGGCCGTCACAGCAGCGGGCAATACCAATCCGCGCGTTCTTGCAATCGGAGCGGTACTAATCGGCATCGCACTGGCTGCAGCGATCCAGGTCCTCACCGGTTACTTCACAGAGACCGGCAAGCGTCCAGTCAATGACGTCGCAGCATCCTCTGAGACAGGGGCGGCAACAGTGATTTTGGCTGGTATTTCAGTCGGTTTTGAGTCAGCGGTCTATTCGGCGATCTTGATCGCATCGGCAGTCTTTGGAGCATTCTTACTCGGAGGTGGAAGTATCGTGCTCTCCCTGCTTGCGATCGCACTGGCCGGTACAGGTCTTCTCACAACAGTAGGTGTCATCGTTGCGATGGATACATTTGGTCCAATCTCAGATAACGCGCAAGGAATTGCTGAGATGTCAGGTGATGTCCATGGTGAGGGCTCTAAGATCCTTACTTCCCTTGATGCCGTGGGCAATACCACAAAGGCGATTACCAAGGGAATCGCTATTGCAACAGCGGTACTTGCAGCTACAGCACTCTTTGGTGCATTTACCGATGCGATCAAGCAGGCGGTAGTTGATGCTGGGCAAAAGAGTATCGATTTGGCCTCTGAGTACTCCGGCATCTTAGATGTTGCAAATCCACGTAACTTGGTCGGTCTAATTATCGGCGCAGCAGTCGTCTTCCTATTCTCAGGTCTTGCAGTCAATGCAGTATCGCGAGCAGCAGGAGCAGTTGTCGTTGAAGTACGCAAGCAGTTCATCGAGCATCCAGGGATCATGAAGAGGACAGAGAAGCCAGATTATGGCCGTGTGGTCGATATATGCACCCGTGACTCACTGCGCGAGCTTGCAACACCAGGACTTCTTGCAGTCATGGCACCGATCGCGGTGGGCTTTGGCCTAGGCATCGGTGCACTCGGTGCATATCTAGCTGGTGCGATCGGTACAGGAACATTGATGGCAGTCTTTCTCTCTAACTCAGGTGGTGCTTGGGATAATGCCAAGAAGATGGTCGAGGATGGACATCACGGCGGTAAAAATAGTGATGCACATGCTGCAACGATTATCGGTGACACTGTGGGAGATCCCTTCAAGGACACAGCAGGCCCGGCGATCAACCCACTGATCAAAGTCATGAACCTCGTCGGTCTATTAATCACCCCTGCTATCGTCTCCCTGGCCCTTGGAGGTAGCTCTTCAATCAGTACCCTCATCGGCATCGGGGCGAGCCTTGTCATCATCGCAGCCTTGATCCGCAATCGCCGTCAAGCAACAGCGATTTTAAACTAACGCGCGACCAACACCCTCACAAAGGACTACATGGCTAAAGCCAAAGCTGATCTGATCAAGTTAGTGATCGTTGAATCACCAGCTAAGGCAAGAAAGATCGGTGCATATCTGGGCGATGGATTTGTCGTTGAGGCTAGCATCGGTCATATCCGTGATCTGCCACAGCGCGCCGCCGATATTCCAAAAGAGTATAAGAAGATCGCCTGGGCCAAAGAGGGTGTTGATATCGAGAACGACTTTGCGCCCCTTTATGTCATCAACCCAGATAAGAAAGCAAAGGTCGCCGAGTTAAAAGAGTTGATGCAATCGGCCGAGGAGTTGATCCTTGCAACGGATGAGGATCGCGAAGGTGAGGCGATAGCTTGGCACTTGGTAGAGGTCCTAGAGCCTAAGGTCCCCATCAAGCGGATGGTCTTTAATGAGATTACCAAAGATGCGATTCAGGCAGCGGTAGAGAACACTCGTGATCTGGATTATCACCTCATCGATGCACAAGAGACCCGTCGCGTATTAGATCGCCTCTTTGGTTACAGGCTCTCACCAGTTCTGTGGAAAAAAGTCATGCCACGTATCTCTGCCGGGCGTGTGCAATCAGTTGCAACAAGGCTGATCGTTGAGAAAGAGCGCGAGCGTATGGCCTTTATCTCTAGTGGCTGGTGGGATTGTGCAGCCGAGACGGCACTGGGCTTTAGCGCACGCTTACTCGAAGTAGATGGCAAGAAGGTTGCATCTACCTCAGACTTTGGCACAGATGGCGCAGTAAAAGAGAAGTCCTTGGGCAATATTCTGCTCCTGGATGAGGCAGGGGCCAAAGGCCTTGTAGAGAGCCTCAAATCAGCCTCTTTAACGGTGAGATCCATGGAGGAGTCTCCGCGCACAGAGCGACCTAAACCACCCTTTACGACATCGACGCTGCAACAAGATGCAGGCAGCAGACTGGGCTGGGGCGCACAGATCACGATGCGTATCGCACAGCGTCTCTATGAAAATGGCTACATCACCTATATGCGCACAGATTCGGTGAACTTATCTACCCAGGCCGTCAACGCTGCGCGCAGTGCGGCAAAGTCTTTATATGGGGCAGATCACGTTGCCGATGCACCGCGCACATATGTAGGTAAGACAAAGAATGCTCAAGAGGCACATGAAGCCATTCGCCCAGCAGGTGAGATATTTAAGACACCCGGTGAGTTAGCACCAGAGTTATCTCGCGATGAGTTCGCACTCTATGACTTGATTTGGAAGCGCACCGTGGCATCACAGATGGCAGATGCCAAGAAGATGCAGATGCGCGTGGACTTTGATGCACAAACCAATGATGCAAAGGCCACCATCTTTCGCGCCAACGGCTCTATGCTCACATTTCCGGGCTTCTTGGCTGCATACGATGACATCGTCAGTGACGAGAACAAAGATGAGGAGTCAACCGATAAGCGCCTGCCGGTGATGACTATCGGTCAAAGCATCCAGGTCAATGAGTACTCATGCGAGGGCCATGAGACAAAGCCGCCTGCCCGCTATAGCGAGCCGACACTCGTTAAAAAACTTGAGGAGTTAGGTATCGGGCGGCCATCAACATTTGCATCGATCATCCAGACGATCCAAGATCGCGGATATGTCTACAAGCGTGGCCGGGCACTGGTGCCGACATTCTTGGCATTTTCAGTAACGGGCCTGCTTGAGATGCACTTTACAAAGTTAGTCGACTACGAGTTCACCGCCAGTATGGAGGAGGATCTCGACAAGATCGCAAGCGGGGAGGCTGGGCGCGTTGACTGGCTGCGGGATTTCTTCTATGGCATCGATGGCCAGCCAGGCCTCAATGAACTATCGGCAGATCTGGGCATTATCGATGCCCGTGCAACCAACACCATGAACTTATCTCCTGAGATAGAGATCCGCGTGGGTCGCTACGGTGCATACCTGCAGCAAAATATCGAGGGGCAAGAGCGCAAACTCGCAAATATCCCAGAGTCACTTGCCCCCGATGAGTTAACCCTTGCACTTGCCATCGAGCTACTGGCTGCCCCCTCTGGTGAGCGCGAACTAGGAATCGATCCATCAACAAACTTTGCGATCATCGCAAAGAGTGGTCGCTTCGGCCCTTACATCACCGAAGTCTTGCCAGAGGTCCCAGTCGAGTTGACTGCATCGGGTAGAAAAAAGAAGAGGAAGGCCGATGCACCCAAGGCAAAGACCGCATCTTTACTCTCCACCATGTCACTCGATACCGTCACATATGAGGATGCATTGATGCTTCTCTCACTTCCTAGGACACTTGGTATGAACGAGACAGGTGATGTGATCACCGCACAAAACGGACGCTATGGTCCATACCTGCGAGCCGGCACAGATTCACGGACACTGACAAGTGAGGATCAACTCTTTACGATCGATTTACAAGAGGCACTTGATATCTACTCACGACCAAAGGAGCGTCGCCGCGGAGTTGCAAAGCCGCCCGTCAAAGAGCTTGGCCCAGATCCGCAGACGCAAAGGCCCCTGATCATCAAAGATGGTCGCTTTGGGATGTATGTCACCGATGGTGAGACGAATGCAACGCTGCGCCGAGGCGATACGGCAGAGGGTATGACGCTCGAGCGCGGGCTAGAGCTACTTGCCGGGCGCCGCGCCTGGGAGGCTGAGAACGGCCCATCACCAAAAAAGGGTCGTAAAAAGCCGGTTTCACGGGTCAAAAAGGGAGATAGTGCGCCGACGCTGACAAAGAATGTTGTGAAGAAGGCCGGTGCAAAGAGAGTGGCTAAAAAATCTGCCACCGGAAAAGCTAAAGCTAAGAAGGCTGAGTGATTAATTTCTTAATACCTTGCTGAACGCCGTTCCTCAATCAGGATTTCAGATAATTGTTTCCCCTTTTTAATTCCTCCTTTAGGGACAGTAAAAACTCGTTGAGGATTTTGCGCAGGAATCATTAACCCTTCTGCAACCATCTCGTCGTAACTCAAATTCTTAATTCGTTCTATCTCTTTTTCTACTTCTTCATCCATAGAGATATTTTAGCAATCAGGACCAATATGATGAAGCGCAATTAGCTTTGATTTTTGATATTTTCTAATTCAGTTCTTGCATTTTCATAGGATTCTCCGCCTTCGCGTTTACCTACAGTGAGAACCAAGAGGATTAATTCACTCTCAGTGACCTTGTAGATGAGACGATAGCCGCTGCTCTTACTTTTGATCTTATAACAACCCGCCAAGTCACCAGAGAGTGCGGCACTCTCTATAAAGGGATTCTGCAATCTTTGTTCTAAAACCTTTTCTATTTTATTTCGTACGCTTGGATCGAGTTTGAGCCACGCTTTTTTTGCGCTTGGCCGAAACGCGAGGTTGTACAAGGCGTGACTCCCTTCGTAACTCTTTAAGTGAAACTTTGATAGAAGGCTCATTGCCTTCTTCATGTGCTTTGATCTCTGCCAAGATGGTCGGGGTCATTTGTGCATCCCAGAGCTTCTCGGTGAGGTAATCAAACATCCTTGGAGACATGACGTAGAAAGATGGACGGTTGTTTGTGAGTACTGCAAAAGGCAGATCATCTGCAGCTTTAACAGCAGCATTGGGATTTTGTTTGAACTCAGAGATGCCCATCGCCGTGCCTGTAAGAATCTCGTCCATCACTTCCTCCTTGTGAGCCTGTTACTAATATAGCCCTAAATTTAGGTCTAAATGCATGCCTGTGTACGCTCAAAGGCGCCCCAATAGACTTCACGCTATGCCAAGAACGCTCCCGAGTCCGCTCGCCCCGGCCCAGGATGAGACACGTGGAGTGCTTGCGATCAAACCCTTTCGCCGGCTTTGGAATGCGATGGTCTTCTCATCCCTTGGCGATTGGCTCGGTCTATTGGCAACGACTGCGCTG
>SXGU01226980.1_pt1 | contig 19627 bp, 18 predicted proteins | sample 3174531 | NCBI WGS metagenome assembly SXGU01 (sample SAMN11356863, study PRJNA531348) | freshwater metagenome | isolation source: freshwater sample F1-140 | place: China: Fuxian Lake, Yuxi | collected 2017-12-25 | reverse complement strand
TTCGGCTCCAAGTGTCATCGGTGGGCTGAGTTCAACTCAGACTCGGAGCAAACCCGCACGGCGCTGTTCTCCCGAATTCCGAATTCCTTTGATCCCACATGTGGAAACGCTATAAAGCCGTTGTCCCAAAACGTGGCAGCTCATGAACCACGAGGTTGGTTTTCAGGTGCCCGATGACAACAGGTTTTGTATGATCAATTCAATGAAAGCGCGTGGATGCTCATTCGCGGTTTTGGTCCTGTTCTTCGCCTTCGCATTTTCGCAAGGCGCGGCTTTTGCCGCCGATCCATCCTACCCGGATTCGACCGCTGGGCTTCAGAAGTTGATTGAAGACACGCTCGTCGCCGTGAAGGCAGGCGACAAGGAAAAGACCGTCGCCTTCGTCAAAGCAATGGTCCTGCCGGATCAGGAAAGCTGGTTCAAGAAGACATTCGGCGACGAGAAGGGAAAGACCCTATCGGCCAGTTTCAACAAAATCTCCGGGACCCTTGAAACTGAGTTGCCGAAGATTTTTGAGAAACAACTCAACGAAGGACGCTCAGTTGTGAGAGCGACTAGGGTCGACTCCGAGGACGACGAGAATGCTACTGGCCTGCAAAAGAGTGCGCTCAAGGCGATGAAAGAAAAGACCCCCCTCTACAGCGTAAGGATCAGCACGGAACCGGACAAAGACGGATTCAGACTCTGGTCGTTCGTTTATGTCGACGGACATTTTCGTTTTGTCGACAAGCTGCGCGGCTGACAGCGGCCGGACCAACTGTGGTCGAAAAGTCGTGAGGTGAAATCAGCCAAATGTAAGTGCCGAACATCTTTGGTGACACAAAACAGGTTTGGCCGTGAGTGCGTATGCGAGTGACCTGCGGTGGAAGCGGACCCAACGGCGCTCAACTTAATCCGCTTCGCATAGGATGCGAGCGGCTTTGGGAGGAAGCCCAAAGGTCTTTAGCGGTGGCTCAACCGGACGAGGCGGTGGCGATTGGTCCGGCCCTCTCTGGCTCAGTCCATTTTGAGCCCGTCGCCACTCCACGAAGTCGCCCCAAAAGATGACGCCTCGCACAACCGGGAATCCCGGCGCGCGAAACCATTCGCGGGAAGTTGAATACGAAATGCCCGCCAGGACAGCGAACTCCTTTGCATTGAGGGCTTGATCGAGGCGGCGCTTTTCGAGCACTTCCTCAAGCCTCACATCGACGAGTTGTTTGTCCTGTGCCATGGCGGTCAGTCTCCCCTCGTAGGCCCCGGCATTCTTCCCGCCGCCAATCCGACGGCAAACGGCATGCCGTGCGGCCATCCCTTGCGAGGCCGCGAGGCACGCCAAGCGAGGAGCGCGGCGTAACCGATTTTTGCCCGTGATGTCGTCGTCACGCATTTGCAGTCGGGCGGTCGGGCAAAAGTGAACGAGAAAAGTCGCACAAGAATTTCTGTTCGAAATGCAGGGCTGTCGCGACTGCAAATAGGTGAAACCGAAATCCAACAGGATAACCACCGCATTTCGCTTGGATGAGCCAGACCGCCGGGAGCTGGAGGCCCGGGCTGAGAGGTTAAACACGACGGTCAGCAATCTCGTAGAATATTACGTGATTGTCGGGTTGCGCGAGTCGGGCTGCCGGGCAGAAAAGGAACAAGAAATGTCGAACAGGAATTTGTGTTCGAACTGAAGAGCTTTCGCGACTGCCACTATGTGAAGTCTAAATCCAAAACGAAGCCTACCACGTGTCGCTTGGACGAGAGGGACCGCCAGGAGTTGGAGGCCCGCGCCGAGAAACTGAACACGACGATGGGTGATCTTGTGCAGCAGTATGTTATCGCCGGTCTGCGAGACGACGACGCCAAAACCTCCATTGTTCCCATTCTTCGCGAGTTTATGGACGAGATCCGCGAAACGCGCCGCGACCACGCGTTGATGGCCGAGGTGCTGCTCGCATCGGCGGGGAAGATCAGCAGGGAGGAGGCCCACAAATGGGCGGAGCACAACATCCGGGCTGAATGATTGCACACCTGAAGCACAGCCATGATTTCCTGTTCCCCACCAATCAAGGACTCCCAGCAGTGCCAGTATTATCTGGACATGACCCAAAGCGACTACTACGCGAACCGGTACGAACAAGCGGGATATTGGGCGGGCAAAGGAGCTGAATTATTGGGGCTCGGCGGGCCGGTCAAGGGCGAACAACTTCAGAATCTGTTCGATGGCTTTTCCCCGGATGGGAAAACCAAACTGGTTCAAAACGCCGGAAGTCCAGACCGGCAGAAGGGACTCGATTTTGTCCCAAGTCCAGACAAGAGCGTCAGCGTCCTCTGGGCCATGGCGGCGCCGGAGGAACGTGCTGTCATCGAGCGAACCCATGATGAAGCCGTACAGGCGGTCGCAGATTTCTTCCAGGAGAATGCGGCCTTTACCCGTCGCGGGAAAGGTGGAGCGAAAGTGGAACCGGTGGCGCTGGTGATTGCCTGCTTCACGCACGGCACTTCGAGGGCAATGGATATGCAGCTCCACACTCACATGGTGGTTCTGAATGTTGGAATCCGAAGCGACGGAACCACCGGCGCGCTCCACAATCACGAGTTCTTCGAGCTGAGAAAGCAAGCGGACATGATCTATCAGACGCATCTCGCCTTGGGATTGCGGATGGAGCTTGGCCTGAAACTGGAAACGGAAGGGCAATCGTTCCGAATAAAAGATGTGCCAAAAGAGGTGTGCGACTTTTTCTCCAAGCGCCGTGCTGAAATCCTCGAATACATGAAGGCCCACGGATTGGAGGGGCCCGCAGGCGCAAATCTGGCCGCGATGGAGACACGCCCCAAGAAGCGGCACGTCGAGCGTGAAGAGCTATTTAAGGAATGGCAGCGAATCGGCACCTCTCTCGGCTGGGGACCTGAACAAGCCAGAAAACTGAGCCGGGACAAGAAGGTTCTGGAAACCATGAGTCGGCTCATCGAACCGGGGGCACGGAAGCATTACGAGGGTCCCGGAGCTCAGGCTCAGCAAGGGCCAACCCACAACCGCTCCAAAGAGGAGGCTCGCGGGCAGAACGAGAGTCGCAATTCTGAAGGCCCCGGCGGCCACCAGGGCCAATCCACGTCCAAGGAATCGGATGCCGGGTCCACTTCATGGAGTCGGGATCATTCCCGGAAACCCAAGCCAAAAACATTCAAGCAGCTCTCGAAGAATCGCTGCGTGCTCAAGCACCGCCGCTGGGGGACCATTCTCTGGAAACTAAACCTCGGCATCGTCGAGCTTCGTATTCAAAGGAAGCGCCTCCAACGCAAGGCGCCGGGTTGGAATCCCGCCTCGAAGCTGGAGATCCCAGCGATTCGAATCGTCCCTTGGAAGATCAAGCTGTTCGACAGTGTCGCGCCCCACGAGCGTCCGCAACCCAAGGTCCTTTGGAAGAAAAGTTTTCTCTTTGCGGAGCTTCGGTTCCAGCGGCAACAGGTTTTTCCCAACACTCCGGCCTGGAGTCCTGGACAAAAGATCACCATGCCGCGCTTGAGCCTGGGCCTCAAATCGACGGAGCCGCGCAAATCAAAAAAGACGGAAGAAAGTAAGCAAAACAAGTCGCACGGGATGGGGCATTCTCATTGATGGGGCGATGACGGCGGTGGCAGCACGCCCCAAGACTCAAGTCGACCGATTGGCTCCCACCAAATGGGAAGGTTGCCGAGAACGTCCCCTTCGGCCACTCAGCGGGCAAGCCTGCCCCTACTCGCGGAACTTCGCGTTCGGCATGAATGGTTCCTTCCCGGATGTCCCCCTCTGAAGCCCGGACCGCCAGTTCAAACTTCCGCGCTTGAGTTTAGGATGGAAAACCCCACACTCGTCCAAACCGGTCAAGAAAAAAGCAAGCGCGTGGAGCGCGATGAAATCCATGAGTCTATCTCATTGAATAATAATGAAATGCGTCTGCCAACGGCAGGACTGTCCAGGAGTCAGTTTGATGGATTCTGCCTGCTCGAAGTGCGGGTTGCAGATGACGGTCGGCGGGCTTTTTAGGCACTTTTCAAGATCGTTCCTCAGCTTTTTCACCGACCGACTCGCCATCAAATGTCGGAACCCGAAATGTTCGGCATTCATTCCGGCCTTCCGGTCGGACTGCCCCGGTTGCGGCAGCACCCTCACCGTTGAAGAGGTGGTGGAGGGAACGATTGGCCCCCACCGCGAACGCGTGAAGGAGATGGTTGCGCCCACCAAATCCAAGAAGAAGGCGTTCCAATGGTTTTACCTGCTGGCGTCGGCGCTTGTTTTCTGGACGACCCTCGGGTTGCTGGAGACGCGCTTCGCTTCCGGTTGGGTGTTGCACGCGATGCTCTCGGTGATCTACCTCTCGGTGTTCCTCCTGCTTTCCCTTTGGTTGATACCTCAACGAACGTTCATCGCCATTGCCCGCCGCACTTCCCGGATCGTGAAGCTTGGCATGGTGTTCAATTATCTGACCGCCCTATTCCTCCTGCAAATGTATCTGTCGTCCTGGTGGGCGCGTTCGGTCATGCTGGGCGTGCTTTTCTTTGTGACGTGGCTGGCCGCCTGGGTGTTCTGGAGATTCCTGTGGCCGATGTCTTCAATCATCTCCAACATTTTCGTTCCGCCCAACACGACGCAAAAGCCATTCGAGCCAACAGACTCCCAGGGCCGGAGTGTCGGAATGGATTAAGCGCCCATGGCCTCGATCTGGGATTACTTTACGGACACGAACGAAGGCGAGGAAGACGGGAAGGCATCGTCTTTTTGGGAGTATTTCACCAGCGATAAACCTCCGGATGCGGAAACCGTTCAATCCGTCCAGTTCAGTCCGTGCGCGCGGTTTTTCAACGAGGAGATGGTGTTTTGGGCCATGCGCAACACTCCGATCACGGAAGCGGTGAAGCATTTTCTGGTTTGCGGCGCCATCGGCACGGGCAAGACGACCACGATTGACCTGTTTCTTCAGTCCATCAGGCATCGCTTCAGACAGGACCGGGCCAACCCGGAGCAACTCATTATTTTTGACGCCAAGTGTGACATCATCCCGAAGCTCGCGACTTGGGGTCTCGCGCTCGAAGAGGACAATGAGAAGAACAACATCTGGCTCATCAACCCATACGACAAACGGTCGGCGACCTGGTCCATTGCCGAGGCGGTGAAGTCGCCGTTGATGGCCCAGCATTTCGCGGCGCTCCTGGTGCCGGAGGAAAGACAGAGCACGGCCCCATTCTTTTGGACGGCTTCCCGCCAGCTTGTTTATGCGGCCATACTGGCGCTCAACCGAATCGCTGGGACCGGTTGGGATTTGCGAGACCTACTTTGCGCACTCAGCTCTCGGGAGCGGATCACCGCGATTACCGCCATCCATCCCCGAGCCAAGGAACTCGCGGCCGCCGTCCTCTCCGACAAGCAACATTCGTCGGGGGTTGTCTCAACACTTGCCACCAAACTCGGACATCTTGAACAGGTGGCCGCGCTTTGGCACACCGCCCCGAAGCGGAAGTCTTTCTCCATCTCCAAGTTTCTCGAACGTCCGGGAGTGCTGATTCTTGGAAACGACCCGGTGCTTCGCGAGAGCCTATGGCCGATCAACACCATGATCTTAAAATCCCTTTCCAAGCAAATCCTGCGAGGTCCGGAGGTGAGGCTGCCCAAGCATTGGTTTGTGCTGGACGAATTTCCCGCCATGGAACAGGTGGAGTCAATCCATGAGCTTGTGAATCGCGGACGTTCCAAGGGGGCGTCCGTTTTGCTCGGAATTCAGGGGCTGGATCGATTGACTCAACTCTATGCGGAAACCGGCGCGAATGACCTTTTGGAGCAGTGCTCCAGCAAGACATTCTTCCGGGCGGGGGGACCCAAAACGGCGGAGTGGATCGAGCGTTTTTTTGGAAAATATCGCCGCACGGAATCTGTGCATTCCGAAAGCTGGAGTTCGACCGGAAGAACCGCTTCGGTCCAATACCAAACGGTTGAGCGCTCCGTCTTTCTGGCCTCCTTCTTCATGGACCTTCCCTTTACAGGACCGGGCTGTCCCTTCGTCGCCGTCAGCGACATTCCGTGGCTGGGCAGGACGCTCATCACACGGCGCTTCTTCGACGAGGTCGATAGCTGGCGGATGAAGCCCCAGCCGGGGGACAAGGAGATTGACACGCTTCAGCCGCGTGACGACGAGGCCGACCAAACCTTGGAACCGTGGGACTCCACGGAAACAGCCCGATTCTGCCCAACCAAACCGAGGAAGAAAAAATCGGGAGGCTCCAAGCCAAAACAAGAATCCGAACAAAAACCCGAACCGCCTTTGACATCCCGAAAAGAGCGATGGCGCTCGACTTAGAATCCAAAACCGACCGAACGAAATCTTTACCACGACCCAATTCAAAACCCGACAACTAATCAACCAAAACCATGTCTACGCAATCCTTGGAACCAAGATCAAATGAACCAAAACGGCGAGACGTTCCAATTTGGGCCGCGTTCACGACGCTCCTGGTTTTGGCCGTTACCTCCATCGCCGTTTTGGCGTTCGTCTTGCACCGAACCACCAGCGACAAGACTCGGCTCGAAAAGCAAAAGCAGGCATTGGAGTTGGAAAAGGGCAAGGCGGAGATTGACCGCCAGAAAGCTGTGGAGCAGGGCAAACTGGCCATCGCCCGCACTCGCCAGACCGATTCGCTGGCCCAAGTCCGAATCGCGACCAACGCCTGCGCCGTGCTGTTGCAGAACCTCCAGGAGTTTGAGAAAGATGCCGCCGCACTCCGCACAAGCGATGCCGGGCGGCAAGTAGCCAAGCACCCTGACCTCGTCATCCTGGCCAGACGACTCTACGAGGTGGACCTTCGGGAATTGCCGCAGAAGGCGCTCGTGATTTCAAAGCTGGAGGGGGTGCGCCGCCTGGAGAGTCAGCTCGTCGCGGCGGCGGGAACCAGTTTTGAGCCTGACGCATCGTTTGTCGGCACCGCCCAGGCGGACATGATTTGGGCCAATCAGGAAGCAAGCAAGGTCCAGCGGGCTCGCTCGCTCATCGCGACCTTGGCGGAGGAAGCCAAGATCAAGATTCCACCCCAGGATGCGGCTGGAAAGTCGGTCACGCTCGAAGCAGCCATCGCGAACCTCGCTCAGAATGAAGTTGCCGCCCGCCAACGGGTGATTACCGCCAAGACGGAGGAGGCCAAGACGCTAGCGACCACCACGGTGGCGGCGGTCGAGTCCAATGAGATCATCAATGAGGCGAAGCGGGCGGCGGCCCGCATTCTGGATGAGGCCAACGCCAAGGCGGCCAAATTGGAGCAGGAGCAACGCTTGCGGGAGGCGGATCTAAAGGTCCAGGAAAGCAAGGTCAAGGTGGCGGTGAATCAAGCGACCGACGAGGCCCAGAAGGTGCAACTCCGGGCGAAAGCCAAAGACCCCAAGGTGGCGGTCAAGCTGGCTCCATTCACCACCCCTGGCTACCTCCAGTTCGGCGGTTCTTCCTACGAAAAGGCTCCCCTCTCTTACACGGCAATCGTCCAATCTGGCGCCCTCGCTCCGACCCAGGCCGGACTGCAACGGTTGGCCGATATCGCCTACACCAAGGACGACAAGGACCGCCCCCGCTGGCGCTTCAAGTTGAACCATCCGAAAGGCTGGACAAAGGACAACAACGACCGGGAAATGGTGATGGAAGTGCAACAACTGCTCATCGAACTCGGTCCGGTTTTGGCCGAAATGGGCGCTCTGCAAAAGTAACGAGAGGGTCTTCGGGAGGGTGTTACGCAAACGCGTTTTGTAAACAAAATGTAAACGTCCTAACGAACTCTCTTTGAACGTGTTGCACGGCTTTCGTGGGAATCCGTGCACCGTAGGTGCATAATGTGTGGGGCTTTGGTCGGGTCGGTTTGGAAGCAGGGGAAGGCACGGTACCTGGCCCCTTTGCGGCTGCTTTGATTGGGCTTGGAAATGGTGTGCCACGCGAAAACGCGTAGACACGGGTTTTGAGGATAAAAGCTGGAACAGGGGGGGATGAAGCGGTCAGGAATGCCGGGGAGGCTGGCGGCGGACGGATGAAAGGGTGGCGGGTTTTGGACAGAAATCAGGGGTGCAAAAGCCGGGGTTACAGGCCCCGGCCGAAGGTCGGTCTAGTAATCTTCGGGAAGCAGGATGGTGGTCACTTGGCGACCAGCTTCCGTGATGATCCAGAATCTCGTTTCGTCCCGGTCATGATAAACCGAAAAGAGCCGTAGATACCGGTCCAAGGCGAACTCGTTTTCCGCGGCATCTTCCGGGCAGCAATCCCCCCAGTCGCAACTCGCGTGGCGGGCCACCGCCGCGCGCACATCTTCCGGGTTCAACCGGTCGAGTGCATTCGGGGTGATGACCATCCGGCCAAGGTTAAAAGTTCTCGTTTTCTGTTCCATTCGTTCTCCCTAAAAGCCCCCCGTCCCCGAGGCGAATTCCCCGGAATTCGGGAGGGTTGTTTTCGTAAGCTTTCGCGGTCAATCCTCCTCGTCCGGGATCGCCTCCACTTTCCTCAGCGCCGCCTCCAGATCAGCCCGCAAAGGTCCATTGAGGACACGCTCCCAGTCAACGGCCTGGGTGACGGGTCCCTTCTTCTCCCGATACTTGACGCGCCCGAGGAAGTATTTCCCGAACAGTTGGCAGGCAGCCTCCTTGCTCTGCTCAAAGAAGGTGGAGCCGGTAAAGACTTCCAGGTTGACACCCTCCACCGCTTGCACGGTCAGTTTGTTCAGGCTGATGCCAAGCTGCGAACGAGCAAAATGGATGCGCTGATAAGTTTGTTTTGAGTCGTCGCCGAGGTCGGTCAACAACCGGTCCAGCGTCCTCAGTTCCATGCCGGTGATCCATTTCCTCTCGCTGCAAAGAATGGCAAGGCCTGAATGGTCGCCCTTGGGCCAAAAGACGGCTTCCCCGCACCGGTCATGATCCCACCAGACGACATCTTCGCCTGTGAGGGTCCGCTCGATGGGCGTGTCCTCCCGGTAATTAAAACCGGTAAAGGTTCCGAAATCATGGTTCAAGGTTCTGTCTAACATGGTATCCTCCAATAAAAAGTGCCTCCCCTCCTCCGAAAACGATTTTCCCGGAGGAGTGGGAGGAGTTTGTTTCTCCCTCGTGGAGAAACTCCTCACGCTTCCTGCCGGAAATGATGTCTTTCCAGCCGGCCCGTTCACGGGCCGACCACTTCACGCGCCCGGAGGGTGCGTGACCGGGGCGGCGGAACGCAGGAGTCAAGGTGGACAGAGAGCGGAGCTTGCGGAGCGTCCCGAAGGGCGAGGATTACCTTGACCCGGAGTGCAGCCGACCCGGCGCGAGGCATCGCCTCGCCGCGCGCCACAGGCGCGCCCAGGATGTCCTTGCGAGTGCGGCGAAGTCGCACGCCGCTTGGCGGAGCCGATTCTGAATTCCGGCTCCAGCGGGCGTGCATGTTCCGGGAAAAATCAAATGTCCCCTGCTTTTGAAAAGGAATGAAAGCCATCCTCGACGACGATAACGTGGTCAAGGAGTCGTATCCCCAGAAGTTTTCCCGCGTCGGAAAGGCACGCCGTCACTTTCCGGTCATCTCCGCTCGGCGTCATGTCGCCGCTCGGATGATTGTGACCGACAATAATTGCGACTGCGCCTGCGAGGATCGCGCCTTGAAAAATCTCCCTGGGATGCACATGGCAGGAGTTGGCTGTGCCGGTCGAGACCACGGAAAAGGCGACCACCTTGTGCGCTCCATCCAGATAGAGCGCCACAAAATGCTCTCTCGAATTGTCCGGCAGAATCTTTCGGATGAAATCTGCTGAGCATTTCGGTTCTTTGATCTTGGTCGTCGCCCTCCGTGCTCCGCGATAAACGGCGGTTACCTCCCTGACGAATGTTGAGTGTCCCATTCTCGTTTTCTCCATGCCGCTGTCCACCATTTCATTCCGGGCTGCGGTTCTCTGATTCTCCATCCTTCCTCCAATATTCGGCCTCCATTGGCCGATGTGCCTCCCACTCCCCGAAACGAATTTTCCGGAGGAGCGGGAGGAGTTTGTTTTCTCCCATGGGGAGAAACTCCTCACGCTTCCTTCCGGAAATGATGTCTTTCCAGCCGGCCCGCTCACGGGCCGACCACTTCACGCGCCCGGAGGGGGCGTGACCGGGGCGGCGGAACGCAGAAGTCAAGGTGGACAGAGAGCGGAGCTTGCGGAGCGTCCCGAAGGGCGAGGATTACCTTGACCCGGAGTGGAGCCGAACCGGCGTCGGAGCAAGCTTCACCGCAAGAGGTCACATCCTCTGAGAAAACCGCATAACAGGCGCATCGGCCCTCGATGACTCGCGGCCTTGGAGGTTTTTTATGAATTCATTTGAACTGGCGTCCAACGCCGAATTGTTATCCTCAATCGCCGGGCCGAAACCGGCCCAATTGCTCATGGAGCGTTTCGGCGGGCTGTCCTCGCTCGCCCGGGCGTCGTTCGATGAACTTCAGCAATTGAAAGGGATCGGAAAGTCCAAGGCCTCGGCCATCCGCTCCGCATTCCTCCTGGCCCAGCGCCTGAGTCAGGAAACGTATCGGGAAGCGCCCATGCTCGACACCCCTGAACGGGTCGCCGAAGCGCTCAGGGAACCCAACCGGCTTTATTCGGTGGAGCATTTCCAGGTCGTCTGCCTCAACACGCGTCGGCGGTTGATCGCGGTTGAAAACATCGCGCAGGGCATTCTCGACCAAGTAATTGTTCATGCCCGCGAGGTCTTCTCGGTTGCCATCGCGCGACGGGCTTCGGCCATCATCCTCGTCCACAATCATCCCAGCGGCGATCCGACTCCAAGTGAGGCCGATATTCGCGTGACCCGCGACCTCATCCGTGCCGGTCAGTTACTCAAAATCGAGGTGCTCGACCACGTCATCCTCGGCGCCCGAACCACCGAACGGCCTCGGGACTATTCATCGTTGCGCGAGATGGGCTACTTCTACGTCTGATCGAGATGATGAATGGGGTGAATGCTCGTTCCTTTCGGAGGGCAATGTAACGATAAAGGAACATCCCGGTGAAGCACTGTTCAGTCGGCGGACGATTGGGGGCGATAAACTCATTTAAGGAGAAACGCCTATGTCCAAACAAACCAATGAACCCAAACACGCTCGCCCTGTGCATGAAGTCCGGATCGGTCTGATCAAAGCCGCCATCTGGTCGAACCGCTCGGAGGACGGAGTCCGCCATAACGTCACCTTTGAGCGCTGCTATCGAGAAAATGAGGAGTGGAAGAGCACGACATCCTTCGGACGCGACGACCTGCTCAAGCTGGCCAAAGTCGCTGACGAAGCGCATTCCTGGATCATGAAACAGGGAGCCACAAAGAGCGGCAGCGAAACGCTCGCGCGAGGAGCCTTGCCGAAGGCCCGTTGAGCCTTGACCGATGTGCGGCACAGGCGCGGGGCTGTTTTGCCCGCGTCACCGCACACGCGGACCCCAAGTTCGCATAACTCCGGGAACGGGTCGGTAGTTTGATCCGAAGGAGTTATGCCATGAAGAGTTATGCAGTCCGCCGCGCCAATGATTCACGTCAGATGGATTTCTTCAATTTTGCCCCGCTCATCCTCCAGGTGGACCGTGGTCCGCCGCCGTTGCCTGAAGCGGCTCCGCTGCGAATCGTGCCCATCATTGAGTTGCCCGAAATCCGGCTGCAACCCGAGCCGATGCGAACCGTGGAACCGGCGGCCCCAAAGCAGCGTCACTTCTGCATCACCGATGCCGACCGCCTGGGCGAAGGTTCCCTGCGCCAGAAATATGAGAACAATCTTGCCGCCATTGAATTGCTCAAGGAGATGGAAGCCGAGAAGCGTCCGGCAATCGAAGCCGAACAACGAAGGCTCGTGCGCTATGTCGGCTGGGGCGGACTCCCACAAGTGTTCGACGCCTACAACGACGACTGGAAAATCCAGCGCGAACGCCTCGAACGGGTTCTGACCCCGGATGAACTCGCCTCGGCGCGAGCCACCACTCTCAACGCCCACTATACCTCCGCCACCATCATCCGGGCGATGTATGCCGCGCTCGAACGATTCGGATTCGGCGGCGGAAGGATTCTGGAACCCGCCTGCGGGCTGGGCCACTTCCTCGGTTTGATGCCGGAGGGCATCCGAAACCGGTCCACCTTCACGGGGATCGAGATTGATTCGCTCACGGCCCGCCTGGCCAAGACGATTTACCCGGAGTCCGACATCCGCCACACGCCGTTCGAGGAAGCCAAGCTGGCCGACGATTTCTATGACGTCGTCATCTCAAATGTCCCTTTCGGCGATTATCGCCCCTACGACCCGCGCTTACAGTCGTGGCGGTTCCTGATTCACGACTATTTCTTCGCCGCCGCCCTGGCCAAGGTGCGGCCAGGCGGGATCGTGGCGTTGGTCACCTCGCGCGGAACCTTCGACAAACAGGACACGGTCCTGCGGGAGTTTGCCGCCGGACAGGCCGACTTGATCGGCGCCATCCGCCTGCCCAATGACGCGTTCAAGCGCAACGCGAATACCGAAGTCACCACGGACATCGTGTTTCTGCGGAAACGCTTTCCCGACGAACCGCGTTCTGGTCCTTCATGGATGGAGTTGGCAACCGTAACCAACACCAAGGAGGAGAGCATCCCGGTGAATGAGTTCTTTGCGGCTCGCCCCCAATTGATGCTGGGCGAGATGCAGCTCACGGGCCGGATGTATCGTCAGGGCGAACCGTCTTTGGTCTCCAACGGGCGCGATTTGGGCGAACAACTTCGCGAGGCGCTCGAACGGCTTCCCCAGAATGTATTCCGACCATTGGAGCGAAAAACGAAGACTGAACCAACGCGCGTGTCCCTTCCCGACGCCTCGGAGGTCAAACCCAACGCGTTTTGTCTCCACAATGGCCAGATTGCCCGACGCGAGGGCGATTCCCTGGTCGTGCTCTCAGACTTGGCTGCGACGACGGCCCAGCGGCTGCGCGGGTTGATCAGTGTCCGTGACGCCCTCCGCGATTGTCTCCGCTCCCAGTGGCAGGATCACAGCGAGGAGGAACTGGCCTCGGCCCGTCTGCGGCTGAACCAGAACTACGACAGCTTCGTGCGAAAGTTCGGTCCACTTTCCGACCGGCGCAATGTCTCGGTGCTTCGCGGTGACCCTGACCAGCCTTTGCTCTTGTCGGTTGAACGCTTCGACCGCGAAACCGGCAAGGCGAGCAAGGCCGCCATCTTCCGGGAGCGGACCATCGCTCCGAAACCGGTGCGCCAGGTCACGGATGCGCAGTCCGCCTTGCTGGTCAGCCTCTCTGAACGGGGACGCGTGGACCCTGAATTCCTTTCCGAACTGCTCCGCCAGCCGTTTGACCGGGTTCAAAGTGAACTCAAAGGCTTGGTCTTTCTTAACCCGCAGACGCGGGAATTCGAGACCGACGACGCCTATCTTTCGGGCGACGTTCGCGAAAAGCTCCGGGTCGCCGAGGCGGCGGTGCTGGTGGAATCGCGGTTCGCGGAGAATGTCGCCGCGCTCCGGGCGGTTCAGCCTGAAGACCTCTCGCCTTCCGAAATTGATGCGCGGTTGGGCAGCGCCTGGGTGCCTGAGGATGTCTTGGGTCAGTTCGCCGAGGAACTGCTTGTTGAGAAAGGTGTCGAAGTCCGCCACGCTGCGGTCATCGGTGCCTGGGTGGTGCGTGGAGATTGGAATGTCCGGGGATCTGTTGCCAACACCACCGAATGGGGCACCGACCGGCACCCCGCGCTCGACCTCATCGAGGATGCGCTCAATCTTCGCGTTCCCACCATTTACGACCCTGATCCGCAGGCGGAAAAGGCCGTCGTCAACGCTTCAGCCACCGAGGCCGCGCGCGAGAAGCAGCACAAACTCAAAGAACGCTTCCAGTCGTGGGTGTGGGAGGATGACCAGCGCCGGGAACGTCTTTGCCGGATTTACAACGACCAGTTCAACAACCTCCGGCTCCGCACCTTCAATGGCGACCACCTTGTGCTCCCCGGCGCGAGTTCCGCCGTGACGTTGCAGCCGCATCAGAAGGCGGCGGTCTGGAGGATTTTGCAGACTCCAAACACCCTGCTCGCCCACGTCGTAGGGGGCGGCAAAACATTTGCGATGACGGCCGCCGCCATGGAACTGAAGCGGCTGGGACTCGCCCGCAAACCGCTCTTCGTGGTGCCCAACCACATGCTCGAACAGTTTTCCTCCGAGTTGTTAATTCTCTATCCGGCGGCCAATCTTCTCGTCGCCAGCAAGGAGGACTTCGAGAAACAGCGGCGGCAGACCCTGATGAGCCGCATCGCCACCGGATCTTGGGACGCGGTCATCGTCACCCATTCCGGATTTGAGCGACTCCCCACTTCCGCCGCCACCCAACGCGCCTTCTTCGAAGAGCAATTGGCGGAATTGTCCCTCGCGCTGGCGGAACAACGACAGGCGGAACGCGGCTCCCGAATCGTCAAGGAACTCGAAAAGGCGAAAAAGCGGCTCGAAACAAATCTCAAGGAACTCATGGCCAACGAACGGAAGGACGAAGGACTGACGTTTGAGGAACTGGGGGTGGACCGCCTCTTCGTGGACGAAGCCCACATTTTCAAGAACCTGTTCTACGTTTCGAAGATGACCCGCATCGCCGGGTTGCCACAGACAGCTTCCCAACGGGCCTTGGATATGTTCCTAAAAGTCCGACACATTCAACAGCAGGGCGGCGGCGTGGTGTTTGCCACGGGCACACCCATCGCCAACTCGGTGGCCGAGATGTTCACCATGCAGCGATACCTCCAGATGGGATCGCTCCGCAATCTGGGCGTGGCCCACTTCGATGCCTGGGCAGGAACCTTCGGCGAACCGGTCACCGCGATGGAACTCTCGCCCGATGGCGCGGGCTATCGCCTCAACACACGTTTTGCGCGGTTCATCAATGTGCCGGAACTGATGTCTCAATTTCGCCAGGTCGCCGACATTCAGACCGCCTCCATGCTCAAATTGCCAATCCCTGAACTGCGCGGCGGTCGACCGACGGTGGTTCGCGCTTCCTGTTCTCCAGAATTGAAACATATCGTCACCGAATTGGTGGCCCGCGCGGAACGGCTGCGCACTGGGCAGGTGAATCCGCGCGACGACAACATGCTCCTGGTGACGACCGACGGGCGGAAAGCCGCGTTGGATCTGCGCATCTACGATTCCAGCCTTCCCGACCATCCCTTCAGCAAAGTGAACTTGGCGGTTGCCGAGGTGGAGCGGGTCTGGCGCGAAACGGCCGAGCAGCGTTCAGCCCAGCTCGTATTTTGTGACTTGTCCACACCCAGCGGCAAACGCGACTTCAACGTGTATGACGACATGCGCGACAAGCTGGTGATGAAGGGAATCCCCGAGGGAGAAATCGCCTTCATCCAGGATTTTGACAGTGACGCGGCGAAAGCGGCGTTGTTTCGCGACGTGCGCAACGGCCGGGTGCGGATTCTGTTCGGGAGCACCGCCAAGATGGGTTCTGGAACCAACGTGCAACAGCGCCTGATCGCCCTGCATCATCTCGACGCTCCGTGGCGTCCCGCCGATGTCGAGCAACGGGAAGGCCGAATCCTCCGCCAAGGCAATCTCAACCCGGAGGTCCGGGTCTACCGCTACGTCACCGCCGAAAGCTTCGACGCCTATATGTGGCAATGCCTGGAAACCAAGGCGAAGTTCATCGCCCAGGTAATGACGGGCGATACGTCGCTGCGTCGCCTGGAGGACGTCGATGGCGCGGCGCTCACTTACGCCGAGGTAAAGGCCATCGCCTCGGGAAATCCCTTGGTCATCGAGAAAGCCAATGTGGATGCCGAGGTGGCACGGCTGACGCGGCTCCGCAGCCAGCACGTTGAGGCCAATTATCGCTTGAAGAAACAGGTCCGGCACATGACCGACGAGGTGCCACGGCTTGAAAGACGGGCCGAGTCGCTGGGACAGGATCTCCTGCGCCGGGTGGACACACGTGGCGACAACTTCCGTATCGAACTCGGTTCGGAAACAATCACTGACCGTGGGATCGCCGGAGAAATGCTGAACCGTCTGGGCGACCGGCTAAAGGGATTGCAAGCGGAACGCAGATTGGGCCGCTTTGCGGGTTTTGAGCTTTGTGCCGTTGGCGATTTCACCGGTGAACTCCAGTTGGCGCTCAAGGGCGCGGTCACGCACACTGCTCGACTCCAAGCGACGGCCCATGGAACCACCCGCTCGCTGGAGCATGTCGTGAATCATCTCGACGAAACGCTTGCCCAAACGGTGGACCAAATCGCGCAAGCGCGGAAACGTCTCGTTGACCTGAAGGAACAGGTAGACTTGCCATTCGAGTAAGGCGTTCGGCTTTCCGAACTGGTTTCGCGCCAGCAGGAACTGGTGGTCGCGCTGGACCTGACCAAGAACCAAGCCAAGGGAGCAACGGATGAAATCGCCGAAACGACTGAGGCCAAGCAAGATTGATATGCCAATCAATCTCTTCGACACGGTTCAACTGTCCCTGTTCCGTGGAACCAAGCGGAATCACAAAAGAACACCACTTGCAAACATGTGTGTGCATGTTGTATGCTGCCCCCGTGGTTGATTCAATCGCCAAAGCTGGCCGAAAACTGGCCGCCGAATTTGCCGTGCTCCGAACGCGCGACTTCGAGCGGAAGGGTATTCCGCGCCAATGTCTCGCCGACCTCGTGGTGGCTGGCATCTGGGAAAAGATCGGCCATGGGCTCTACGCTTCCATCATCCTCCCTCCCGGTCCACAGCACTCGCTTCTGGAGGTCGCGCGGCAATCGCCGCGCGCGGTCGTCTGCCTGCTTTCGGCCCTCCGGTTCCATGAACTGACGACGGAAACGCCGTCGGAAGTCTGGATCGCTCTGCCGCGCAACACGCGCGCCCCTCGGATGGAAACCGTCCGAATCAAAGCAATTCGCCTGTCCGAAGGAGCTTTCACCGAAGGCGTTGAAGAGCGCCGGATCGAAGGGGTGCCGCTCAGAGTTTACTCGGTCGCGAAGACAGTGGCGGACTGTTTCAAGTTCCGAAATCAAATCGGCACGAACGTGGCGCTGGAAGCGCTCCGGGATGCATGGCGGTCGAAGAAGGCGACCGCCGATGAACTATGGCATCATGCCAAGGTGTGCCGGGTGGCCAACATCATGCGTCCCTATCTGGAGGCGGTGGTGCAATGAAACCGCCGCTTCGCAACGTAGCCGCATCGGTGCGGGACCGACTGCTCAAGCTGGCACGCGCCACGGGCCAGCCGAATGGGGAACTTTTGGACCGTTACTGCATTGAGCGGCTGCTCTATCGGCTCGCGCGCTCGAAGCATCGCGACCGGTTCATTCTGAAAGGGGCCATGCTGCTCACCGCCTGGGGCGGAGGGGTCACGCAACGAGTCACTCGGGACGCCGACCTCCTCGGCTTTGGCGATAGCTCGCTCCCCGCGCTGAGCAAGACCTTCCGCGAAATTTGCGCTACCGTGGTGGAAGACGATGGCGTCACCTTCGAGCTTGATTCCGTTCAAGGGGAACCAATTCGGGCGTTGGAGGAATATGTCGGGCTCCGGATTGAGCTGCGCGCCAATCTGGGCGGTGCCATCGTGCGGGTGCAGGTGGACATCGGAATCGGCGACGCCGTGCGCCCCACGGAGATCACGCTGCCGACCTTGCTGGATTTTCCGCAGCCCTTCCTGCGCGCCTATACTCGGGAGAATTCCCTCGCCGAGAAATTCGAAGCGATGGTGAAGCTGGGCTTCATCAACACCCGCATGAAGGACTATTTTGATTTCTGGCATCTCTCTCGGAATTTCTTGTTTGAGGGAGAGGAATTGGGCGAGACTATCCGCGCCACATTTGGACGTCGGGGAACCCCAATGCCCACGGCTATCCCCATCGGACTGAGCGGTGAGTTCTTCTCGGACAAAACCAAGCAAATCCAGTGGAAAGCCTTTTGGAAGAAATCGGTCCGACGCGAACCGGCCCCTGAATTGCCGGAAGTGGTGACTGAGGTTGCCGAGTTTATCATGCCTGTGGTCCAAGCCGTCACCGGCCAAAAACCATACCCGAAAAGCTGGCCCCCGTCGGGGCCTTGGTCGCAGTCGTGAAGTTCTTTGGAGCCAATGAGGCTTTTCTCGAAGTCACCGCCTCGGAATGGAACACCACTTCCCTACCGAAGCAGTGCCCCTTGCAAGCTGCGTCGCCAACGATCCTCAAAGTCGCTCAAAGCCAGCCGGTCATGAGTGGATGGCAAGCGGAAGCTTTGTTGTTCCAACTCTTCCCGGATTTTTGATTCGGATTCCATCACCACGGCCAGCGCAGCACGAACGAGCACGCTGAGCGTGACCTTGGTTCGGGCCGATTGTTGCAACCGCAACAGAAAAGCGTTCATCTCCGCATCCTCGCCTCGGGAAAGTAAAAACCGCTTGGTGATCGTTAGCTCGGCCTGGTCGGCTGTTTGGCTGACCGGCGCGGCCCGCGCCACGATGACTGCCATTGGGGGCTGGCTGGAACGGTTCCCGGGGCCTGTGGATTTCATCGCGGTCACATCGCGAACCAGATCGGCCGAGATGGGGTCGTAGGGTCGTTCCTCGAAACGCTTTTTAGGCATGGAGCACCTCCGCTTCCGTCGTTAAGCGGATAAGGCGTTCGGAACGTATTTTAGCGAGCCGGTCTTCGAATTCTTTGGCCAACGTCCGGTATTCATCAGCCACCGGATGATCCCCCTGATATTGCATAATGGTCTGACCCACCCGCTGCGCTTCCTGCACCACCACGCTCCGGCTGATTTCCGTGGCAAACTTCAACGTGACACCATTGGCATCCACACAAGTTCGTTCCACATAGGCGGTCAGTTCACGGGCTAGGCGTGTCTTCGGTCGCGGCATGGCGCAAACCACCACTCCGAGCAGCGCGAGATTGGGATTCGCGTGGCGTTGGGCTGCGGCGATGTCCGACAAAGCTTCCGCGAGCGCGCTCACGGCCAGATGATCCGGCATCGCGCTCAACACGGCGAAGTCGGCCACTTTCAGCGCCGGAATGGTGGTCTTGGTTTTCTGCGGCGGGGTGTCGAGAAAGACGTAATCGTATTTTCCCCGCAGCCGGTCAATCGGCTCAATCAACAGGTTCTGGTGGATGAGCCAGGGATTCTGGACCAGAAAGGTGTCCAACTCGGCCAGCTTCCGTGAACTGGGCACCAGGTGGATATTTGGCGGCAACGCCACTTCAGTCTCATCACTGGTGATGATGGTGTCTTCGGCGTTCTCGGCGCCGGTGAGCAGTTCGAACGAACTGATCCACCCTTCCGTCGGCGCACGCAACGCCTTGGTCGCCCCGGACGTCATATCAAGATCGATGATCAATGACCGCCGTCCCCGCTCGGCGAGCGCTCCGGCCAGTTGGATTGTGTTCGTCGTTTTTCCGACGCCGCCCTTTTGGTTACCTACGGCGATGACAACAGTGTTTCGTTTTTTCTCTTCCATTTACCTCCTACTGAATTGTTATTGAACCGGCCATCTGGCCAACCGGCGAACTTTGCGCCCTTCGGCCAAGCCGCCATTGGAGGGTATCTCACGACTCACCTCGTCCCCACAAGGGAGCTAGTGAAGTGTTGCCGCAGGCTGCATGGCCAAACGGCTGGAAGGTTGGCCATTGGGCCATTTGGCTATCGTGAATTTTTGTCCGCCATTTGGCCAACCCGCCAGATGGCCATCG
>SXGU01079084.1_pt1 | contig 19633 bp, 18 predicted proteins | sample 3174531 | NCBI WGS metagenome assembly SXGU01 (sample SAMN11356863, study PRJNA531348) | freshwater metagenome | isolation source: freshwater sample F1-140 | place: China: Fuxian Lake, Yuxi | collected 2017-12-25 | reverse complement strand
GGGCGCTCAGGGGCCTCTGCTTCGGATCTCGGGAAAGGCACGCGGAGATGAGGTCTGACATCCGAGGAGACAGGTGGGGAACGAGCTCGCCGAGGGGTCGGATCTTGCCTTCGCTTATCTGTTTGATCAATGCCTGAGGAGACTCCGCCTGGTGGGGGAGTTCCCCCGAGAGGAGCTGGTAGGCGATGACCCCGAACGAGTACAGATCCGAAACCGGGGTCGCGTCGTCGAGCTTCAGGACTTCCGGAGGCATGTAGGCCAGCGAACCGAGGAGAACCCCGGACCTGGTGATGGTCGCGCGGGTGAGGGTGCGGGCGAGGCCGAAGTCTGCAAGCTTAACTTCACCCTTCGTTGAAACCAGAATGTTCTCCGGCTTCAGATCCCGGTGGACGATCCCACAGCAGTGAGCTGCGGAGAGAGCTTCGGCGATCTTCGCGAGGAGCCACAGACGGGGCTCGAGGAGCTGGAGCTGGTGCTGCTCCCGCCAAACCTGGATGGAGGAACCGTGGACGAGCTCGAGCTCGAGGCCCCACGTGTCTGCGTCGTTGAAGACTCCCCGGAGCTGGACGATGTTCGGATGCTTCAGCTTCTCCAGAGTCTTTACCTCAAGTTCCAGGCGCTCGCGCATCTCCGGGTCATGGACGATGAGTGGGTTAAACCTTTTGAGAGCGACAGTTTCGCCAGTGTCGTTCCTGGATGCCGAAAGCACTTCGCTAGTGGCCCCAACACCTAGCCGGCTGATAATGGTATATCCATGGATTTTCATGGCGAAGATATATGACAAAACTGTCAGTTATGTCTCGGTAAATTTTGCTTCCGGTCATTTTTGCATGAAAAATATTGAAAGCTCTGGCCCTGTTCTTCCTGACGGACCATATTTAATGGTTTATAACTAGATTCTTAGTTATTTCTCAGCTCAACAGAGACACATGAATCGACCCAGATCAAACCGACGTCGACGGGGCGGTAACCGACCCCAGAATCGACCTCCTCTCAATCCTCCTGCCGAGGGGTCTTCCGGAGAAAGTCAACCAACCGGACCCTTGACCCTCGAGCAGCGCTGCGTAAGGCAGTTCCCCAGCGCCACCTTAGGACGTGGTCGGAAGTATTTTGCCACAGGACGAGTCTCGGAACCTAACTGGGCCGGGCAAGTCTGCACCTTGTTCGTCAACGGCGAGGGTGGAAAGTACCGAGTCCAATTCGACTTCTCTCAGACCGCTCAAGCGGGGATCCTCCCCGCCAGGTGCGAGTGCCCGATCTACGCCAAGGGCGCCATCTGCAAGCACCTCTGGGCGGCCATCCTACAAACTGAAAAAGACTCACCTCCGGGGATGATTCCGGAGAGCGAACAGGTCAAGATCGTGCTCGAAAAGCCGCCGGCGACGTCTACCGCTCCTCAGGAGAGGAAGGATCGGCGGCAGGAGCGTAAGGAAAGAAGAGAGCGCCGGGATCAAGGGAAGGCCTCGGTGATCAAGCAGGAGACCGGGACCTGGCAGGAACGCCTGGGCCAGCTCCAGGGGAAGGTCGCCGTTCCGGAGACACGGATCTCCGCGGGCCTTGCCTCTTTCTTCGTGATCTCGGCGTCGGAGACGGCGTCGACCGGAAAGCTCGTGATGGATCTCTGGATCCGGACCCGGTCGAACACCGGGCTCCTCGGACCGCTAAGGCCCAATCGAGTGGGCACCCAGGGGATCGCCGAGTACTACGACCTGAAGGATCAGGAGATGCTCGCGATCCTGCTCAAGACCGCAAGCCCGCTGACCGTAACACCTCCGGGCCGCGGCGGCGGCTCCACGACCCGCTTCACGGTGGACTCCGTCCTCGAAGGGCACCTGATTCCACTGCTCGCGAACTCTGGAAAACTCTTCCTCTCGCGCAGCCCGAACGGAACTCCGGATTCGGCGGAGAGTCCGCTGCGGATGGACCGCGGAGCGGGCTGGGACTTTGAGCTCCAGCTCGAGTCGGAGGACTCGGAGAACTACGTGCTGGACGGGACCTTGCTTCGGCAGGGAGAAGTCCGCTCGGTCAACTACCCGCTGGCGATCCTGCGCGGAGGCTTCCTCCTCTTCGAAGAAAGGATCGGCCGCTTCCTCGACCCGAACCATGCGACCTGGGCCCTGGGCCTTCGGAGCATGAACGAGTTCCTCGTGCCGCGGGAGCAGGGAGACCAGCTCCTCACGCGGATCCTCCTCGATCCGGCCGCGCCTCGGATCACCTGGCCAGATGAACTTGGCTGGTCGAAGGAAGTCATCGAACCCAGGCCCACCGGAGTCTTTAGGCCCCTTGGCAACGACCCGGCCCTGGGCCGCATGATCCTGACGGTGAGCTTCGACTACGACGGACGGGAAGTGCCGCTCTCGGATCTCGATCCGAGCTTCGTCGTGGCGGAGAAGAAGAAGGTGTACATCCGGAACCAGGAGTTCGAGGAGAAGACCTTGTTCCAGGCGCTGCAGATCCTCCGGGACCAGCAGGGGACGGGGTCCGTGCCGACGAGCGACCTCCAGCGCGCGGCCGGGGACCTGGTCCAGGCGGGGTGGACGGTCTTCATTGAAAATAAGAAAGTGAGAGTCCCGCAGGACTTCTCGATGAACGTGAGTTCGTCGACGGACTGGTTCGACCTGCGGATGGACCTCGACTTCGGGGACGTCACCATAACTCAGAAAGACCTCCTCGCGGCCCTCAAGTCCCAGAGCGGACTGGTGAGACTTTCCGACGGGTCCCTCGGGATGCTGCCGGAAGACTGGCAGTCGAAGTACGCGTCGCTCAGCCAGTTCGGCGAGCTGACCACCGACGGGAACTTCCGCTTCAACCGGTCCCAGGGGCTGATGCTCAACGCAGTCCTGACGGATACGGACCGGGTTCGCGCGGACGAAGGGTTCGTCTCCTTCCGCGATAAGATCGGGAAGTTCGAAGGTGTGAAAACCGCCAAGGCTCCGGCCGGCTTCAAAGGAACCCTCCGGAATTATCAGAAGGAAGGTCTCACCTGGCTTCGCTTCCTCGAGGAGTTTGAAACCGGGGGCATCCTCGCCGATGACATGGGTCTGGGGAAGACGATCCAGATCCTGGCGTTCCTCCTCGGCCGGACCAAGAAGAAGAGTAAGACCAAGAAGCCCCACCTCGTTGTTACCCCGAAGAGCTTAGCCTTCAACTGGATGGACGAGGCGGAGAAGTTCGCCCCGACCTTGAAGGTCGTGCGCTACGCGGGCGCGGGCCGCGCGCAGGCCGACCTGCAGGAAGCGGACGTGGTGGTGACGACCTACGGAACCCTGCGCGCGGACATCGAGAAGCTCCAGGGGATGGAGTTCGACGTCGCCATCATCGACGAAGCCCAGGCGATCAAGAACCCTAAATCTCAGGCCGCCCTGGCTTGCAAGCAGCTCGCGGCGGAGCTCAAGATCGCCCTGACCGGAACCCCGATCGAGAACTCGATCACCGACCTGCTCTCGATCCTCGAGTTCACCAACCCGGGCCTCATCGGTACGCGGGAAGTGAAGCAGGACCTCCAGGCGACCCTCGCGAAGCTCCTCAAGCCCTTCATGCTCCGGCGGACTAAGGAAAAGGTCCTCACCGAACTCCCGGACCGCTCCGAGCAGGTCCTCTACTGCGAGATGGACGCGGAGGAGAAGCAGTTCTACGCCGCGATCCGCGAGCGGTACCGCGCCTCCCTCACCGAGAAGATCGAGAAGAGTGGCCTGGGTCGCTCGAAGCTCCACGTCCTCGAGGCTCTCCTCCGGCTCCGGCAGGCGGCCTGCCACTCGGGCCTCATCGATCCGAACCGGGCCTCCGGGCCGAGTGCGAAGATCGAGCAGCTCCTGCGGCACATGCAGGAGGTGATCCAGGAGGGGCACAAGGTCCTGGTCTTCTCGCAGTTCACGAGCCTCCTGGCGATCGTGCGCGCCCGGCTCGAGGAAGAGAAGATCACCTACGAGTACCTCGACGGGCAGACGGAAGACCGGAAGACGCCGGTGGAGCGGTTCCAGACCGATCCCGCGTGTCCGGCGTTCCTCATCAGCCTCAAGGCGGGCGGAACCGGCCTCAACCTCACGGCGGCCGACTACGTCTTCATCCTCGATCCGTGGTGGAACCCGGCGGTGGAGGCCCAGGCGATCGGCCGTGCCCACCGGATGGGACAGACCAACAAGGTGATCGCGTACCGGATGATCGCCAAGGGGACGGTGGAGGAGAAGATCCTCGATCTGCAGAAGACGAAGAAGGAGCTCGCGGAGTCGATCGTCTCGGAGGACGGGGACTTCATGAAGAAGCTCACCAAGGAAGACCTGGAGATGCTACTGGAGTAGCTCACTTCATCCGGATGAAGTGAGCTCCGAACCTAGATGTTCCGCAGGGCCGTCGCAAGCTTCCGGAACACCGGATGCTCCACGTCCGTCTTCCGCTTGACCACGAAGACTCCCTGCTTCGAGGACCTGAGGCCCGGAGGGGAGGCGAGCTGCTGCAACGTGAACTCCGCCTTCACCTGCCGGTTATGGAGCTCCACCACGAACCTCGGCAGGTACGCCACCGCCAGGCCCCGCCGGCAGAATTCCAAAGCCGTCTCCATGAGTTCGACCTGGTACCGCACGGTCCGGGGGATCCGGTCGTCGGGCCAGCCGTCCAGTCCCTTCACCTTGTGTGGGGCCCCCTGGACCGGAGTGATGGGGACGACGAAGGGCAGCTCCTGGAGCTCCAGCTTCTTGAAGTTCTTCTCCACGCCGTAGATCCCCATCTCGACGTCGGCCACCTTGATGAACTCGAGCTCCCGGTTCGGGATCGGAAGGTATGTGATGCCGACGTCGACGTGGCCGAGGGCGATCTGCTCTTCGAGCTGGCCCGGGGTTAGCTCCCGCAGCTGGATCCGGAAGTCCTTGAGGATGGTCGTGGCCACCTGGCCCATGAAGTAGGTGGTGAAGACTTCAAACGAGCCGATCCGGATGCGGCTCCCTTCCACGGCCGCATCCTGCTCGGTGATCCGAGCGAGGTCTCCGAGGATCTTCCGGGTCCTCTCGGCGATGAGCCTGCCCTTGTCGGTGATCAGGATCCGCCGGCCCGAGGCGACGAAGAGCTTCTCCCCGAGTTCGTACTCCAGGAGCTTCATCGCCTTCGAGAGCGCTGGCTGGGAGATGTGGAGGTGCTCGGCGGCCTCTCTCATGGAGCTGGAATCACAAAGGACGACGAAGTATCTGAGGCGATCTATATCCATAAGTTATCAACTTATAACAAAAGATCACTTTTATTCAAGTAATAAGTTTGCCAGATTACAGCCCTAGTGAGGTCCGTATGCTTTCATCCATTAAGTTGCTGCTAAATTTTCAAAAGAGCCCGTACCTGTTCTTCGAACAGGTGAGGCCGGCCGATCCCCGCCAGGTGCGCCGGCTTCGACTGGGAGTCAAAGACTTCTACTTCTGCTACCACCCGGACCAGGCCAAGCACGTGCTGGAGGACCGGAAGGAGAACTACCCGAAGTCTTCCCTCGTGCTCAAGAAGATCCTTCCTCTCTCCGGGCCCACCGGACTCATCCAGTTGAGCGACCAGGACGCCAAGGGTGTCCGGCAGATGGCCGGGCACCTCATGCACCAGGAGCGGGCCTTGCGGCTAAGTAAGTTCGTCGAAGGATTCGTGCGCGAAGAGTTCGACGGCTTCGACCGGGCCGCGCAGGAAGGAGAGGTCGTCGACCTGAAGCCCTTCCTCACCCGGCTCGTCCTGCGAACCGCCGGGATCTTCATCCTGGACCGGGACATCCAGTCCCAAGCCGACCAGCTCAACGAAGCGTTCGTCGAGCTCAACCGCATGGCCGGGGAGAGCCTCCGGAGCCTGATCCCGAAGCCGTATTCGTTCAAGCGGGCCCGGTACCTCGAGGTCATCCACCGCGAGCTCGATCGGATCATCGACGAGGGGATCGGGGAGGAGCAGGTCTCCCTCCTGCGGGAACTAAAGAAGCGGGACCTCCCCCGGTCGTTCATGCGGGATCAGGTGAAGGCCTTCATGTTCGCGGGGTACGATACGACGGCCTCGTCGCTGATCTTCGCGGTGGATTCGATCTCGAGGGATCAGAGGGTCCAGGAGAAGATCTTCGCCGAGAGGCACCTGGGGTACCGAGGGGCCACCTACACCCAGGCCGCGTACAAGGAGTCCCTGCGGCTCTACCCATCGGCCTACTTCCTCCCGCGGCAGGCCGCGGAGGACGACGTGATCTCGGGACAGAAGATCCGGGCCGGCGGTCAGATCTTCATCAGCGTCCGGCACGTCCAGAGATGCCCCGAGGCGTACACGGAGCCGGAGCGCTTCCTGCCGGAACGGTTCCTCGAAGCCCCGGCGCACTCCCATGCCTTCATCCCCTTCGGAGAAGGCAGCCGGATCTGCATCGGAGCCGCGCTCGCGATGATGGAGGCGACGGTGGTCCTGCAGAAACTCTGCGAGCGCTACCGGCTCGTCCCCGCGAGGCCCGAGCCCCCTGAGATCGAAGGGCTGATCACCGCGCACACGAAGTCCCCGTTGTTCCTTCGCCTCGAGAGGAGGGTCGCATGCTAAACGCGCAAGAACTAGATGGCCTCGGCCTCGTGGCGCCCTTCCGCAGCCGGAGGCTCTTCTGCGAGTTCCTCCCGGTGGGGTACGAGCTCACCACCCTCGACTCGGTCGAGGACCGGCGGAAGGTCGTCGAGCTGAAGGTCCTCCTGGGAACGCTCATCACCCTCTACGACGACTACGCGGACAGGCCCGACCGGTTCAATCCTCGGTTGCTCAAGCTCCTCTACCGGATTCCATTCGAGCGGGTCACCGTCGACCCCGGGACGTTGGACCGGGAGGAGCTGCTGGCCCTCGACCTCGCGAAGTCTCTGTTCGCGAAGCTCCTGACCGGGATCGAGCGGCTCCGGAACTACTACCTGCTCTCCGATGTCTTCTGCTTCGATCTGAAGCAGTTCTTCCTGGCCAACCACTACAGCGAGCTCCTGACCCAGCACCGGTTCCTCGGGAACGAAGGGGAGAACCGGTTGTACCTCCACCATAACATGGGGATCGTGCTCGCGGGGATGATCGACCTCATGAACGTTCCCCGTTTCACCGTCGCCGATCTGGGCCCGGCGAGGAACCTCTTCCTCCTGGGCCAGCGGGCCGGGCGGATCTCGAACGTGCTGACGACCTACGACCGCGAGCTCGAAGAAGACGACCGGACCAACGAGCTCCTCGTCTCGGGAGATCCGGGCGAGCTCGAAGCCGAACTGGCGACGCTGCTCCAGAAGATCGAGACGGGCAAAGGGATAAATTGTTTTTCAGCTCGAGAGTACGCCCGGGGGATCCGGGCCCTGCACGAGCTTCACCTAAAGTTGAAAGGAGTAATCTAATATGGTCCAAGGTAACTGTTTATGTGGAGAGATCCGATTCGAAGCGAGCGAGCTGCCCGGCATGGTCTTCAACTGCCACTGTTCACGGTGCAGGATGTCTCACGGCGCGGCCTTTGCCACGCAGGTGATCTGCGGGAAGGAAACCCTACGGTTCCTATCTGGTCAGGATCGACTGACGGAGTATGTTGCCGGCGAGATCGTCCGTGCGTTCTGCGGGGCCTGCGGCTCCAGGCTGATGAATTATAGTGTCGGGGATGAGTATCTTAGTGTTTCTCTGTCCTCGATTCGCGGGAGAGCTGATCTCCTGCCTGTCGGAGAGTGCTTTGCACCGGAAAAACTCCCGTTCGTTCAGCTCGACCAGAGCATCGCACATTTTCCGCGGCTCCCGGGAAATTAAGTTTCAAACTCCCAGGACATTATCTATACATGTCTCTCAAAGGGGAGATCTATGTTTTGGGAAGCCATGAGTGAAATCAACCTACTTGCCGTCGCGGCTTCCGTCGTGGCGAGTTTCTTCTTCGGAGGCGTCTGGTTCGGGGCCGTGGTTTCGAGGCTCTACGTCGTCGCTCTGGGAATGGAGTCGCTCCCGGTCGAGAAGGTGAAGCCTCTCTTCATCTTCGGACCGGCGGTCTGCAACCTCTTCGTCGTCCTCACGAGCGCAGTCCTGATGAGAGCGCTGAAGATCGACTCGCTGGGGGAGGCGGTGTGCTTCGGCCTCATCGTCGGAGTCGGGTACCTCCTCTCGACCTGCATGAACATCGCGATCAATCCCAACTTCCCCCGGCCGTTCTTCTACACGCTCATCAATGCGCCGTACTTCGTCGGGTCGAGCATCTTGACGAGTGTGTTGCTCGTTTCGATCTAGGGCACGTCGAAGGCAAGGAGCTAGGGGATGAAGCGGAGCCGGACCATCCTCGTCACCTTGGTTCCCTCCACCCGGCACTCGGCTTCGGTGACCACCCGATCAGTCCCGAACCAGATGAAACTCTGGGCGGCTTCCCGGCACCCGTGAACACCCCTCGCAGAAGCGTAGTCCGTGACGAAGCTCTCCGGATAGTACCAGCGATTCGGGTCGGGCCGCTCGACCTTCACCGACACCTCCAGGAGGTAGCCCAGCTCGAGTCCACCGCTGCAGCCGACCTCGCGCCAGCGAGCCTCTGAGTCGATCTTGTGGCACTCGTAGGAGACCTCGAGGCCCGGGACGTTCGTCGGAGTTCGCAGTTTGAACAGGGGAGTGTTGGCGGCGATCTTCCCGAGCCTCTTACAGTCGGCGAGGGCCCGGACCCAGACGCCCGAGGTGGCCCCGATGATCCTGGTGATCGACGAGTCTTCGACGTGGACGCACTTGGAGGCCAGGGGGTAGGTCGTCAGGGAGTGGGCGGAGGTCGTGAGAAACACTGCTAGTAAACCGAATCGCTTCATGATTCCTCCAGTGGTTCGTGGTGGAGGGAGTATACCCGGTTACGTCGACGGAGCGGGGTTAGTGAACATTTTATAGGACGGGCACCGGGCCCCTTGGGCCTAGGGGATTGATTTATGGTTCAGAGATAGAACTCCGCCTTCCAGATCCCCCAGAGGCTCATCCCCGAACTCAGCTCCTCGACCCTCCCCTTATCCAGGAAGAGTGTGGTCGGCGTCACCCGGATATCCAGCTCCTGAGCGATGGTGGAAGCTTCGACGAAGGTGAAGGGGAAGCGGTTCTCCGAGATGAACTTCCGAGCTTCCGCGTCTGACTCGAAGGGGTTGATCGCGAAGATCGCATCTCTCGGGATGGCCCCGGACTCCACGGAGCTCCGGAGCCGGCGCATCTCGACCTTGCACGGGCCACACCAGCTGGCCCAGAAGATGGCCATGGCCCGGGAGTCTCGCGGAGGAAACTCTACGGTCCGGGCATCTGTGGTGGAGAGGACCCGGAGGCTGCGGCTTCGGACCTCCTTCCCCTCGTGGGTGAGGTTGGCCCGCAGGACCGGAAGCCGCTGGTAGACCACGAGGGCGATCACGGCGAGGAGGAAGAGGTTACTCCTCCGGGAGAGCCAGGCCTTCACGACAGGGACTTCTCGATCTCGCGTCCGGTGCCGAGAGCGAGGACCCGCTCAGCTGCGACCTTCGCTTCGGAGAAGCTCGCCTCCCGGATCTTCTTCCGGATCTTCAGGATCGAGGCGGGGGCCATGCTGAAGTGGGTGAGGCCGAAGCCGAGGAGGACTCCGGTGAGCTTCGAGTTGGAGGCCATCTCCCCGCACATGGCGACGGTGATCCCCGCCCGCTCACCGGCGGCGATGACGTTCCGGATGAGGCGCAGGACCGCGGGGTGGAAGGGATCGTAGAGGTCGTGGATGGCTTCGTTCATCCGGTCCACGGCGCAGACGTACTGGATGAGGTCGGTGGTGCCGATGCTGAAGAAGTCCACGTGCGCTGCGAGCACGTCGGCCAGGAGCGCGGCCGAGGGGATCTCGATCATGATGCCGATCCGGAGGTCCGCACGGAAGGGCTTCCCTTCCGCGGTGAGCTCCCGGCGGCACTCTTCCAGGACGGCCTTGGCCGCGAGGACTTCGTCCACGCCGGAGATCATCGGAAACATGACCCAGAGGTCGCCGAAGACGGAGGCCCGGAGGAGGGCCCGAAGCTGGGGCTTGAAGACCTCGGGGTGCTTGAGGCAGTAGCGGATCGCCCGCAGACCCAGAAACGGATTCTCCTCGTGTGGGATGTTGAGGTACGGGAGGTGCTTGTCTCCGCCCACGTCGAGGGTCCGGATCACCGTCGGCTTCGATCCGAGCTTCTCCACGACGGAGCGGTAGATCTGGAACTGCTCTTCCTCCGACGGCGCCGCGGTCCGGTCCATGTAGATGAACTCCGTGCGGAACAGGCCGATGCCGTCGGCGTCGTTGTGGAGCACGCTCTGCAGGTCCAGCGGGGACGCGATGTTCGCTTCCAGGTGGACGGTCCGGTGATCTCTGGTGACGGAGGGGAGACCCACCAGGGCCCGGAGGGACTTCTTCTGGAGGGCGAGGTCTTCTCTCTGCTTCTCGTGCGCCCGGAGGTCGGCGTCGGAAGGATTGAGGAAGATCTTCCCGTGGTCGCCGTCGACGACGACGACGTCCCCGGTCCGGATGGTCCCCGCGGCGTTCTTCACCCCGACCACCGCCGGGAGGTCGAGGGTGCGGGCCATGATCGCGGTGTGGGAGGTCTTCCCGCCGATCTCTGTCACGATGCCGGTGACCTTCGGGCTTAGCGTGGCCATCTGCGAGGGCGTGATGTCGTGGGCGACGAGGACGGTCTCCTCGGTGAGGGCCGTGAGGTCCACGGACTCGATCCCCTGCAGGTTCCGGAGGACCCGCTGGGTGACGTCCTGGACGTCGAGGGCGCGCTCGCGCAGGTACTCGTCGTCCATCGCCTGGAAGAGGGAGACGAACTGGTCGCCGGCGGTCTTCACCGCCTTCGTCGCGAGGAGGTGCTCCCCGCGGATGGAGTTTTCGATGGCGTCGGTGAGCTCCGGGTCTTCGATCATGAGGAGATGGGCCTCGAAGATCTGCGCCTTGTCCGCGCCGAGCTTCTCGAGGACGGAGCCGTGGAGCCGGGAGATCTCCGCCTTGGATTTCTCCAGCGCCGTCCGGTAGCGGCGGACTTCCCGGTCGACGTCGAGGGCCCGGCCCTCTTCGATGGTCGGCTCCTGCGGACTTAAGACGAGGGCCCGGCCAAGGGCGATCCCACCGGAGGCGTTCTTTCCAACCAGCATGCGGAGTCCTAGACCTGGAACTTGTTGTTCACGAGGGCGGCGAGCTTCTCCAGCGCCTGGGCCTCGTCTTCGCCTCTGGCCACTAGGGTGATCTCCGAGTCCTTCACCAGGCCCAGGCTCATGATGCCCATGATGGACTTCCCGTTCTTCGTCACGCCGTTGGCCCTGATCTCGACGGCGGACTTGAACTCGTTTGCGACTTTCACGAAGGCTCCCGCGGGTCTCGCGTGCATGCCTTCTTCGTTGAGGATCTTCAGCGTCTTTTCCATGGTCTACTTCCTGATTTCTATGAGTGCGGTGGAGAGGTCGGCGGTCCCGGAGGTCCGGAGCGGTTTCACTTCGGCGAGGTCCCCGGCGTTGGTCACCACCACGGGGGTGAGGTGCGACTTCGCGGAGGCCTTCACCTTCTGCAGATCGAACTCGATCAGGAGCTGGCCCCGGGTCACGCGGTCGCCGGTCTTCACCAGGCCCGCGAACCCGTCGCCGTTCATCTTCACGGTGTCGATCCCGACGTGGATGAGGACCTCCGCGCCGTTGTCCGCGGCGATGGCCACCGCGTGGTTAGTCTTGAAGATCATCCCCACCACCCCGTCGCAGGGAGAGTAGACTTTCCCGTCGACCGGCTCGATGGCAACACCTTCGCCCATCATCTTCTGCGCGAAGGTTTCGTCGGGAACGCTGGAGAGGTCGAGGACCTTCCCTCGGAGCGGCGAGAGGAGGGTGGCGGCGGAAGGAGCCGCCGCCATCGCGCGCCTCATCTCTTCTTTAAGCATGTCGGATTCCACGCCGAAGATCACCTGGAGGTTCCCCCCACCGGCGTGGACGTGTCCGGTCGCACCGAGGGGCTTGAACGCAGAGGTCTTGACCTTGCTAAAGTCCGCGACCGTCAGGCGGAGCCGGGTGATGCAGGCGTCGAGGGCCTTGATGTTCTCCTTTCCGCCGAGGGCCGCGATCACGGCTTCGGCCTTGTCAGAGCGGGAAGCAGGGCTAGTGCCTTCCTGGTCTTCGGCCAGGTCCTCCCGGCCCGGGGTCTTGAGGTCGAGCCAGCCGATGAGCCAGTAGAACGTGAGGAAGTACCCGAGGGCGGTCAGCGGGCCCGTGATGAAGAGCATGGTGTTCATGTTCTTGGCGTTGAAGGCACCGAGGATGAGGTCGATGACGGAGGCGGAGAAGGTGTACCCCAGGTGGACGTCGAGCATGGAGGTGAAGAGTGCGGCGAAGAAGGTCAGCACCACGTGGGCGAGGAAGAGGACCGGGGCCACGAAGACGAAGGAGAACTCGATGGGCTCGGTGATGCCGGTGATGATGGCGGTGAGGGCCGCCGCGACCATGACGCCGCCGACGGTCTTCCGCCGCTCCGGCTTGGCCCGGAGGTACATGGCGAGGGTCGTGGCCGGGAGGCCGAAGATCATCATCGGGTACTCGGACCCCATGAAGATCCCCGCGTTCGGATCTCCGGCGTAGTAGCGGGAAGCTTCACCGCGGACGATCTCTCCGGTGCTGGTGACGAATTCTCCGAACTGGTAGAGGAACGGAGGATAGAAGACGTGGTGCAGACCCAGGGGGATGAGCGCGCGCTTGACCGCGGAGAACATGGCGGGGCCCAGGTCCGAGCCCATGACGGCCACGCCGAAGTCGTTGATCCCTTGCTGGATCGGAGGCCAGACCAGGCTCAGGAGGAGTCCCAGGACGACGGACGCGGCCGCCGTGACGATCGGGACGAGCCGCTTACCGGAGAAGAATCCGAGGAACTGCGGCAGCTTGGTGTCGTAGAACTTCTTGTAGAGGGCCGCGGCCAAAAGGCCCACGAGGATCCCGCCGAACACACCGGTGTTGATGGGGAGCTTGAGCTCCAGCAGCGTGGTGGTGGTCTTCAGGACGTTGATGAGGGTGAAGTACCCCGCCACCGCCGCGAGGCCCGCGATGGCAGCGCCGCTGGAGTACCCGATGGCGACTCCGACCGCGAAGAGGGTCGGGAGCTGCTCGAAGATCGAAATCCCGCCCGAGTAGCAGAGTTCTCCAACCGCGTGGACCCAGGAGGTCTTCGAGCCCTGGAGGGCGCGGCCCAAGGCCACGAGGAGGCCAGCGGCGGGGAGAACCGAAACCGGCAGCATGAGAGATTGGCCAAGTTTTTGGAATTGGGCAAATAATGTGTTGCGTAGAGTTGTCACGGATCCTCATATGGTTTAGGAAATGTGACAACTATTACCATCCGGAGTTGTGTTTTTCCAGAGGTGTTACGGTGGAAGGATCAAAATATTGCAGGGAGTTGAGCGTCCGGACGGTGGCTCGGGAGTGGTGTCGGTGTCAAACTTTTAAACACCTCTGACGAAATATTAAAGGACCGACCTGGCCCGGAGGGGGTCCGTGCTAGGATGAGCTGCAACCACAAAGATCCCTAGGGTCGGAGGCTAGTGAAATGGACGAGTACCAAGAAATCGCGAACTGGCTGTCCGATGTCGGTGGCCTCCACGACGTCCCTCTCTCGGCCTCGCTTCCGGACCCGTGCTTCGAGATGGGGAACCGCCGGATGGTTTCCTTCAGTACGAATAACTACCTCGCCCTCGCGAAAAGCAAGGGGCTGATCGAAGCCGCCCAGTCCGGGCTTTCGAAGTACGGCGTCGGGAACTGCGAGTCCCGCCTCCTCGGCGGAGACATCGACCTCTACCGGCAGCTCGAGCAGCGGCTGTGCGAGATCAAGAAGAAGGACTCGGCCCTCCTCTTCGCGACGGGGTACCTCACGAACCTCGGAGTCCTGAGTTCGCTGGTCCGGTCCTCCCTCATCCTCCGGTTCTACGGTTTCCGGCCAACGAAGCGGTACAAGTACGCCTACTTCTCCGACGAGTTCAACCACATCAGCATCCGCGAAGGGATCCGCCTCTCGGAGGCCGAGCGCCGGACCTACCGGCACCTCGACCTCGACCACCTCGAAGCCCAGCTCCGGACTTCGGACGCTCACACGAAGATCATCGTGAGCGACGGGGTCTTCAGCCAGGACGGAGACATCGCGCCCTTGCCCGAGCTCCTGAGTCTGGCGAACCGCTACGACGCTCTCTTGTACATCGACGACGCCCACGGAACCGGAGTCCTCGGGACCCACGGCCAGGGGATCGCGGAGCACTTCAACTGCTACGATCCTCGCATCATCCACATGGGCACCCTCTCGAAGGCGTACGGCGCGATCGGCGGCTTCGTTGCCCTGGACCGGAGGATCGGAGAGAACCTGCGGCTGACCTGCCCCGCCTACGGGTTCACCTCGACGTTGCCCCCGGACCAGGTCCTCGCCGTGCTCGCCGCCATCGACATCGTCCGGAACGAACCAGACCGCCGCGTCCGGCTCTGGACGAACCAGGCGTACCTGGCCGCGGGCCTTGAGAACCTGGGCTACGAACTCGTCTCCAAGCAAACCCCGATCCTGCCCGTGGTGATCGGTGACGAACGGCGGACGGACTTCTACCAGGAGGCCCTGTGCGCCTCCGGGTTCCACGTCGACTCCGTGAAGTTCCCGGCCGTCCGCCTAGGAAAGGCGCGCCTGCGCTTCATCGCCAACGCGAACCATACCACTCGCCAGATCGACGACCTCCTCGAGGTGATGCGGTCGCTGGGCGAGGGGACCGGGAAGATGGTGGTCTGACTTCTTCGAACCGGGCCAAGTGCCGGGGTCAAGCTCCGAAGCCTGGGTTAGTAGAACTCCCGGAAGTCGAAGCGATCAGAGTTTAAGCCATCGGTGGTGGTGTAGACGGCGGTCGCCCCCGCAGCCCGCGTCCCTTCCGGCCGTCATGTAGGACGAGACGATCCCCGCCAGCGCCAGGTTCCCATCCTGCCCAACCAGGTAGGCCGGGCCGCCGGAATCCCCAGGGCAGATCCGCCCGTTACTGATCACGCCCTTGAAGGAGCCAGGGCCCACAGAGGTAACGGTGAGCTCGTTGTACTTCAGGCGGCAAGGGCCGGTTTTCGTATGGGGGATTTCGAGCCCCGCTCCGACGATGATGAGCTTCATGCCTTTCTTGATCGCCGATCCCGGGACGAGCTTCATCTGCGGTTGGACGGGGCCGGAGGTTGGAGCTAGCGTCCGGGCGTTTCTCTCCGAGCCCAGGGTGACCTTCGCGATGTCGTCGCGGGTGGATCCGTAGGTGAACCCGAGGTGCGTGCCGTAGCCGGTGGCGGATCGGTTGCTCCGGGAGAGGAAGTTGATCGCAGTGATGGCCCCGGGGTCGTCGAAGCAGTGGGCGGCCGTCGCGACGGTGTTCTGGTTAAGCATGACGCCGGTGCAGTTAGAAGACCCGCCGCCGTCGAAACCTTCGAGTTTCAGGAAGACGGTGGACTTCAGGATCTTGCCCTCGAGGGGGGTGGCGTTTGTCAGGACCGTGCCGCCCTCCATGGGAGTGGAGGAGGCTTCCGGAGTAATGATGGAGGAAAGGACCGCGACCAGGACCAAGGGGATGATTCGATTCATTGGACACGCTCTCTGGTTGGTTTAACCCAATCATCTCAGAGTTTGGCTGCGTTCATAGGGAGCGCGTACTTTTTTTAGGATGGTTTTATGCCGGATGGGATACGCGGGCTATTCCTGGCCCGCGATGATGGTAAGCCTAGTTCCAGTTAAGCTTCAACGTCTCGACTTCCTTATCCGTGAGGTCCTTCGGAACGAGGATCAGCGACTTCACCTCATTCATCTTCGCCCCCGGGGCGCAGGTGCGGAAGGAGTTGTTCCACTCCTTGAAAGCTCCGTAGGGTGCCGCCGCCTCATCCTGCTGCGGGACCGAGGCCGGCCCCCGCTGCGTGTAGCGGATCGGGTGTTCCTTCGCATCTGCGTCGACCCAGGCCATGGTCCAGTTCGTCGGCTCGACTTCCCAGTCTTCTTCTCCGATCGTGTTGAGGGTGATATCGAAGCAGACTTCGTTTCCTTCAGTGACCTTCACCGCGGACGCCTTCACCTTTTCGTTGGACATGGCGCTGTGGACTTTCTTATTGTGGTGGTGGTGGTGGTGGTGAGCACAGCTAACGGCGGCCAGAAGACAGACAATACTCATGAATTTCATTTTCTCTCCTTGGAAATTCCCTACTACAGTATCACGTTCGGGAGATGCGGGAGACGGGGCTAGTTTTTCCAGGATTCCTAGAAACCGACCCGCGCCCTCGGGTAAGGAGGATGTAACCCATTGATCGCTAGCGCCTTGGCCCGAAACGGATCGGCCCTTTGTGGTCCCTCGGGACCGGGTTACCTTCTTGGGTAATCTCGATCAGGCCCTCGGCCTTCATCAAGAACCCCGTGTCCCTCACCAGTTCCATGCGCTCTCGCCAGTCGTCTTCGTAGAGGTCCCGGGCAACCTCGGAGGGACAGATGGACTTCCCCCTCCGGCGTTCCAGGAGCTCCAGCACCCGGGTCGCGATGAGGAGGCGATCGATCTCAGACAAGACCCACCGGCCTTGTCATTGTGCTCGCTCGGCAGTGATCGACGCCTCACCGTCTCGGTCGAACCGGACGTCGAACTGGATCGGCTGGCAGCAGACCTCGCAGTCGGTGATCATCTCCTGGTGTTTCCCATCCTCGGGGTAGAAGTCGAGGACGATGGTTTCACCGCAGAACGGGCACTGGAGGTCGAAGGTGGTTTCCATCTCTAGACCCAGAAGAACCAGAACAGGAGGCAGGCGAGACCCGTGAAGGTGAGGACGTAGAAGCCGTAGGTCCGAAGGACGGCCGGTGAACTTGATTTGGATTGCTGCATGCTCCACCCCCAGGTAGAAGTTTCAAAGAGAACAATACCGCAGAAGCTTCGGCACGGACTAGTCTACCTCCGTCAAAATGTAACAGCCTACGGCCTCGACCTTTAGCAGCGCACGGGGATTTCAAAAGAAATCCGTCACTAACTTTTTCCTGGTGCTAAAAAGCACCGTTGCTCTTCCGCCGGGCTTGTGACATTTTCCTCTGAACTACTCTAAGGACCTTATGAAACCCCTGACCTACCTTACATTGCTCGTCCTATGTTTCTCTGCCAGCGCCCACGACCGGTCTCCCTGGACGAGCAAGGTCCTGGATCTCCTTGAGCAGCACCGGCCGGCTTCCATCGATGCCTTCCTGAGTGTCCTCCCGCCGGAGCTCCGGAGTAAGTACCTTCTGGTCTACGGTTCCCGGAGCCTCCAGAGCGCCTCTCCGGAGAAGCCGCGGGTGATCCTCCTGTCACCGGAGGAGCAGTTCTACCTTTCATTCTCCGACGGGAGCGGGACGAAGCCGGCGGATCAGAGCATCGAGATCATCGAGTCCTATGGCCTGGACGAGTCGCGGTTCACGCAGATCACCTGGGAAGGGGAGAAGGCCGTCGTCGAGAGAGACCCGAGCCGCTGCATCGGCTGCCACCAGGGAGCTCCGATCTTCGAATCCTATCCGCACTGGGGAGGCTTCTTCGGATCGAGCCACAATGGGAAGGCCTACGGGGAGAAGTACGGGGCCGGGCAGATCCCTCGGCAGGAGTTCGAGGTCCAGGCGCTGAAGAAGTTCGTCGACTCGGCGCCGGCGCTGAACCGGTACCGGCGGCTGCTCAAGCTCGACGCCGCGACGGTGACGTCGCTCTCCGAGCTCAACACCGCGGTCGGAGCGAAGATCATCCACAACCTCCACGAGCGGCAGGCGCTCCAGGTCTACGAGTCGGCGCGGACCCTCGAGGAGCTCAACACCTTTTACACCATGTCCTTTCCGATCGAATCGTGGGGAGACGCCGGTCCCGTCTACTTCAAGGAAGTCACCGAGGATCCACGCTACGCGGGGTACCTGAGCTACTTCAAAGAGACCGAAGCGGCCTACGGAGCGGAAGCCGGGGCCATGGCCCGGGCGAGACTCTCGAGGTACAAGGCCCTCGTCGCTGGCCTCGGGACGGAGTGGGATCGAACCTGGGGATCGAAGCTCGAGCTCTACCGGGCCGTCGAAGGGTACCGGACGGGGTACGAACCCCTGCCTCCCGTCGAGCCGGGCCTCGGGGTGAGGCTGCGGAACCGGCTGAACTACTTCGACGAAGAAGACTACGTCCGGTACCCGGGGATGTTCTACCGGTACTGGAGGTCGCTCCACCCGGAAGCCGCGGCCCTCCCGCACTCGAACGCCCTCGACCGACGGCAGGTTCGGCAGACCACGGCCCTTACCCTGTCCCATCTTCTCAGCTCGGACTTCCTCGGGCAGGAACACGCTCCGGCCATCGCCGCCTTCTACCTCGGGAGGAACCACCGGGACTTCGCCGAACTCTACGAGCGGGTTCCGCTTCCCTTGAAGCAGTTCACCTGGGAGGAGTTCGGAGCGTACCCGCGGCTCTCGAGTGCGGTGGAGAAGATCCAGAAGCGGTACCTCGCGATCATCGAGAAGTCTCCGCTCCGGGGAACCCACAGCGCTGCGGTTTTCCGGGAGCTCCGGTCCTGGTCGCCGGAGAACCGAGCTGCTCTGGAGAAGCTCCTGGGTGAAGTCCGGTAATCTGAGAAAAAATTGATCGATCGTCTCGGCTTCTTGGCCCCAGGGCCAGAACGGCCTCAGGTAAGCTGCTGTTTTATCTCTCCTTCGAGTTGGCTCGCTCCTTGCTAAAGCTGCAAGGCCAAGGAGGCAAATTGAGCAAGAAAGACAACATGATCCCTTTGAACCAACCGGAACTTCTGAAGGTCCTCGCGTCGCTGTACGCCAACAAAGACGAGGTCCTCGTCTGGCAGACGGAGAGTGAGAACCGGAGGGTCATGCGCTACGGAACCATCGATTCGGTGAACGCTACTCAGAAGACGCTGACGGTGGTCTCTCACCAAGAGGAGTTCACCCTCATCGAAGAGATTCCGGTCTACGTCTACGCCGTGGTCGGTGACCGGGTTTCGGTGCTCAAGACCACCCTCCTGCGCTCCGAGGGAAAGAAGGTCGTCCTCGGCATCCCGGAGCAGATGATGATCCGAGACACGAGGAAGGACGAGCGGGTCCACGTCCTCGGGCAGGGAGTGCCGCTGATGTTCTCCCCGTCGCGGAAGGAAGAGTTCGCTCCGGAGCACGAGTTCCTCCGGGCCGAGGTCGTGGACCTCTCGCCGCGCGGGCTCGCGTTCAAGGGGGCCGCGAGCTCGGCCTACGGCCTCCAGAAAGGGGATCGGATCTGGATGCGGCTCGGGAGTGACGCGACGGTGACCGTCGGTGAGGTGAGGCACGTCGCGAAGAACAAGCTTGACGGCTACGGTGAGTTTCTCCAAATCGGAGTGAGCTTCCGACTGTAGCACTTCTCTTCAAATCCCCCTGTTCATCCGGGCGACGGAGCTTGCATAATGGAAGGATGCTAAGCCAACGGACCGTCGTCGTCGTAGATTGCCAGACCACCGGAATGCGACCCCCGAGAGGCCAGGTCATCGAGATCAGCTGGCTCGTCCACGGAGAGCGGGTCTGCGACTGGCCACCGGAGGCCCACCTCGTCTGTCTTCCGGAGGCGAGCTACCTCCCGAAGAAAGTCGAAGCCCTCACGGGGATCTCTCCGGAGATGCTCGGCGCGGCCCTGGATCAGGAGACGGTCTTCCGGAGGTTCCACGCGGATCTCCTGCGCCACAGAGATCCGCT
>SXGU01071802.1_pt1 | contig 19659 bp, 20 predicted proteins | sample 3174531 | NCBI WGS metagenome assembly SXGU01 (sample SAMN11356863, study PRJNA531348) | freshwater metagenome | isolation source: freshwater sample F1-140 | place: China: Fuxian Lake, Yuxi | collected 2017-12-25 | reverse complement strand
CAGAAAAGTACGCACTGCTTTATCCGCCACCACCCTAAAAGCCTTGCTTAAAGGGTAATCTCAGTTCTAAACTTTGACCATGTGCGTTGGATGTATGGCGATGGCAGCCGCAGCTTTTGCTGGCGTTAATGCTCCAACCCCTGCTCCTGCCCCAATGGTGATTGTGCAAAAGCCAACAGCTGCAGAATTAGTCCGCGCAGCATTTAAAGAAAATAAAATCGTAATCAAGACTAATCAAAACAATAGAGCGATTTAATCTCAATAGTTTTAAAGCCCATTCAAATTTGCCGATAACTTTAGCCACAAGGTTTAGGAATATAGCTTCTTTCTAGGCTTCAACGATTATTACTTTTTCGGAAAGTTCATAGTAAATCTATGGATACTGCATTAGAGTGCCCTCAAATAATTGAGGAGTGTCCATGGCTAAGACTTCAGTGGTGGTTAAACGTCGGATCCCACGACCTAGCGAGTTAGCTGCACTCCTAAGATTTCGTAAACCAATCTTAAGCGCCAAACGCCGACGTCTGAGCCGTGCACTCACCATCTACGATCTACGAGATATCGCCAAGCGTAGAACCCCTCAGGCTCCTTTCGACTACACCGATGGAGCAGCAGATCAAGAGTTATCTCTGGTTCGTGCTCGGAGAACTTTCGAGGCAATTGAGTTTTCACCAAACATTCTTCGTGATGTCTCAAATGTGAGTTCACGGATAAAGATGCTGGGCGTTGAGCACTCACTTCCTTTTGGCATAGCCCCAACAGGGTTCACGCGAATGATGCATACAGAGGGAGAGATAGCCGGTTGCACAGCTGCAGCCGACATCGGTATTCCTTACACGCTTTCTACGATGGGTACACGCTCTATCGAAGATGTCGCATCTGCTGCTTCGCATGGCAGAAATTGGTTTCAACTCTATATGTGGAAAGACCGCGATCGTTCTATGTCTTTAGTTGATAGAGCAAAGAGCGCTGGTTTTGACACCCTTGTTTTAACAGTTGACGTCCCGGTAGCAGGGGCGCGATTGCGCGATGTTAGAAATGGAATGACAATTCCTCCATCTTTAACCTCTAGAACAATCATAAACGCGATTCCAAGGCCAGCATGGTGGCTGAACTTCTTAACTACCGATCCCTTAAAATTTGCTTCATTGGACACGTGGAATGGAACAGTAGCGGAATTACTCGATTCAATGTTTGACCCAACTATTACCTTCGATGATTTGAAGTGGATTCGTAAGAATTGGAAAGGCAAACTCGTTGTCAAGGGAATTCAAAATGTTGATGATGCCAAAATGTCAGTCACTGCCGGTGCGGATGCAATTATTCTCTCTAACCATGGAGGTCGACAATTAGATCGTGCACCTGTTCCCTTTTTGTTACTTCCTGAGGTTAAGAAGAAAATTGGCAGTAAGGCTGAAATTCATATTGATTCTGGAATTATGCACGGAGCCGACATCGTTGCTGCACTCGCCCAGGGCGCCGATTTCACCTGGATTGGCCGCGCTTACCTTTATGGCTTGATGGCAGGTGGCCGTGATGGCGTTGACCGAGCAATTGAAATCTTGAGCACTCAGATTCTTCGGACTATGAAGCTTCTCGGAGTCCGGTCCATCTCAGAATTGCGACCCTCTCATGTCAAAGTGATTCAATCACTTTCGTTATGAACTCTGAAATAGAGTCCGGCACGAGCAATCTTTCGAGTGCAAAAGCAATAATCCAAAATATTCGTAATCTTCCCAAAGCTTTTACATGGACAGCACTTTTTTCAGGGATACTTATTGTCTTCGTCTCCACAACCGGACCAATTGCCATCCTTTATCAAGCAGCAGAGGCGGGGGAATTGCCGGTGGAAACGACCAACTCTTGGCTTTTTGCCGTCTTTCTAGGTTCTGGACTCTTTGGATTATTACTAAGTTTGAGATTTGGGATACCAATCGTTGGTTCGTGGGCGGCTACGACAACAGCACTACTTGTGACTGGTTTAGTTGATCACAAGTTTTCTGATGTAATTGGTGCTTACTTTGGAGCATCAATACTTTTGATACTCGTTGGCTTAACAGGTGTTTTCAATCGGATCATGCAGGTAATCCCACATTCCATCATCATGGCTATGCTTGCAGGAGTTCTTTTCATGTTTGGATTGAAAATATTTACATCTTCTCGAGTGAATCCACTTTTGGGTCTTGCGATGATTGCAGTATATTTCTTAGGCAGAGCGCTCAAGTGGCGGGCACCAGTCCTAGTTTCTTTCTTCGCAGGCTTGTTTGTGGTCTTGCTACAGAAAAAAACTGACTTCCCAACCTTGAATTTTTCACCAGTCCAATCGGTATGGACTAATCCCACATTTTCCATAGGTGCATTTTTCACTCTCACAATCCCAATATTTCTGATGGTGATGACTACGCAGAATGCCCCGGGGATCGCCCTGCTAAAAGCTGTTAATTACCATGCACCAGTTAACCAACTAGTTCATTTTGGTGGAGCTCTCTCATTGCTAGGAGCGGGATTTGGCGGCGCGGGCGTGAATCTATCTGCCATGACTGCCACAATTGCAATATCTCCAGATAGCGATCCAAATCCCAAGACTCGATACGTCGCAGGTGTTAGCGCAGGGATTGCGTACTGTATTGCAGCTTTATTCGCAGGGATTTTCTCAGCACTTTATGGCGCCTTTCCAATTGAATTGACCGCGATCTTGGCTGGACTGGCATTACTTCCTGTCATTACAAATTCACTTGTGGAAGCCCTTGAGCAGCGAAAATTTCATGATTCTGCCGTGGTGACATTTCTTGTCACGGCATCTGGAGTTTCTGGTCTGAGTATTGGTTCGCCATTTTGGGGGCTATTGGCAGGGCTTGCAATCTATAGATTTAATGAGATTCGCGAGTCACGTCAGGACCACTAGAACCGACTAAGAAATCTAGGTCTGCTCCCTTATCTGCTTGGTTAACGTGATCTATATACATGCGCTGCCATCCTCGCTCTGGATTGGCATAGGAATTGGCAGCAAGCTGCGAAGAAGATCTGGAAGAAAGTTCTGCATCAGAGAGCTTCACACTTATGCTTCGCGCAGAGACATCAAGCTGGATGATATCGCCTGTTCTAATTTTAGATAATGGACCACCAGCTGCCGATTCTGGAGAAACATGCAGAATCACAGTTCCATAAGCCGTTCCACTCATACGACCATCGCAAATTCGCACCATATCGGTAACACCTAGTGAGATTAATTTTTTAGGTATTTTCATATTCGCAACTTCAGGCATTCCTGGATAACCCTTCGGGCCACATCCTCGGAGCACAAGAACAGAGTCGGGTGTCACATCAAGTTCGGGTGAGTCGATACGCAAATGAAAATCTTCGATACTGTCAAAGACAACTGCAGGTCCTGAATGTTGCAACAGTGCTGGACTTGCAGCCGCAGGCTTGATTACCGCCCCATTTGGGGCGAGATTGCCACGCAGGACTGCTATCCCAGCCTCTTTCCTTATTGGCGCTTGGAGTGTGGAGATCACCGAAGAGTCATAGATTTCACCAGAACTCATTGTTTCGGTGATCGGTTTTCCCGTAACAGTGATTGCTGATGGATTAATCAAAGACTCGATTTGTTTAAAGACTGCACTAAGCCCACCCGCACGATGGAAATCCTCCATCAGAAACTTTCCTGCTGGTTGGAGATTTACCAAGAGTGGAATACGAGATCCGATACGATCAAAATCCTCTAATGTGAGCGAAACTCCCAGGCGTCCAGCGATTGCTAAGAGATGAACTACGGCGTTGGTGGAGCCACCAACGGCAGATAGAGCAAGAATGGCGTTCTCAAATGAAGCTTTAGTAATCACTTGGCTAGGCTTTAGATCTACTTTGACCATATCAACAATCCTTCGCCCTGATTCATGTGCTGCTTGTAAAAGTCGGGAATCTGGCGCGGGTGTTCCTGCAACTCCTGGCAAAGTCATTCCTAAAGCTTCGGCCAGAATTCCCATAGTTGATGCAGTGCCCATGGTGTTGCAGTGACCTTTAGAACGAATCATTGAGGATTCTGATTGAACAAATTCTTCATCTGTCATATTTCCCGCTCTGACATCCTCGCTCATGCGCCAGACATCTGTTCCACAACCAAGTGCTCTACCCTTAAAGGTTCCTGTAAGCATCGGGCCACCGGGTACAACAATCGATGGAAGATCAACCGATGCGGCTCCCATGAGCAGGGCAGGGATAGTTTTATCGCAACCACCAAGAAGCACTGCACCATCAATTGGGTTTGCGCGGATCATCTCCTCTGTTGCCATAGCGACCATGTTGCGCCACAACATCGCAGTTGGCCGCACCAGTGTTTCTCCAAGAGAGACCATTGGAAGATTGAGGGGGACTCCTCCCGCTTCCCAAATTCCATTCTTTACACTCTGTGAAATTTCATCTAGATGAGAATTGCAAGGAGCGAGGTCAGAGGCAGTATTGATAATTGCAATCTGCGGGCGCCCATCGAATACAGAATTAGGATTTCCACGACGCATCCAAGCGCGATGAATATATGCATCACGACTATTTCCACGATACCAATGCGAACTTCTCAAGCCAGATGCTCCTCTTATTGACCGATTGGAAGCATAGCCCTGAGTCAAATTGTTCGTCTAGCATTGGCTTTACCATGAAGGCTTTCGTCGTACATGCCCCAGGCCAATCAACCATTGAGGAAGTTGATGAGCCAATTGCGGGCTCAGGTGAAGTCGTAGTACAAGTCACACGCGCGGGAGTCTGTGGCACCGATGTCGAATTCTTTAATGGAGATATGGCTTATTTCCAAACTGGTGAAGCGCGTTATCCAATGAGACTTGGCCATGAGTGGTGTGGCATCGTTACCAGCGTTGGTCAAGATGTAGATAAGAAGTGGATTGGTAAGAGAGTCACTGGCGATACGATGTTGGGCTGCCAACGCTGCCAAAGATGTTTACGCGGATTACAACACGTTTGTGCAGCTCGCTTTGAAATTGGAATCAGAAATGGTTGGCCTGGCGCGCTTGCTGAAAAGCTCAAAATTCCCGCTTTTGCATTACATCCCCTTTCAGATTCGATAGATGACACAGTTGGCGCCCTGATAGAACCTGGTGGAAATGCATTACGTTCTGCGCAAGCATCAGAGGCTGCTCCTGGTAAGAAGATTTTGGTCTGGGGCAGTGGAACGATCGGTTTGCTCACTGCGCAATTTGCTATTGCAATGGGAGCCGAAGTCCATGTAATTGGAATCGACCCGCAAACCCTGTTACTTGCAAAGGACCTTGGGGCGCATGCCGTACATCACGATATAACGCAGTTAGATAGCGGATATGACGCTGTTGTTGATGCGACAAATTCATCATCCATTCCCTCCGAAGCTCTCGAGGTCGTTGAGCCGGGGGGACGCGTTGTATATATCGGAGTTTCAGGTGAAGCTAGCAATCTTGATACTCGGTCACTCGTGCTTAAAGACGTAACTGCAGTGGGAATACTTTCAGCATCACCTGGTCTGAGGGGTGCGATTGACTTTTACTCTCGTCGTGAGATAGATCCACGCTCGGTTGTTGCTGCGACCGTAGGACTAGATCAGACTGCGCTCATTCTCTCCGGTAAACGCCCAGATGATTGCGGAATCGGGCCAAAATTCCATATAGATCCTCGGATTCACTGATGTTTGCGATCGATCCAATCTCTGAGATTGTCTCGGACATAGCAGAGGGCCCGTTGTGGCATCCCGAGACAGCATCAATAATGTGGAGCGATATTCCCGGACAAGTAATCCATACCGCTGTTCTAACAAGTGGAGAATCACGATCCATCAAGGCGCCTATGATGATTGGCGCAATCGCACTGACTAGAGATGATTCATTGATTGCCGCAACACAGAGTGGCTTTGCGAAAATTTCAATGGCGGGTGAACTTTCGATGATAAAGGAATTCCTTGAGCCAGATGTGAGAATGAATGATGGAAAGGTAGACCCATACGGTCGATTCTGGGCAGGAAGTTTAGCTTTAGATTTCCAAGACAAACGAGGATCGCTCTATGTTCTTAATAAAGATGGATCTTCCGCGCCCATGATTGAGGAACTGACGTTATCTAATGGAATGGGATGGAGCCCAGATGGAACCTCATTCTATTTTATCGACAGCATCCCGGGCACTCTTTTCTGTTATGACTTTGATCTTGTTAGTGGAGTACTTTCAAATAAGAGAATACTTGTGAAATTTGATTCACAACGTGGAATTCCGGATGGAATGTGTGTTACCAGTGAGGGTCTAATCCTCGTCGCCTTGTGGGATGGAAGTCGGCTCGAGCTCTATGAACCAAATGGCACAAAACTTCAAGAATTTAAACTGCCAGTCAGCCGTCCAACCTCATGTTGTTTTGCTGGCGATGATTATTCGACGCTAATTGTCACCACTGCAAGTCGAGAAATTGATCGCACCAGCCAACCACTCGCAGGGCGCATTCTTGCGCTCACCAATACTGGACTTAGTGGACGTCCGAGTTATCGCTATGGTTAAGTCCGTCTGTGATGTTTCTGTCGCGTTCGGAAAGGGTATGAAACAATGAGGATTGTGCGTATTGGTGAGGCTGGAAAAGAGCGGCGGGTGTGCTTGGCTAGCCTTGGCGGGTTTAGCCTGGAGCCTGTCGGTTAGCCGATAAATCCCCACCTTAAAACCCTTGACGCCTCTGGTGGGTCGACTTAGTATTCTGGCTTGTATACAGGTTCGAATACGAATGAAGAGAGAACAGAGTTGTATCAGCAGCGAGAGTTAAACCAGAGCGCTATTCGTGACCAATATTTAGTTGCGCAGATTCAGCGTGAGATTGCCGCAGTATTGGGAGCTGAGAATGTAAATACGGATAGCGAGCTATTGCATGAACAATCAGCTGATTGGTCGTGGATTTCTCAGTACCTTCGCTATAAATCATTGCCCCTCCCAACTGCCGATCTCTATGTTCGCCCTGGAACTCCCGAAGAGGTTGCCGAAGTCCTTCGAATCGCCTGCGAATACAAGATGCCGGTCATTCCTCGCGGAGGTGGCTCGGGTACCCAAGGCGGAACCTTTGCAATTTATGGTGGCATTGCGATGGATCTGCGACGGCTCAACAAGGTGCTTCATATCGATGAAGTCAGCATGGTCGTCACAGCAGAGGCTGGAATCGAGGGCCCAGAATTAGAAAAGGTCCTTAACGCAAAAGGATTTACGATGCCGCACTATCCAGGATCGTTCCATTTTGGTGCAACATTGGGTGGATATCTTGCAGCACGTGGTTCTGGGGTGGTCTCCACCAAGTATGGCAAAGCAGAAGATTTAGTACTTCAATTACAAGCTGCGTTACCACCTGGAAAACTTATTGAAACTATGAAAGTCCCAAGTCACGCATCAGGACCTGGAATCATTCAAGCGATTGTGGGATCAGAGGGAACCTTAGGCATTATTACAAAAGCCACGATGCGAATCGAGAGGATCCCAGAGTCGCTTGAGTTTTTATCCTACGGATTTAAGAATATTTCAGAAGGAATCGAAGCTGCTCGCCGGATCATGACAGATCGTTGGCGTCCGGCCGTAATTCGCCTCTACGACGAAGCAGATACTGCCAAGCTTTCGAAGTGGCTTAATCTCGGCATTGAAGGCGTGCTCCTTGTAATTATGTGCGATGGCACCAAAGAATTGACGGCCTTGGAAACTTCTGAAATTGCCCAGCTATGCAAGACAGTTGGTGGAAAATCTTACGGCCCAGAGATTGGTAAGACGTGGTGGGATGGCAAGTACGAGCCATTCAAGCATGGAAATATCCCAGCACCGCCACAGATTTTCGGAACCACCGACACGTGTGCACGCTTCGAAGATCTGGAGAAGATTTATTGGGCTAAGAAGAAAGTCATTGAAGAGGGATTTTCGGAGTATAAAGCGAGATATTCCGCTCATTTCTCACACTGGTTCCCTTGGGGTGGCATGATCTATGACCGTTTCTATATAGATAACGGTCCAGAGGATCCACTTGAGGCAATCGCGCTACATGATCGAGTTTGGGACGCAGCAATCAAAGCGAGTCTGGACAATGGTGGCTCACTAAATGAGCACCATGGGGTTGGACTAAAACTCGGACGCTTCATGCGACAACAGCATGGCGCCGCATTCGATTTACTCCTCGGAGTAAAAAACGCATGGGATCCGGACGGAATCCTCAATCCAGGGAAACTTGGATTCGGTCCGCCAAAGAACATGCGTTGATGAAAAAAACCAACGATTCTTTTTGAAAGGAGAATCATGCATCTATCAATGCATAACTGGATGCGCGCCGAGCCGCTTAAGGTAACTGTTGCTCGTCTCGCAAAGTACGGATACAAGAGCATCGAAATCAGCGGTGAACCAGAGCAATACGGACTCAATGGCAGTAAAGATACAAAGAAGCTACTTGATGACTACGGCATGAAGTGTTGGGGTTCAGTAACCCTGATGCTCGGGGAGCGGAATTTGGTAGCTGCGGACTCTAAGAAGCGTGCAGCTTCAGTTCAATACACTAAAGATTGCATCACCATGGTCAAAGAACTAAACGGCCAAGAGATGACAATCGTTCCTGCAACCGTAGGAAAGATAGTCCCTGATGCAACTCCTGACGAAGAGTGGAAATGGGCTGTTGAGAGTATGCGTGAGATCTACGCGCACTCCGAGAAAGCTGGCGTTCGCCTAGCAATTGAACCGCTCAATCGCTTTGAAACATATTTTATTAATCGTGCGGAACAAGCCTTGGCGCTTGCTGAGGCAACGGGTCCAAACTGCGGCGTCTGCCTTGATGCGTTCCACATAAATATAGAAGAGGCTGACCTATATGAAGCGATCCGTTCCACAAAGGGGAAACTCTTTGATTTCCATGTAGCAGATAACAACCGTATGCCGGCAGGGCATGGTGACTATGACTGGAAGAAGGTCGTATCCACTCTCTCTGGTATCGGTTATGACGGAGCCCTAACCGCCGAATTCGTTGCGCCAATTGATCGCACTCCTGCGAACCACTACAAGAATGCGCTAGAAACCAACTTTGATAACGTTGAGATCTCGCCAGAGCAACTCAAATTCATTATCGATCACGGCTCGAGTATCTTGACCGAATCCTTCTATGACTGGTTGGTTGAAGAAAACGCCAAGACTCTCCTTCCATTGATCTCATAACCAAATAAGAGATCAATTGTTGTGACCAAATCCGTACTCATAATCGCCACCTTAGACACTAAGGGACCTGAGGCTGCTTACATCCGAGATGGATTAAACAGACTAGGGGTAAGAACTACAGTCATTGATATTGGAATATTGGGTGAGCCCCTGGGAATTATTCCTGATATCAGCCATGAGGAACTTGCAGCTTGCGGTGGCTTAACACTGCAAGAATTGCAAAATTCGGGAACGCGTGGTCGCGCTGTAGAGCGAATGAGAAGTTATGTCATAGCAAAAGTGAAGGAGCTATCAGATGCAGGTACCGTCCTTGGCGCCATTGGGATTGGTGGCGCCGAGGGTTCGGTTATGTCAGCTGGTGCATTAATGCAACTTCCGATCGGAGTTCCAAAACTGGTTCTATCTCCTATTGCATCTGGTCGTCACGAATTTGGTCCACTTGTTGGCACAAGTGACATGCTCGTGATGCATACGATCATCGATATCTTGGGCCTAAACCACATCTCCAAGACAATTTATGATAACGCTGTTGCTGCTATGGCTGGATTGGTATCACATGGCCACAAACTCACGGCACCACCGGTAGGAAGTAAATATGTTGCAGTAACGATGTTAGGAAATACGACAACATCTGTGATGGCGCTACAAAAAGAACTACAGAATTCTGGCTATGAGGTGGTGACCTTTCATGCAAATGGCGTTGGTGGTCCTGCAATGGAGGAACTGGCCGAAGCGGGCCAATTTGTGGGCGTCATTGACTTCACCCCATCTGAAATTGTTGGAACCCTCGTCGGAGGAATTCATTATGGTGGAGCGCAACGAATGAAAAGAGTTGGCCCTCTAGCAATCCCACAAATTCTCGTGCCAGCATGTGTTGATTTCTCAGTGCACCACACCACCTCAATACCTGAGGAAATGAAAAAGCGTCCCATATATGACCATAACCCAGAGTTCGCCCTAGCTCGTTGCACCAGAGATGAGATGGGTCGAATCGGTGAGTACTTTGCTGAATGCGCTAATACCTCACGTGGTCCGATAAAGATTCTTATTCCGAGCTTAGGTTTCTCAATTCCGAATACTCCAGGTGGAGTCTTTTGGGATCGCGAAGCAGATGCACTCTTTGAATCTTGCCTCCGAGCTAAGTTGAACCCAACAATTCCTATTACTAGTTATGCGATGCATGCCAACTCACCAGAGTTTGGCGTCGTTGCAGCCCATGAGTTTCTAAATCTTGTTAAATCCAAAGTTGCCTAGACAAAAAATAAAGGGGAGAGATGAGCAGCTACATAACACCACCACGAAAAGTTCCGCACATAACCACAGGAGATGAGGACTTTCGCAAAAAGTTCCGTTCCTGGAACCTTGGTGATCTCTCCTATGTCGACATCAATGAATACCTAGCCGTCAAAGATGTTGTCCTGGTGCCCATGGCAAGCACTGAGCAACATGGCCCGCATCTTCCGTTATACACCGACACAATCACAGCGATTGAAGTCTCTGCTCGAGTGTCAGAACAAATCGGCATCCTTCACACACCACCAATATGGACTGGATATTCACCGCAGCATATGTATGGCGCAGGCCAGGGCCGTGGCACCATAACCGTCCGCGCCGAAACCCTTAATGCATTGATGTATGACGTCGCCCGTTCCTTGATTCATCATGGATTTAATCGAATCATCTTCGTGAATGGTCATGGTTCCAACATCAAGGTTGTCGATCCAGTTCTACGAAAACTCCGTTATGAGACTAATGCGCTCATAGGTTTCGTTAAGCCCTATATGGAGCGATACACCGGGATTCTGGCTGGATTAATGGAGAATCCGCCAGAGGAAACTCCAGGTTGGCACTCCAGCGAGTTGGAGACTTCGCAAGATATGGCTTGGAATGAGAACCTGGTAAGAATGGAGCGAGCTGTTGATACTCGCGCTCACACGCCAGCTTTTTTACCTAAATCATTCTCAAAAAACGATGGTATGCCAGATGTTGAGTTTGAAGGTTACCAATACTTCCAATTCCCAATGGATCATCATGAATTCGTAGAGAACGGAATCATTGGTAATCCAATGCGAGCTTCGAAAGCTAAAGGCGAAGAGGCGTTTCATCGTTATAGCACCCATGTGGCCAAGGGTGTTTTGGAACTAATGAAAATGCCGGTAAGTATCAAAAACAGAGAGTTTGTGAATCGAGTTTAATGAGCACATTAAAGTCAACCACCAAGGCAGAGACTCGCTTTAAAACGAAGATGAAATCCAAAACTTCGGAGTCTCTAAGTGATGATGCTTATGAGTGGTTGGTTGCTGCCATTACCTCCTTTGCAATTCCAACGAATAGCCAAATCTCAGAAAATAAACTCGCTACAGAGTTAGGCGTAAGTCGCACACCAGTTAGAGAGGCCCTAAAACGACTAGAAAGTGAAGGGTTGATCAAAAAAGGAGAGGCTGGTCGCTTTACCGTTGCCATGCTGACCACAAAAGATGTAGATGAAGCCATTGATCTGTTACTTTTGTGTGATACCTATATGTTTCGGCGAGCGGCCGAAAATATTAACGTTGTGGACTCGAAGCTACTCAAAGAGTCAGCAGAAAAAATGGCCCATTTTGCGTCAATCAGTGATAGAGAAAACTGGATGAAGCATGACAGTATCTTTCATGAAGTAGCAATGCGAGCTGCAAACAATGAGATAATTACAGAAGTTTCTAGGGTGACACGTCGAAGAATCCAGAGATTCTGGGCAAGGTCTCTCTCTGACGCCCATGATCTGATTGCTTGCTCTGATGAGCACCTAGATATTGCTCAAAGTATTTTAAATAAGGATTTTCTTGCCATTAGCAGCTTAGTAGAGGCTCACCTAGCCCACTTGCGGGCAAATATGCACAAAATCGTGCAGTCCACCGCAGTATTTTTCAAGAGTGGGGAGTATAACGAATGAGTAACGCAGTTAATTACTGTACTTTTTCATTGACTAACAAGCCCTATCTTTGCTTTGATTTCCAGATAAAGACCGAGGAAATCAACTCTCCAGGGGGCCTATTTTGACGCGCTTCATCTTTACCCTCCTTAATGGTTTAACTCTGGCAGGTTTATATTTTCTGGTTGCAAGCGGCCTTACTTTAATTTTTGGTCTTATGCGGGTTATCAACTTAGCGCATGGAGCTTTTTACCTGCTAGCGGGCTACATATCGTGGAACGTAGTAGATAAAACCGACAATTGGTTCCTCGGCGCAATTGTGGGCGCAATTGCACTGGGTATTTTTGGCACCTTTATTTATCTGACTTTGCTGAGAAAGTTTCAATATGAAGAGCTACGGGTTGCTCTAATCACTTTAGGTGTATCGCTGATGCTTGCTCAGGGAATGCTCGCCTTGTTTGGGGGAGAGTATTACCAAACAAGTATTCCTAAAAATCTCTCGCAATCTATTCCTATTCCGGGCCTTGATTTGTCATACCCATTTTTTAGAATCCTAGTCCTACTACTTGCCGTAGTTGTTGCCTTTGGTTTGTGGATTTTCATTTCAAAGACTCGCTATGGAGCAATTATTCGAGCGGGCGTGGATGACACCGCTATGGTCTCAGCGCTCGGAATCAATGTTCAAGCAGTATTTATCTGGATATTCTTTTTAGGCTCAGTACTAATTGGCTTTGCAGGGTCTATTGGTGCGACTACTAATTCATTTGGTATGGGAACTGATGGCGACTATCTTCTATTTTCTCTACAAGTAGTCATTATTGGCGGGTTAGGCTCCATTGGGGGCGTCGCCATTGGCTCGATATTGGTCGGAGTAATCGGGCAATTTGCAGTTGGTTACTACCCAACGCTCTCAGGAGTCATAACTTTTGCAATGCTAGTTCTTATCCTGGCATTCCGCCCTCAAGGAATATTGGGGAAGATACGATGACTAGACAGAGGAGTCTGTATCTAATAATTCTGGCAGCCGCACTGACCTTTCCTTTCTTGGTGCCAGATCCAGATTTCTGGGTTTCAAGCGGTGGTTCACGTGCATTGTGGCTGGGAGTTACGGCTTTAAGCATGTCATTTCTCAATAGAAATCTGGGCTTAATGTCGCTAGGACAACTCTTCTTCTCTGGTGTTTCTGGCTACATCGTGGCAATCAGCTCAGTTACCTACGGTGTTAAATTCGGGACATCGGTCCCCTTAGCAATTCTGGCGGGAACACTTTCAGGGGTCATTATTGGCTTTATTGCTCTAAAGACAAAGGGCGTTTACTTCTTGATGCTCACCCTGGCAGTGACTTTGGGCTTATATTCATTTGCAAACTCAGCCCAAGAAATTACTCGTGGGCACACAGGTATCAACAGCATTCCAAGTCCAGTTATTTTTGGGATGGACTTTGCATATACGAAGCCAATGTATTACTTATTCCTTTTGATTGCGATTGTGATTTTTATAGTTTGTAAGTTCTTAGAATCCACATCATTTGGTATTGCCCTCAAGGGTGTACGTGATAACGAAGAACGTATGATCGCAATGGGATATCGCATTATGACATTAAAGATGATCGCTTTTGTATTTTCTGCGCTGATCGCCTCAATCGCAGGGGTAATGGGTGCATTTTATGTAACAAATATTTCACCAGATAGCGTAGGCCTGATTCGATCCATCGATTTATTGGTAATTGTTGTCGTTGGAGGTGCAACTTACTTAGGCGGCGCATTTGTGGGAGCAGCACTCATCGTGGTCTTTGAGGCGATAGTGCAAGATTTCACACAATACTATGTCGCAGCTACAGGAGCCCTATTCATAATTGTTCTAATGCTGGCGCCACAGGGCCTCATGGGGGTAAGTACTCAGATTCGTAACGCGAGAGCGAAAAAGGTAAGGGTAGCAAAATGAGCAAGAGGCTAAGTTTCTGTTCTTTTATGAGAACAGAATTGTTCAGAACTAGCGAAGGCGGTTCCGACACAAAGGTTGAGGAAATTCCTCAACTGCAAAGAACAGGGAGATAGATGAAAATACAACGTATACGCCGTAACGCTCTAGCAGGCGTTGTGGCAGGAGTACTTGTAGCTGGCTTGGTTATAGCACCCTCGAGCCAAGCCGCTAGTACGATCAAAATCGGTTACTTGAATGCAACGATTGGACCGTTTGCTGGTGGAGCACCACAGATCACAATTGGTTTGAACATTGCACTTGGCGAAATTAAGAGCATGGTTGCTGGCAAGAAGATAGTAATTCTTGAAGAGGCAACAGATGCAACACCTGCACTTGCTCTAGAGAAAGCCAAAAAGCTCATTGAAAAAGATAAAGTAGATATTCTGTTTGGACCTTTATCTGGAGATGAGGGCGTTGCGATAGCACGTCTATCAAAGAAGTATCCCAAGGTAACTTTCGTTAACACAACAGCTTCTGCATCAGAAGCCACTAACCAGCAACCATCAAAGAACTTCTTCCGTTTCCACGGCGATGCCGCACAGTGGTCTGGAGGCGTTGGTGAAATTGCATACAACGTGCTTGGCTATAAGAGAGTTGCAATCATCGCTGATGATTACTCATTCCCTTATGCAAACGCAGGAGGCTTTGCTAAAGGCTTCTGTAAAGCAGGTGGCGTAATTGTTGCTGCCCAGTGGCCTGCACTTGGAACTAAGGATTACTCATCACAGATTGCAGCTCTTCCAAAGGATATAGATGCAATTTATGCTGGACTTGGTGGAGCTGACGCAGTTCAGTTCTTGAAGCAAGCAAATCAGTTTGGACTTAAGAAGCCACTGATTGGTGGAGCAATCCTGGTTGATGGAACAGTTCTTGGCGCGAAAGCTGAGATCGGTGATGCCGCACTTAACACAATTGGTGGCGGACCAGTTCCTGATGACTCCTACTCATCTCCTGAGTGGGATAAGTTCAAGAAACAGTTAACCGCCGCTGGCACCGGACCAAACATTTTCAGCGTACTTGGCTACGTCTCAGCTAAGTCAATGCTGGCAGGTCTTGTGGCTGTGAAGGGTGACCTTTCAAACAATCACGCCAAGTATCGCCAAGCCTTATCAACTTTGAAGTGGAACACACCAACTGGACCACTTTCAATGGATAAGAATAGAAACGCAATTGTTTCTAACTTTATTTATCAGATTGTTTCAGATGGTGCAGGTGGCTTTAAGACTAAAGCCCTCAAGCGCCAGGATAAAGTTGCTCAAGGTACAACAGTGTATGGTCGTGTTAACTCTTGCGCAGACGCTAAGTAGTTAAACATGTCAACCACCACTGTTACTACTAACTGCGCGTTATCACTAAGCGCTGTTTCGCGTAATTTTGGTGGAATTCGTGCCGTGGCTGACATCACCTTTGATGTTAGCCACGGACGAAGAATTACAATCATTGGAACTAATGGTGCCGGTAAGTCAACGTTATTTAATCTGATCACCGGTATGTATCCCCTAAGTAGTGGATTAATCAAAATCTTTGATGAAGATGTTTCAAATCAACCTGCGCATAACAGAGCCCAATTAGGTGTTGCTAGAACTTTTCAAACCTCTAAATTGTTCCAGGGCCTGACTCTGCGAGAAAACATATTTGTAGCGCTAAGGCAGGCGCTTGGCATAAAGAAGATTGGTTGGCTTGCAAATCCCTCAGCATCAGAAGATCTCCAATTACAGAGCGTGGAGATCCTAAGGAAAGTAGATTTGCTGGAGAAAGCAGAGGTCTTAGTCTCGGACATTTCTCATGGTGAGTCGCGTCAGCTGGAGCTGGCTATGGCATTGGCGATGAAACCTAAAATCCTGATGCTAGATGAGCCGGCGGCAGGAATAAGTCCAAATGAACGTGGACGCTTGATTGAATTGTTAAAAGAGTTAGATAAAGAAATTACCTTGATCCTTATTGAACATGACATGTCAGTGGCGCTATCAGTTGCAGACGAAGTGGTGGTTATGCATGAGGGTTCGATATTTCTGCATGGTTCACCTGATGAAATTCGCAATAGTAAATCAGTGAGAGAGTTATACCTAGGGAGTTCCGGTGAGTGACTTATCAATTACTGATATCGAATCAGGCTATGGGAGTGTGAAGGTTTTGCATGGCGTAAGCCTGTCAGTTTCATCAAAGCCAGTAGCACTTATGGGTAGAAATGGAATGGGGAAAACCACGCTAGCAAAGGTAATCATGGGACTTAATCCCACTTTTTCTGGGGAGATTAGGTACGGTGATGTGACCCTAACTGGCCTGTCTACAACAAAGATTGCGCAGGCAGGAGTCGGATATGTCCCTCAAGGTCGGAGAGTATTCCCATCGCTGACGGTCGAAGAGCATCTAAAAATTCTACAAAAGCGAAACAGTGATTGGACTATAAAAAAAGTTTATGAACTATTCCCCAGATTAGGTGAGCGCAAGAATAATGGTGGTGCGATGCTCTCGGGAGGCGAACAACAGATGTTAGCTATTGGGCGAGCTTTGATGACCAATCCAACATTGTTGCTCATGGATGAACCATCTGAGGGACTAGCACCAGCGATTGTTGAACATCTAGCTAAATCTCTTCAAGAGCTTGTAAGGCTAGGCCAGAGAATTCTTCTAATCGAACAAAATCTAAAATTCGCCTCCACGCTCTGTGATGAAATCATCATCCTCTCCAGTGGCGAGATTCAGGCGAAAGTTACTGCACAAGAGTTGAGTTCTAGTGCGGAGTTACAAAACAAGTATCTAGGCGTAGCTTAGGAAGGATGTAACATGTCAAAGACATTACGAGTAGCAATGATCGGATATGGCTTCATGGGAAAGGTTCACTCCCATGCCTGGCGCAGCGTCAACCACTTTTTCCCCGATGCCCCACAGGTGGAGATGACGGTGATCTGCGGAAGAAGCAAGGATGCGTTAGAGAGTGCTCGAGTCACCTTTGGCTGGAATGAGGCAGAGACAGATTGGAAAAAAGTAATCTCTCGCAGCGATATCGATATCGTCGATATCTGCACCGCAGGCGATACGCATGAAGAGATTGCCATTGCAGCCCTCAAGGCTGGTAAGCATGTGATCTGCGAAAAGCCACTGGCAAATAATTCCAAGGAGGCCAGGGCAATGTCCGAGGCCGCAAACCATGCTGCGAAAAATTCTGTGAAATCGATGGTCGCTTTTAACTATCGTCGTGTTCCAGCCTTGGCCGTTGCTAAACAATTTATCGAAAGTGGGAAGATTGGAAAGATTTTCCACGTACGTGCCAATTATCTCCAAGATTGGATAATTGACCCCGAATTCCCTCTGGTCTGGCGCCTTGATAAGAAGACTGCAGGCTCTGGTGCTTTAGGCGACATCGCTGCTCACATTATTGACGCTTCATACTTTCTCACGGGTTCAAAGATCACTTCTGTTAGCGGACAACTTAAGACTTTCATTAAGGAGCGTCCGTTACCTGGTGCATATACTGGACTGACAGCTGGAACATCAAACGGCCGTGGCACTGTGACAGTCGATGACACTGCGGTGTTTACAGCAAATTTCGATAATGGGGCGATCGGGACTTTCGAGGCCACTCGTTTTGCGGCAGGAAGAAAAAATGCGATGTCTATTGAAGTAAATGGGTCTAAGGGGAGTATCTACTTTAACTTTGAAGATATGAACGAACTGCTCTATCACGATCACACCGATCCTTCATCTGAGGCAGGATTCCGAAAAATTCTTGCCACCGATGGCGCCCAACCCTATGTAGGTGCATGGTGGCCACCAGGACACATCATCGGATATGAACATACCTTCACTCATGAGATCTATGACTTTGTTCTTGCAATCAAGAACGGAACGAATCCATCACCATCGTTCAACGATGGTCTCTACGTTCAGGAAGTACTCGATGCTGTCGAAGTAAGTGCAGGAAACAACTCTCAACTCACGCAGGTCAAATAAAAGGAGAAAGCAATGCCACGTCCAGTAACACTTTTCACCGGTCAATGGGCAGATCTGCCCTTTGAAGAAATGTGTCGTCTAGCTTCATCATGGGGCTATGACGGACTTGAAATCGCATGCTGGGGTGATCATTTCGAGGTAAATCGCGCTCTCAATGAGCCGGGATATGTCGAGGGACGCCATGCGATTCTAAAGAAATACAACCTCAAGGTATTCGCAATCTCAAATCACCTTGTGGGGCAAGCAGTATGTGATCATCCAATTGATGAGCGCCATAAAGGAATATTGCCATCACGTCTATGGGGCGATGGCGACCCTGAGGGAGTTCGTCGACGTTGTGCGGAGGAGATGAAGGACACTGCTCGTGCTGCTGCAAAGCTTGGTGTCAAGGTAGTTGTGGGCTTTACCGGTTCCTCTATCTGGCACACCCTTGCAATGTTTCCACCAGTGCCACCATCAATGATTGAGGCCGGCTATAAAGACTTTGCTGATCGTTGGAATCCAATTCTGGATGTCTTTGATGAAGTGGGCGTGAAATTTGCACACGAAGTCCACCCATCAGAGATTGCATATGACTATTGGACTACTGTTCGTACACTCGAAGCAATCAATCATCGCCCTGCATTCGGACTTAACTTTGACCCAAGCCACTTTATCTGGCAAGACTTAGATCCCGTCGGATTCCTCTGGGATTTCAAAGATCGCATCTATCATGTTGATTGTAAGGAATCGAAGAAGCAACTCAATGGTCGCAATGGTCGCCTTGGATCACATCTAGCTTGGGCAGATCCACGTCGCGGGTGGGACTTCGTCTCGGTTGGACATGGAGATGTTCCATGGGAGGCATGTTTCCGTATGTTAAATGCCATCGGCTATGACGGCCCGATCTCGGTTGAATGGGAAGATGCCGGCATGGACCGTCTAATCGGCGGACCAGAGTCTCTGGAATTTATCCGCAGAATGTGTGCAATCGAGCCACCAAAGGCTGCTTTCGACGCTGCTTTCTCATCAGGTAATTAGTTCTCTTGCTAAGTCAGAGCAGAGAAAGTCTGATCACCTAAATCTGTACGAGCACGGCAATTATTTGCAAGTGTTTTACTCCAGGGATAGAAACAGGGGCCATCTAAGTAGGTGGCCCCTAACTATTTGCTATAAGAAAGAGAGCCAAAAGATAAAGCCTTACTTCCTCTTACTTGAGCCATTCTTAGCAACCAGAAGAATTACAAGTATGGCTACTGCCACAATAACAAGTTCCATAGCCCAATTATCACCTAGATAAGGCAGATACCGAACTATTATTACCTCCCTATGTATGCTGTGATCTTTCGCTCCATTAGAACCAATACCCATAGCGAGCTCTATGAGAGCCACTCTGAAAATATGGCGGAGTTAGTAAAGGCCACTCCTGGCTATCTCTCTCACTTCAGCCATCGGGATCCAGTCTCTAGATCTGGAGTGACAATCTCTTACTTTGAAAGCCTTGAAGCAATAAAGACCTGGCGAGAAAACCCAGAGCATAAAGAGGTTCAAAGGCTAGGAAGAGAGCTCTTCTATAGCTGGTATGAAATTCAGGTAGTTAAGGTTGATAAGCAATATCAGTGGAGCGTAGGGGAGCACCTAGAACTTTAGGT
>SXGU01489007.1_pt1 | contig 19660 bp, 17 predicted proteins | sample 3174531 | NCBI WGS metagenome assembly SXGU01 (sample SAMN11356863, study PRJNA531348) | freshwater metagenome | isolation source: freshwater sample F1-140 | place: China: Fuxian Lake, Yuxi | collected 2017-12-25 | reverse complement strand
ATACCATATCGCGGGGTAATTGTGGGCTCGTTTCATCGTGAGCCAGGGGTATGTAGGCGGGATGTGCTGGATCAATGGCCAGTGCTATGCCCACAATGCTAGCACAGATGGCATCTAAATCGGTGGTTTCAGTATCTACGCAAAATAAAGAACAAGAGTGCAAATTTTTGAGCCAGAGATTGAATTGTGATTGTTCGGTGATCGTTTCAAAATGAGTGGGATCTGCAGCTTGTGTTTTCGTTGCCATGTTGGCTTGTTCTTCTTGACCTAATAAATCTTTCAGCCAAGTTTTAAATTCAAGCTCCCGGGTTAATGCGATCATTTTTTCGTGATGTGCTGGTTGAAGCACCAGTTCATTAAGGGTGATCTGCAAATCGAGATCGGTTTTGATGGTCACTAATTTTTTTGATAAAGGTAAGTGGGGAATGCTTGCACGTAAATGTTCACCAATTTTGCCATGAATGGCATCGGCATTTGCGATGAGTCGGTCCAATGTTTGATATTCGTCTAGCCATTTAACGGCCGTTTTTGGCCCACATTTACTGACGCCAGGGACGTTATCGGTTGCATCACCAACCAAGGTTAAATAATCAATCATTTGTGTGGGTATTACTCCAAATTTTTCTTTCACACCATCATGGTCTAATATTTGATTGCTCATGGTATTGATGAGCGTAACGTGTTCATCGACCAATTGCGCCATGTCTTTGTCGCCAGTCGAAATAACAACGCCCAAGCCTTGCCTGCTCGCAAGATGAGCCAGTGTGCCAATGACATCATCAGCCTCCACTCCATCAACCATTAACAAAGGGAGCCCCATCGCTTTTAAAAGGGCGAGCAAGGGTTCAAATTGAGAGCTTAATTCTTGTGGCATGGGCGGGCGATGGGCTTTGTATGCCGGATACCATTCGTCACGAAAGGTTTTGCCTTTCGCATCAAATACCACCGCCATCTGTGCTGGTTGATAATCTTTAATTAATCGTTTAATCATGTTAGCAACACCATAGACGGCACCCGTGGGCTGCCCCTTGGAGTTGGTAAGCGGAGGTAGTGCGTGAAAGGCTCGATAAAAATAAGAGGAGCCATCAACTAAGATGAGGGGATGATGATTGTCTTTCATTATTCGTTTTGAGGTCCTTGATCAATAAACTCGAGTCGCTCGGCTAATTGTGCTACTTTTTCATTTAACGATTTCAGGTTTTTGCGCATTAACGGGATGCGAGTGGTCGCCAACTCTTGCTCAATCGCTTTGTCTCTTGGACGTGCTGGATTGCCCCAATAGATATTTCCTTGTTTTAAATGTTTTCTGGGTGGGACACCTGAACGCGCCCCCAATATGACGCCATCATCAATACGAACGTGATCGCTGACTCCTACGTTTGCGGCAAAGATCACATGGTCGCCACTGACGGTGCTGCCGGCTATCCCCGTAAATGCACAAAGGATATTGTGTTTACCAAGCTTTACTGCGTGGGCTACTTGTACCAAATTATCGATCTTGGTGCCCTCACCGATCACTGTTGTGCCTAACGTTGCGCGGTCAATGACGGTGTTTGCACCAATCTCAACATCGTCCTCAATCACCACATAGCCAACATGTGGGATTTTTACATGCTGGCCATCTTCTTGCATATAGCCAAAACCATCTGATCCAATGACGGATGAGGCATGAATAGATACACGTGTACCAATTTGACAATGATCATAAATCGTCACATGGGGATGTATGGTGGTGTGTGCACCCAGGGTAACATCATGGCCGATGTGTACCTGACTTTTAATGATGCAATGATCGCCAATGATAGTCCCTGACTCAATAACGACGTAAGGAGCTATAGATACGTTGTTACCCAGGATAACGTCATTTGCGATGATCGCTGTTGGATGAATACCCACCATGGGTTTTCGCTCAGGATAGAAATGATGTAATAATTTAATGAAGGAAACGAAAGGATTGGAGACCTGGATAATGGGTTTGTTCGCGCTATTAACATTGCTTCCTACAAGAATTGCGGCCGCATTGGAGGCCTCTGCATGTTTTAAATTATCAGACCCTTCAGCGAATACCAGCGCATTGGCAACAATATTATCAATGGGTGATAGCACCGAAATCGTTAAGTTTTTATCACCAATGACCACACCGTCAACCAGTGCAGCTATTTCATAGAGCGAAGCATTCATCAGAGATCTTCTCATCATGCAAAATCCAGTAATTATATCGTTATGAGGCCTACGTTGTGAATCATTCCGGAAAGAAAGCGGACGGTGGCTTAAACCATAGCTTAAAATCGTCGTAATACCAAGGCTGCATTTGCACCACCAAAGGCAAAATGGTTGGATAATGCAACGTCAATATGTTTTTTTCTTGCATGATTGGCAACATAATCAAGATCGCAAAGCGGATCCGGTTCGTGCAAGTTAATTGTAGGCAGCAACATATCGTGTTGGAGACTCAACGTTGTTGCAATAATTTCCATGGCTCCCGCCGCGCCTATGGCATGTCCCGTCATTGCCTTTTGTGCGGTGATTGGAATGTCGTATGCACGTTGACCAAAGACCATTTTAATCGTTTCTGTTTCTGTGATGTCATTCAATTGTGTTCCTGTCCCGTGCGCATTAATGTATTGAATGTCACTGATGGCAACTTTGGCATCATCTAATGCGGCGTGGATAGCCCGTGCTTGGCCTTGCGAGGTCGGGGCCGTGACATGGTAGGCATCGCAGCTAGCGCCAAACCCTATAATCTCTGCGTAAATAGTGGCTCCGCGCGCTTGTGCATGGTTTAGTTCTTCGAGAATTAGAATGCCTGCACCGTCCGCCATCACCATCCCATCGCGAGTTTTATCAAAAGGACGACTGGCGGTTGAGGGGGACTCATTTTGTGTCGACATGACGCGCAATTTACACCATGCTGCCATGATGGTTTCCCAAACCAAAGACTCCGTGCCACCGCACAATGCCACAGATAAATATCCATGAGCAATTTGTTGGTAGGCATGACCAATAGCCTCTGCAGAGGAAACACAAGCATTTGATATGGTTGAATTAGGTCCACCAATGCCAAAGGCGATGGCAATATGATTGGCAATGGAGTTGGGCATTCCGCGGATGACGCTGAGAGCTGGAATTTTTTTCCAACTTTCCGTAAAAAAGGCTCGGTAGGCTGACTCCAGCTCGGGGTTTCCCCCTAAGCTCGTGCCAATGTAAGTGCCGGCAGTACTCAGCTCAGTCGCGGTTAACCCAGCGCGTAGAATGGCGTGGTGCGCACAATATAGTGCATACTGTGCGACACGAGGATAGCGTTTTTGCTTATCAAATTCAGGTAAATGAGCGAGCGATAAGTCGGTAATTTCACCGGCAATTTGAGTGGTATAGGGGGATGGGTCGTAAGATTGAATACGCTTTATACCACAGCGGCTCGTTGTTGCGGCCTGCCAAAATTCCTCTAGACCGCAGCCGATGGAGGATGTGATGTCCATACCCGTAATTACAACCCTCTTTTTCATGCCATATCCTCGTTATAAATCTCGGTGTGCGTCCATTGCTCCAAACGATAAGAATTAACCCGTTGCAACGGTATTCGCTTGATTTTGAACTAATATTCTACGAACCGCAATCATCGTATGTGTGACAACGGGCTCCTATTTATCCAGAGCTTACGAATGTTTCATCGGCCGGGCTGTTGACAATAGATTTTATCAACTCCTCTAAAGTGCCCACGTACCGTGGTTTATCCACGTGGCGCGGACAAGCTGCGCCGCGTGGATCTTATAGAGCAATTGCCAACAGATCCTAATGAAACGGGTGATTATTTAGCACAAATTTTAACAAATAGAAAGCAAATAGCCAGCGTTATTTAACCTAGAAAAAGACAGCTCGTTAAATGGCGGTGGGTTGGATGTATTGCTGCAAGATATTTATTGGAATGGCCCAAAAGTCGTAGGCATTGTGAACAACAAATCCTTGACGAGAGTAGAGTTTTAATGCGTGTTGGTTAGCCGTTTCAACATCAAGGTTGATCTTTGATTGATTGGCTCTCAGGCAGTAGTTGATACAATGCGTAAGTAACTCGCTGCCAAAACCACATCCCTGGGCGTGAGGGAGTATTGCGAGATCGGTTAGACGAACGCTATCTGGTTGCCAATGTAAATGTGCTTTACCTATTGGAATACCCTCTTTTAGGGCAATAAATACGCTATAGTTAGGGTCGTGTAACACCTGCTGCAATCGTTGGGCCATATCAGTCCCTTGAGGAGAAAAGCAAGCATAATCAATAGCATATAAGGCTTGAAGATCACCGGGAAGGGCTGGGCGTATGGTGAGCGAGTTGCTGTTTCGGATTATATTCGGTGCATTTTGCGCTCGCTGCATTTGATATTCGCTGCTTTGATAGTAAAAACCGTGTAAGTCTAGCCAATCGTTGTTTAGGTCCTTGGGTGTTGAGAAAAGAAGTGTTTTAACTCCTTGGGTCAGTATAAATGATAGAATGTACTTAACCATGTGTTTTGCAATGCCTTGTCTTCGACATGAGGGTGCAACCATGATGGCGACTTCACATGTATCATGATAGAAAAAAAAAGTGCTCAAAAATCCAACCAATCGTTCTTTCTGATAATAGAGTATATTGCTCGGGAGGGAGCGGTGTTGGCTGAGGAGGTGTTTGTAAACGGCGATATTGTGGCCGTCTGCCTGTTTACAATCAACACAAAGAACGTCAAGATCAATAAGTTGTTGAGTGTTCAGTTGATGAGTACGGGTTAGCATGATCATAACTCGTACGGGAGTATAGTTTCGCCGCTGTTAAGCATGATCTGCAATATTCGTTGCAAAACTCCACTGATGACCGTCTTTATCGGTTAGGCGCAGCATACGATCGCCCCAAAATTGATCAGCAGCTCCGGAATCAGCCACCATAAGGTATGGTACCACCCAAGACATTTTTGCAGGCTTTGCTTCTCTTTTGGCCATGTGTTTCCTCCACTTGTTAGCCGCTTTTGCCGGCCATTTTACTTGAAATTAGTACACTTGTAAGCATATATCGCGATGTTCTCTTTTCTATAGGAGGCGCTGGGCAGTGGTAGTCGGACACATTGATCGAAATATTTTTCTGCACAATCGACTCTATTATACAAATCGATATATACCGCCTCTTTTAGGGTGTTATTTTTAATTTTTTGGACGATATCAGTACTCCATAAGGCGTATTGATTTTCCAGCGAGTCGCAACCTAGCGTGTAGACATAAGGCTTATTTTTGAGAAAAAACAACACTCGCGCTTCAGACCAATTTGCAGTGAGAATGGTTTTGGGTAGCAGAGGATAAGACGCATTAAATTGTTGCATCATACGGTAATAAACCAGTTTTTTCGGTGTTATCAAACAATAGTAGTATGTGTTGTTAATGAGGATGCCGAAGCTTACTATGCCATAGATTGCTATCAATAAAAACGTTGATTTCCGCAAATAACCGGCTTGAAAACAAAATCCTCCTAAAAGCGCGCAGCTGATAAGGTAGGGCGTGAGCCAAAATGCCCTTATCGTGGCCTTTGTTGCGGTAAATAAATAAAATCCTAAAAAGGTAATACAAATGACCATACACAAACGTATGATCATCGCCTTCTTTGCAACTTTAGGGATAAATTTATCACTACTTTGACTCAATTCCGACGATTGCATGGCCGTACGGCCGTGCGTTAGCTGATATAAAAAGGGAGTGATTAACATAAAGTTCAATGAGGGCAGGAAAATACCAAAAAAGGATTTGATGGCGCGGATCATTGGATTAACACTATCTTTCAATGTATGTGTTGTTAATTGATAGACAAAGGATTGCCATGCATGTTGCTCATTCCAGATGATGACTGGACTAAAAATAACCATTGCCAGCAGCAGTACGAGGTAAAAATGAAGTGTTTTAAATAAGTAGCGATAGGGCGTTGTCAGTAAAAAAATCAATAAAGATAGAACCAATACAACACCAGAATATTTTGAGAGCATCATCAAACCAATGCTCGCGCCTACCCAATAGAGGTCTTTCATATTATTAGACTTAATGAACCTCACCGCAAAGTAAAGCGTTAATGCCCAGAATAGCGCAAGCGGTGTATCGTATGTTGTTTGCTTTAATATATCGATGGTCATTAGAGGCGAGAACAACCACAATAACATGGCGATATAACTTGCTTCTTTGGATAAAAAGAAGAGGGCTGTCTTGTAGATGAGCCAACTGGTTAATGCAGCAGACACAATGCCAACGAGGCTTAATGCAAAAAGGGTATCGCCAAAAAATAGGGTCGACAATTTAATAAAGTAGGCTATCATGGGTGAGCCATCATAGTAGGAAATATCTAGATGTCGACTCCATTCCCAATAGTAATACGTATCAAAGGACAATAGGTTAAAAGGTGCTAACAACAGCAGGAAGCTAAAATAAAAGATAATAATGATGAGATGTAGATTCTTCATTCATGAGGCTCAGTATGGTTGTTCGCAAGGAACGTAGTGGACTGCGGGCTGGTTGTCAACCAAAACGTCGTTCCACGAGGGTAAGTTTAACCCCGCAATACGCACCGAAGATGATCCGTCGATTAACACGGCTCTAACTAATAAGAAAAAACACAATAAACAGCAAACTTAACATAAGCAGTAATGGGTTCACTGCTTGGCGCGTGAGCAGTTTTAATAGAGTATACAAAATAATGCCACCACCAATCCCGTCAGCAATCGATGATGTAAATGGAATCATCATGATGGTGAGCATGCACGGTGCGGTTTCGGTGATATCATCCAACTTTAATCCACCTAAATGTTTCATCATGCAACAAGCGACATAAAGTAGTGCAGGCCCCACGGCGTACGTTGGAATGGCTTGTGCGAGAGGGAAGAAAAATAGCATCAAGATAAATCCTGTCGCAACCACCAGTGCTGTTAGCCCCGTACGACCGCCGGCCTGAATTCCTGCGGCTGACTCAATGAATGGTGATGTACTGGCCGAGCCTAATAGTCCTGCAACGGCTGAGGCTGCCGCATCTGCGGTTAAACTTCTGCTTAAGCGTAGAGAGTAATTGGGTTGCTCTTTGAAAACAGATTGGTTGAGTAAGCCTATTAAGGTTCCGGTGGCATCGAATACGGCAATTAAAAAAAATGCGAATGTGGCTTTAATGGCGGCTACACTGGATAAGCCTGTGAAATCAAGTTTAAACCATGTGGGTTGCATTGAGGGTGGTAATGAGACGATGCCTTGCCATGTTGTTAATCCAAGGAGCAAACTAATGAGGCTAATGGCGAGGATCCCAATGATAATAGCGGCAGGTACACAATAATAATCAAGCGCTAAAATTAACAAAAACCCTAGAAAAAACAATAGGCTTTGTGGGCGGCTGATGTCACCCAAATGCATTAACGTATGATTGCCACTTACAATCAATTGGTTGGTTTGCATCGCAATGAGCGCGATTAATAAGCTGATGCCAATAAGGATGGCGACTTGTAAGTTGTGAGGAATGGCCTCAATCAATAAGCGTCGCATGCTCGTCAGGCTGACGATAAAAAATAACACGCCAGAAACAAATACCATGGCGAGTGCATGTTGCCATCCGATGCCGAGATCTTGAACCACACTGTATGAAAAATAAATATTTAAAGCCATTCCAGGCGCCACGCCTATAGGTGTGTTGGCGAGTAGGCCCGTTAAACCACATGCAAAAGCAGTGACGATACAGGTTGCAGTGAAGACCGCACCTTGATCCATCCCAGCGTCATGTAAAATAGCCGGATTGACAAATGCAATATAAGCCATGGTTAAAAACGTGGTTAACCCGGCAAGCAATTCAGTTTTATATGATGACTGAGCGTTGAAGTAAGTCATAAGAGATGCGAGCGATGAAAATAACATCCTACCTGTTATTCGGTGCTGCTGGCAATACATCCCCTATGCCGGAGATCTTAAACATGAAAACCGAAGACGTTGAATGCAATTTCAAAGGTAATTAATACAATGATAATGACCTCAAGGCTGTGAGAGTGGCGATTCTCAAGATAACCGTTAAACATGTCAAAAATTTCGTTGAGGGTATCTAGGCGATGATTAATGGCGTTGACGCGTCGTTGGATATGTAAGTAACGCTCAAGCATAATATAATGCTCTTCCAAAGTGGGGTGCTGCCAAAAATATTTAGGGTGGTATAGAAAATTACTGATTAAATTCATTTCACTTTTTGCAACAAGAATTTCACCAATAACGTGACGAATTTGGTTGCGGGTGACACTCATCCCTCCTTTATTCGATAGGCTCTGAATTAATGGGGTGTATTTTTCAATCAAGGCTTCAAGGATCGTTTCAAAATATTGCAATTTAACTGATTGCGAAAAACCATAAGCTAAGCTAAGTTTTAATTCGTCGCTATCTGTGTCAATACGTAGACAGTCCACATCAAAAAAATCATGTGGTTCAATGGCTGTTTTGTCGCTCAGTTGGTAGCTGAATTCATCGTGAACACGAAAAGAAACGGGTCTATCAGCAAAAAGTCGAATGGTGTCAAGGTATGCACTCATCTGATACCGCTTAACACCCCAAGAAACCACCGTTCCATTTTTAAAAACAAAGACCAACGTGCTGTTAGAATCACACGGGCTAAGTTTTAATACATCGCGAGACTTAACGGAGACGTAGCCAACCAGCGTGGTCTTGTAGTGATTATCTAACCGAGTTAGATCGATGCTGTTGGCAATGCAATAACTGAGGCATTCCATGATAAATGCTACCAGTGAGTGAAGTTACTCCCACATTACTGTCGTATTCTCGACACCTTGTGAGTAGCGAATGGTTAATTATAACGTAATCTTACCAATACTACACGCTTTCTATTGTTTCCCGCCCAGGGTAGGCCTTTTTTCTATCTGTTTTACCACCTAACCATTGTGGGCATACTTCTAAAATTTCGGCAATTTTATCCAGTTGTTCATCTGGTGGTAACACATGGCCGAAGATCATAGCATTAGCTAAATGGCGAGTGACACCGAAGACTTTTGCGACAGCTTTCGTTTTTTCAGCCAAGTCCTCTGGAAATCCCAATAAAGATAACTCTCTGTTAAACCGTTGCGAAAACACTTTGCTATTCATTTTTTCACTCCTTGAAAAAAATAATACCCATCACTCGATCGTTTGGATTGCCAATTTTTCCCGTAATACGTATCAACATGGGGGACTCATTGGCTACCATACAGGGCAATTTTAAATAACAAGCTATTGAGAGCACGTCTTAGCGAAAACGAATGGCTCCAAAGACAAGCTCTCGCCTATCAATCCATGATTCCGGCTTATACTTTATAACTTATTTTTTTTCTAGATAAAAGTCTTTTCGACAGGTAAATCCGATTATTTTTAAGTAGTTACCTTTTGCGTACCTTATTTGAGTTGATACTCCACCGTCGTGACGACACGTACTTTTTTCATGATCGCGTTTCCAGAATCATAGCTGGAGTTTGCATCGCTGATAGTGAACAATCCCTGCGTGGCACGACGAATATAGCCTAACGTTGCCTGGGCATTGTTTGCAAAGCTTTGAGCGGCGGTGTGAGCGCTTTGTGTTGCCTCATCAAGCATCACGGGCTTAATTGCATTTAACCCGTTAAAACGATAGATGACGTTGGAGGTAGTGACGACAATGCCTTGCTGCACGAGATCACCCGTTTTTTGTATGGCGGTCGCCACTTGGTCAACGTTATTGGTGCCGACAGTCAGGCCAGTGTCCGCGCTATAACGAGGCATGTCTTGATTTTGATTGTAAGAAACGCTGTGGTTATCGGTGACGGCAACTGGGTTGGTGCTGATCTCACTGTCTTTAAACCCTTGTTTATTTAAAAATTGGCGTGTTTTGTTTTGGGCATCATCGATGGTTTGATACAAAGCAGGTAATTCATTGTTGACTAATTTAATATTCACGGTCCATATGGCCTCATCGGCTTTTACCACGCGCTCAGCCAACCCCTTCACTTCAACAAATCGCGAATACTGTCTAGAACCCGTTAAACCATTGGCAATAAAGTAACCACTTAACGCAAATCCGCATCCTAAGACAAAAGCAGCAAGAATTTTCGACCACATGGAGTTTACCTCTTAAGCTAAGCCAGGCCACGATTGTAACAAGATAGCCTATGTGTTGCTACCACCATGATTTTTATCCGCAAAAACAGAACCAATGGAAATAATAAAACACATAAAGCGTTATTAAAGTGCAGAAAAGTATAAATTATGTTTAAAGTTTACAAAAAAATTACATTAATTGGCGTCTTTACTTAACAAATCCTTAATTTTAAGCGGCTAATATAACAATGTGCTTTATTTATTTAGAGCAAATAGATTTATTATTGGACATTTGTGGGCTGATGATGAGAGGTGTATATTAATGACAACTCATGTATTCATAGGCGCGGGTCCTGCTAATCTTCATCGAGCATTGAAGATCAAAAAAATGGATCCTGAAGCACAGATTGTTATTATTGATAACCGCTTAAGGCCAGAAACTCGCGACATTGACCGAGAAAAAGCGCGTGCTAACATTTTCCGTTTTGAAAACAACGTAGTGACGGAGAAATTGCTTGCTGATGGCGTAGATAAAGATGCCCTGGCGAGACTAACGTATGATCGAGATTTTTCTGTAAGACAAGGGTTTCAACACGGTGACGATACCGTGTTTTCTGCCAATCGATTTACCCAAATTCAAATTCGCGATCTGCAGCTCCTTTTGCTGCAAACGCTAGATAAGTTACCTGGTCCTCCACCTGTATTATTGTCAGATAAAATAAATGTAAATTCTTTTGAACGTATTGAGCAGTCAGTGGCACAGGTTTTACATGCACACCAAGGGGAGATTGAGTTGGGTCGTGGGACGCCTGATATTCAAATTCATTCTGCAACTGGGGCTTTGAAAGACGCTGAAGAGAAAGCGGCCATTATTTATCCCGATAAAGCTACGCATCAAATTCATGACGCTACATCTGACGTGGCAGCCATGCCGATCACGCCCAAGCATGGTACCACCACTTTTTTCATTAAAGATCCTACCCATGGTGCGCAACTGGTTAGTTGTCGTGAGTTGGAAGCGGATCAACGATCGTTAGATTTAACCGAGTGGCAGCCCGTGTTAGAGGGACATGGTTGGAATTTAATTCGTCCACCAAGAATTCGCGTCTTTTACGCCAATGATGTGTTATATATCGGCGCTGAAATCCCGGCCAAAATGGTATCCATGGATGATGAGGCTTACGAAACCGCAATGACAGATTATACCCGGGCAATCGCGAGCCTAGTATTTCCCCACACCGCGATTTCAGAACTACCCGTTAATCCGCATTTACGCTCGCGCTTTCCTACAGAGCGGGGTGAACGTGGTGAAGTGCTCAGCTTGTCTCATTCCCATACAATGGCATGGGGAGAAGGTGAGAGAAAGGCTCATATTTCACTGTTTAATCATGGGGATAGTCGATACTTGCCACATTACCAAACGGGAAGTGGTTTTGTTACTGGATTTTTGATTAATGAAGTATACGCTGATATTTATCAGCATAAGACGTTCCATGATCTGTACGCTTGGGCCATGAAGAATGGCCACCTTGGAAAAGGGGTCAGTGAGGAAAAAGTAAAGGCACAGTATACTCGGGTGCTCAAGCAAGGTGGCGATAAGGTGGCTGAAGAACACCGTTTGCAAGCGTTTCAAACGGAATTATTTATGGCGCTTTCAAGAGATATTATTGATGAAAACAAAGCAAAAGTTGGTCGGTATTTTAATGCGATACACAGTCAATCACTAGCTGCATTAAAGGATCATTTTGAAGACATTTTAGCTCTCTATAATCGCACGCATGCTACACAGTTAGAAACCAACGATTTTGTTCAGTTGGATAAATCTGTCGTGGTTATGCAAATGCTTAAAGAAAATAACATCAACTTTTTGCGCGAAATGATGCCACGCCTTCTCAATAAGGATTTTTCTGAGGCTGAGGTGGATGACAATACCTTGTTACATATACGGGATATACATTTGCTAGATTTTAAGAGGAATCTACCTACGATTAAAAATATCCATCATCAGCTGGATCAATGTGATGTCCTCTTTAAAAAAGAGGACGTTTTGCAATCATTAAAAGGAATGTCAGCAGGGCAGTTTAGTGAGTTGCTCACTGCATTTAACAAGGCGAATGGTTCTCATTATAAGCCAAGTCAATTTCCTGTTGAACATCGATTGATTGTCGTGATGGAAATGCTGAATCGCAATGGTCATCATCTTGTTTTCTTACGTTATGCTTTGCCACAACTGCTTGGAAAAAAAGTATCGGCTCAAGATGATAAGGCTATTTTTGCGCTGCGCGATAAATTGACAGGTGGGTATATGAAATATGTTGATCAACCTCTAGTTAACCAGATAGCAACGCAATGGGTTGCTAAAATTGATCAGTTGGTCATGGGTGAGGTAGAGCCCACGGCGAGTATTTCTGAGAAATTTTTAACACTGTCTATTCGTGTTGCCAAGGCAAATATTCAAGGGCTACTGGCTGATCTAGGAATGCCTGTCATTGCTAAAGAAGAGGATAGACAGGCACTTAGTCGTGCATTGCTGCCCATCTTGTCAGCAAAAGTCGCAGAAAAGGGTATTAAGCCAGGTGATCTGGCCCATTTCCTGCCGCAAACAGAGCACATATTGCAGATGCAGCACGCTGATTTATTACAATCTCTAAAAAATATAGCGAATGGATTTGCGGCGAAGAAAGAATTGTATCAACGTGCGACACTCTCATTTTTCCCAGGCAAGCACAGTGGCACTATTATGGCGTTTGTTAAAGAATTGCGTGATTTAGACAATCATGATCTAACACCAGAACAGTTAAAATTTAGGGCGGTCGACGCATTGCAGCGTTTTAACGATAAAATTGAAGCAGGACACTCCGTACGAACCATGCATTTCTTCAATGAGGTAATGGCGGCACATTTTCCTCCACTACCCCACGCAGCCCGGCAGACTATATGAACTAGGGCTTGTGTAATCGATCCATACCAAATATCAAGTTTTATCGCTGTAAAAATTCAAATCCAGTTCCCGTGCGGCTTTAACATCATCGAGCCGTTTTACTGGCAGGGTATGGGGAGCCTCTTTGAGTAGCGTGGGATTTGTTTCTGCTTCATGAAGAATGTTTTTCATGGCATGGATAAAACCATCTAATTCGGCCTTGCATTCGGTCTCTGTTGGCTCAATCAGCAAGCACTCAGGCACTAGAAGTGGGAAATAAGTGGTTGGTGCATGAAAACCATAGTCTAACAACCGTTTGGCAAGATCCATTGCCGTAATAGCATATTTCTTTTTTTCCAAGTTCAGTGTGAGGAGAAATTCATGGCTCGCACGCCGACCTGGGTAGGCCTTAGTGAATCCGGCTTTACTTAATTCAGCTAGCAAGTAATTGGCGTTCAATGTTGCATATTCCGAGACACGCAGTAAACCCTCTTTTCCTAACACCCGTATATAAAAATAGGCGCGCAGTAAAATGCTGGCATTGCCCATGAAACACGATAACCTGCCGATGCTTTGTGGATGATCGCGTCGATCAGCCCAGCGATATTGTTCATTGTCTTTGATAACGATAGGGAGGGGCAAAAAAGGGAGTAATCGTTTTCCGACGGCGACGGGACCGGCTCCTGGACCCCCACCACCATGAGGTGTGGCGAATGTTTTATGCAAATTTAAATGCATAATATCAAATCCCATGTCGCCGGGTCTTACTTTACCTAAAATAGCATTTAAATTAGCACCATCGTAATACAATAATCCGCCAGCTTGGTGAACCATTTCTGCGATCTCTTTGATTTGACGCATAAATAATCCTAGGGTCGATGGGTTGGTGAGCATGATCCCTGCAGTTCGTGGGCCTATTTTTTTTCGTAACTCATCAAGGTTAATGTCACCATCCTCGCCGGTGAGCAGCTCAATCACCTTAAATCCGCACATGACCGCTGATGCAGGGTTGGTTCCGTGAGCCGCATCCGGAATGAGCATTTCATCGCGCATGCTATCACCACGTGATTGGTGATAGGCTTTGATCATGGCGACACCAGCAAGTTCGCCCTGCGAGCCTGCCATAGGTGTCAATGATACGCCTTGCATACCCGTTATTTCGCTAAGGTAGTCTTGTAAAGTATAAAGTGCTTGCAAAAACCCTTGGCTGGCATTGGACATCGCCAATGGATGGCGATTGCTAAACCCGGGGATAGAGGCCGCTTTATGTACACCGCGTGGGTTGTATTTCATTGTGCAGGATCCCAGCGGATAAAAATGCGTATCAATGGAAAAATTCTTTTGTGATAAACGCGTAAAATGACGCACAACTTGTAACTCTGAACAAGCAGGCCAGCGAGGTGGAGTTTTTCGCATAAACTCCGCGGGGATTGTATACTTTTTATGGCTTATTTCTGGTGCTTGGGCCGATGCGCTCCGGCCAGTCTGAGATTGTTCGAAAATCAACATAATTTGCCTTCCGTCGTATGGATAATGTGTTTAAGCTCATTGCAGTGCATAACGGGTGTAAACTCAATCAGTTGGTAGTCGGCTATTTCAGCAAGATAATAAGGATCTTTTTGCAGAATGGACTCCAAATAGACCTTATCTTTGGTCAGGGCGATGATAATCCCTCCTGTGCGCGGTTTCGTAGGCCCAGAGACCAACAGCAACCCTTGTTTGTAATAGTAATCAAGGAACTCACGGTGCGCCTGTAAATATTTGTCGACTTCGCTCAGCGGTGTTTTATACGTTAAATGCACGATGAACATCTTATTCCCCTGTCATAATCTGTCTTAAGGTTTGCGCATATCGAGAGATGTCTTCAGTGGTTCGCATCTCTGTTGCACAAACAAGAATAGTGTTTGGCAATAGTGGGTAATGTTCTTCAACAGCAAAACCACCGGCAATACCTGCATGAAGTAAAGCCTGCAACACGTGGTGTGTTGGTTTGCTGAGTCGTAAAAGTGCTTCGTGAAAATAAGGGGATTGAAATACAAGCTCTACACCATGGATCGCCGTCAATGCCATCACCAATTCGTGGGTATTGTGGTGACATTGCTGTGCGACTTGAGACAATCCCTCCGCACCCAGCAAGCTCATATGAATGGTTGCTGCAGTAACAAGTAAGCCTTGGTTTGTGCAGATATTAGATGTGGCTTTCCCTCGGCGAATATGTTGCTCACGTGCTTGTAATGTGAGCGTGTAACCCGTTTTTCCTTCTTTGTCTAAGGTACAACCAATCAAGCGACCGGGCATTTGCCTTACGTGAGACATACGAGTGCTAAAGAATCCAAAGTACGGGCCGCCTGAGGCCATGGGTGATCCAAAGGGTTGACCCTCTCCACACACGATATCGACGCCATGATGTCCCCAAAGGCCAGGCGGTTTTAGCAGCGCCAAGGAGACAGGATTGACACAGCCGATGCTAATGGTTTGGTTGTGATGTGCCCAGTCACTCATGGCATCAACTTGCTCCAAGCACCCAAAGAAATTAGGCTGAGCGATCACCAGTGCGGTGATATCTTCACCGCGGTATTTTTCCAATACCTCAATTGGCGTGATGCCAAGCTCCATGTCAAAAGGCAGGGTAATGATTTCAATGTGTTGATTACGAACAACGGTTTCTAGTGTTTCGCGGTAAAGTGGGTGAACAGTGCCCAGAACCAATACGCGGTTTGACTTGCTATGGCGGTTGATACGCACGGCCATGAGCACGGCTTCAGCCAGTGCAGTCGCGCCATCGTACAGAGAGGCATTAGCGACGTCCATTCCGGTGAGTTCAGCTATCATGGTTTGGTATTCATACAGCAGCTGCAGTGTTCCTTGGCTGGCTTCTGCTTGGTATGGTGTATAGGAGGTTAGAAACTCCCCACGTGACGCGATATCCCACACAGCGGCAGGGATATGATGCTCATAACTTCCCGCACCGATGAAACAGATGCCGTTTTGGTTTTGATCAGCCAAACGTTGGGCATGCTGCAACATAGCCATTTCACTCATGCCTTCAGGCATGTTTTTGAATTCACCATATTGTAGCGCGGCCGGGATTTCATCAAATAGGGCCTGAATATCTGGTGCATTAATGCAGGCAAGCATTGCATGCTTATCTTCGGTCGTGTGAGGAATATAAGGCATAATCAATGATCCCCCGCTATCTCTTCTTGGTACTGTTCAGCACTCAATAAGGCATTGATTTCCTCAAGATTGCTGGCTTTTATTTTCACGAGCCAGCCTGCGCCATAAGGGTCATTGTTAACCAGTGCTGGATCCTCGCTGACCTGTTGATTAACTGCCACGATAACACCACTGATGGGCGCATAAAAATCAGAGGCTGCTTTTACCGACTCGACAACGCCTAGCTCATCGCCAGCATGAACTGTTGCTCCGATATCTGGCAAGTCAACGAAGACCATGTCACCTAGTAATTGCTGAGCATGCTCGGTGATTCCTACGATCATGTCATCCTGATTGTTGTTCAACCACTCGTGGGTTTGCGTAAACTTTAAATTTTTTGGTGTATCGCTCATCACACTGTCCTTATATTAGTAGTAATCATCTCAATTATTAGCTCCCCCTGGTGCAGGCGATGCTGCATTTATTTGGGGGTCACCTGTTTAAATCGGCTCTCCATGTTTCACAAAGCGGGGTTTGCAAACGCTAGCAGGGAATAGCTTTCCACGGATATCGACCATGACCTCGGTCCCTGTTTCTATGGGAACGCGCGCAAATGCTATGGACTTTGCTAGCGTAGGAGAGTAAGTACCACTGGTGATGATCCCGTCAACATGGCCTGGTATAACGACACGTTGCCCCGTGCGCATGATACCTTTGCCTTCTAACGTTAAGCCGACTAATTTACGCTTTAAACCTTGCTGCCTTTGTGATAGCAGTGCTCCCATGCCAATAAAATCACGATCTTCTGGCTGCCACTTTACGGTCCATGCTAAAGCAGACTCCAAAGGTGTCGTTGACTCATCCATGTCCTGGCCGTAGAGAAACATTCCAGCTTCTAGACGAAGTGTATCACGAGCAGCTAAACCACAAGGTTTTACCCCAGCATTTAATAATGCTGACCATAAGTTTGCAATGTCATCTTGAGGAACAATCAATTCTAAACCATCTTCCCCGGTGTAACCGGTGCGGCCGAAAAACCAGGTACCTACATCAACACTTTCAAAATAAGTGAGGGTAGAAATTGCGTCAGCTTGGGCGGGTGTTAAAATACTTAAGGTTTTTTTGATGGCATCGGGGCCCTGGACTGCGAGCATGGATAGTTCAGGGCGTTCCTGTAAACCGGCGGAGAATCCTGTAATTTTTTCACGGATCCACGCTAGATCGCGAGTACGAGTTGCGGAATTTAATACTAAGCGATAGTTGTCTGGAGCTCGTTGATAGACAATTAAATCATCAATAATCCCACCATGCTCATTACACATACAACTATAGAGTGCGCGACCCATATGTTGAAGTTGATCGACATCATTGGTCAATAATTTGCGTAAAAATTGCCGTCCCCCGGCCCCAAGTACATCCACAACCGTCATATGTGACACATCAAACATTCCTGCTTGTTGACGCACATCATGGTGTTCTTCAAGCTGAGAGCCATAATGTAGGGGCATTTCCCAACCATGAAAATCAACCATTCGGGCACCACTGGCTAGATGGCTAGCGTGTAAAGGTGTTTTTGCAATCATTGCATGTCCTTATGTTCACTTTGGTAGCAGTGATTATACCGAGATGAATTTAGGCAGCAAGAGTGTAACTCACTCCTAATTATAAAATTAATGACGAGAAGATAAGACAATCATTGATGGGCCGTGTAGGGGTCGAACCTACGACAAAGAGATTAAGAGTCTCCTGCTCTACCAACTGAGCTAACGGCCCCACAATTTTGGCAGTTGAATGTACAACAATTTTCGTTACGATTCAACTCCAAACATCCTTCTTAGTACAATGCGCGTATAAAGCAAAAAAATACTAAAATATCTGTGCGATAGCGCTCCTACCCCGACAGACAGGGAGTTGGGCTTGCTTTCAATAATCAATGAAATATGCTCTAATGCACTTGAACCAATAAAAAAAGGAATTTTTATGAAAGCGTTAGTTTTGTTTAGTGCTAGCCTGTTCATCTTACTTTCAAATACCAGTTTCGCCAGCTCAAACCACGGCCAAAAACTTTGTTCACTTCAAACGTTAAAAGCGGATCATGCGTTATTAAAAAGTTTAAATTTTTCTAATGACCCAATCGGGTTAGCCGTGGAAGCCAAAACAAAGGGGACTAACGTTGAACAGTTATTTCAACACTACGCTGTCCAAAACCACTGCAAACTATATACTATTTCCATGATGGATCTTGTCAATGGATTGCTAAAAGGTTCAACAAGCATGCTATCTCAGGGAGACAACGCCGGAAGCTCCTCATCTGATATGCAAAATATGAGTAAAAAATATTTAGTGGTTGAAGGAGATAAAGCCCTTTGTGTTAAAAAACTGGGCCTAAAACTACCTCTCAAAACATTCTTACCTAATGCATCAGTGGGTAAAGGAGCAACATCATGAAGTCATTGAATAGAGCAGCTGTCAGTGTGTTCGTCCTATTTTTAGGAACGCCGGTATTTGCTGATTTAACCACGAAAAAGCTGACTTTGAATCCAAAAATTACCCAAAGCTTAGGTGATTATAAAGTATGCGATGTAGACGCATTGGCGAACCAGCTCGGAAAACAATTCGCAGTCGCCTACTTACCAGACGAGCGTGCAAGTTATAATTACTACCTCGTTACCAACTCATCCAACATGAATGCTGATAAAATACGCGGAGCAGTTTGTCAATTTGTAATGGACAATACATGTTATCTTTATTGGGGTAATGTGGCTAACTTAGCGATGTTTTCTCAACAAAAAGCCGCTTGGTTTCCTGCGGATACTAGTCCCCATTATATGCTATCTCCCATCATTACCTGTGATAAGCTAGCTACTAAAAAGTAGCTGTGTGGTTGTGAGAGCTGTATATGGAGGAGGTTCATTGGTGTTCTTGCATAGGTTCTGGACCATGAGCGCCCATGAGCCGGCAGAGACGCGGTGAAATCATCCATAAGAGCAATGCGATGGCCAAGGTGATTAAACCAATGTATGCAAAAACTCTGGTGTAGATCATCAATGATTCGATTCCAGGATGCAAATCTTTAGGCAATGCGGTGTAAGAAGCAACCGAAGCACCAATGAAGCCCGCTACAGATGAAGTCAAAAACCACATACCCATCACAAAACCCGCAATGTGTCGCGGCACAAGCTCAGCGACCATCGCTACGCCAAGCGCCGACACCAACAGTTCGCCTAGACTTTGAAAAAAATAGCTAGCCACCAGCCACAAGGAAGACACCATGCCATTAGCGTCATGAGTGTAGCGAGCAAAATACAAGAGTGTGAAGCTTATTCCACAGCAAGTCATACCCAGTGCAAATTTATAAGGGATAGGAAAAGAATACCCATGCCGTTGCAACCTGATGTAAAACATCGCCATTACAGGGCTCATGGTGACTATCCATAGTGGATTTAATGCTTGAAAGCTCTGAGGATCGAGAGTGATCCCAAACAAATGTGCATTGACATT
>SXGU01562677.1_pt1 | contig 19668 bp, 13 predicted proteins | sample 3174531 | NCBI WGS metagenome assembly SXGU01 (sample SAMN11356863, study PRJNA531348) | freshwater metagenome | isolation source: freshwater sample F1-140 | place: China: Fuxian Lake, Yuxi | collected 2017-12-25 | reverse complement strand
TGCCGCGGAACGGCCCGGTGATCTCGTAGGTGATGCCGACCTCGCGGCTCTCGGGCAGCGCGGTGATGCCGGGCACGATCTCGGCGCGGGTGCGCGAACCCGGCCCGCGCTGCGACGAGAAGTACAGCCGGTCGCGGTTCGGGCTGAACACCGGCCCGGTCATCTCGGATGCCTCGTGCCCCGCCCCGACCACGCGTACGAGTGGCCCCACCGAGCCGTCGACGCCGATCACCACCAGTTCCATGTTGCCGCCGTCCTCGGCCACCACGAGGTCGCCCGAGCCGGCGTCGACGGTGATGTTGTCGACGTGCGACAGCACCGCGCCCTCCACGCCGAGACCGTCGGGATCGCCCTGCCAGATGCGCTGGTACGTCTGCGCGGCGAGGTCGATGCCGTGCACCGAGTGATCGAGCTTCGACGTGAAGTAGATCCAGCCGTCGAACCACCAGATGCCCTCACCGCCCGGGAACACCGTCGCGCCGGGCACCTGCGTGCGCGTGGGCGCCGAGAGGCCCGAGGGGTCGGTGAGCGCGCCCCACGAGACCGAACCGTCGTCGGCCACGATGCACGCCTCCAGCACCCCGGCCGACAGATCGGGATAGGCGTCGGGGGTGAACCGGTACAACAGGCCCTCGGGATTGTCCTGGGTGAGGTACACCTGCTGACCCACCGGGTCCACCGCTGCGGCCTCGTGCTGCCACCGGCCCATCGCCTCGTGCACCACCGCGGCGCGCTCCCCCGTCGGGTCGCACTCCCACACTCTGCCCTGTTCGGCCGGGTTCTCCTCGCACGACAACCAGGTGCCCCACGGCGTGGGGCCGCCGGCACAGTTGGAGTTGCTGCCACGCAGTACCGGGTACGCGTCGAGCACCTCGCCGTCGGGGCCGAAGTGAATGGCCGACGCGCCGCCGGCCTCCGGTGCCATGTGGTCGAACACCTCGCTGTTGCACACGTAGTACCAGCCGCCGTCGCCGTCGGGGAACGTGCCGGCGCCGTCGGGGAACAGGTGCCAGACGTGCGAGGTGCCGGCGACCACCTCGCCGCTCACGGCGATGACGCGGGCGGTGAAGCCCTCGGGCAGCAGCAGTCCGTGCTCGTCGGGCTCTGCTGCCAGTGGACCGTAGATGCCGATCCCCGGCGCGGCGAACACTGCACGCGGCAGCAGGGCGCCGCCGCCGACCGCGGCAATGCCGGCCTTCACGAATGTGCGTCGATCCACGTCGTGTCCCCCTTTCCCGACGGCGATCTTGGCACGTCGAAAACGGCAAGAGGGGCTCCCCGTGGGGAACCCCTCTGCTCGTTGGAGGGGTGTTAGCGAAATTCAGAAAGGCCCTGGTCAGGGGTTCGTGAATGCTCGCGTCGCGGACGTCCTGTCACACGAATTCCGACGAGTTCTCACACGGCTGCATCGTCCCTGCTCACGGGTGGTGCGACCCAGCAACGCGAGACCGCCGCGACCGAACAGCTCCGAGGGACTCGGACTGAACATCGAAGCCGTGGCGCGCCCAGACCTCGCCGAGGTCCGGAACCTTGCGACTGAGATAGAGCATCAGCGAGTCGAACAGGCCGATGGAGGCACTCTGCAGAAGTTGCCAGTTGCGCAGTGATGGGTCCTTGCCCTGATGCGTCAGGTTGGAGCGCACCGCGTACCAAGCGTTGTACGGGGAGCGAATCGTGGCCTGGTCCTCTCCGTCGTAGACGCTGTAGCGGTAGTTGCTGTAAGCCGACCAAACTTCGATCGGAGGGGCCTTGACTGCCTGCACGGCGTCACGAGCTTCGCCATCGTGGTCCAATTGGCTGATTCGGCTGGCCGGCCCTGCCGTCGCGAACCCACGTCGATGGGGCTGTTCTTCGTTCGCCGCGGAATCGACGACCTTGAGGTTGCTGAAGCGGAACAGGGCGGCACGCTCGAGCACTGTGCAGAGCGAAAGGTAGGCGCCCTGTAGGGGCAGAAGCTGATCCCAGTAGTCCGAGTGGTCAGACGGAATGGGCTGCTTGCGCACGAGCCGACGGAGTTGCCGGAACAGGGCCGGGGGCGCCCCTCCGAGGACGGCATCGTTTGCTGCAGTCCACTCGCCCGAGAAGATCAGTTCCCAGTCCTGACGAGTGGTGCCGCCCTTCGCTACGAACGCGGCTGCGTTGAACTGTTCGCCGCTGTTGGTTTCCCCTACAACGTCGGCTCGCCGGTAGAGGTCGCCTTCGAAGGCAGCGACGAGGTCAAGTAGTTCATGCTCGAAGCCGCGGCGTGGCTCGATCAAGTAGCCCTTCACCGGCCTGTGCTGGCTTCCTTGGGATTCGCGCAGGAACGCAAGGCCGTCGTGGGTCTCCAGGCTCCATGTGGCGACGACGGCCTCGGTTGCTGAGGCGACCAGATCCTCGATGGCTGCGTAGCCGGGCTGGCCTGGCTTGAGCATTCCGTAGACGAAGAGGCGTCCCGACTCATTCGCGTTCACGTAGGTTCGCTCCCAGCCGGCTTGAGCGTGAATTCGTCCACATCGACACCGCCGGAGCGAAGCCATGCGACCGTTCCTTCGTCCGAGACAAGAGAATCCGGGAACGCCATGACTGTGACGCGACAGCGATCACGAACTACGTCGAGCGCTTCCTCGAAGATGCCACTCGATGCGATCACAAGCTCGCCCCCGGCGGGCTCGTCGACCTCGTCGTCGAACTCCGGGAGCTCTGCCGCGGGGGCGACCCACCATTGGCTCCCGACCTGATGGAGCAGTCCCTCGGCGTCTGCCATCGCTCGCAGCCGGTCGCTACCGCCAAACAATCCCGCCATAAGCACGACGAGGTCGGCTACCGCCGGACGACCGGACTGCCCGTGCGAGACGAGGGTGAGATGTGCTGGCTCGCTCCCCGCGGCGAAACCGACCGGCGTGATCACCCACACCGGCAGATGCTTCTCCATAAGACACGCGAGGTAGCCCGGACGCCACATGCGAGAACCCGCTGGACCATGAAGTTCCTCGAACACCGACCTGATCGAGAAGATGATCGTTGCTGTTGCCTCTCCGGCCATTGCCCCTCCCGACGTCAGTCTCGCGGACGGAGCTGCACTCCTTGGCCGCGTCGCCGTCGAAGCACAGATTGCTCCATTTGTCCTATTCGCCAACGAGATGACACCTAGTCGCGAGAATGGCGATGACGAAGGAGCCGCTGTGCGTCTAACGAAGGTCCAGGTGACCAACTTCAGATCGATCTTTGGAACACGAATGGACATTGACTTGACGACAGGCGTCAACGCCGTGATCGGCCCAAACAACTGCGGCAAGTCAAACCTCCTGAGAGCGCTAGCACTGGCGATGCAGGAGGACCATCCCTTCGATCGACTAAGCGACCTTCCACCGATCGGGCCAGCAACACGAGCACAAGTCGTATGCCACTTCCAGGTCGGCACAACCTCACCAGAGGAGACGTTGCTCCAGCGGGTCCGAGAAGCGGAGCAGGCGCTCTCCGGAAATCAGAAGACCTACGCAGACGATCGCATTGTTCGATTCGCGGTGTCTCGCTCGGGCACCCGGCGAGCGGAGTACTTCCAGACGAAGGCACTGTCGGGGTCCAAGCAGCCTGAAACCGAGGCGCAGAAGGAGGCCGCTCGGAAGGCCGTAGCTCAACTGCGAAGCACCTGCCGATTCGTGTATGTGAAGAGCGGCGATTCCCTCGAGTCACTGCTGCAGGGACGATTTCGAGAGATGCTTCGAACGGTCCTTCAAGAGCACCAGAGAACCGAGTACGGACTCGCCGAGACTGCGAGGGACGGATACGTCCAAGCGTTGCGCCAGGACCTCCTGAGCATGCTGGAGACGGGAGTGGTGAGCCAGGTGTCGCAACTGTTCCCTGAGGTGGCGGCTGTCGAGTTGCAGCCCCAGATCACCTCGATCGAGGAATCATTGCTCGGTGTCGACGTAAGGCTCACGGACCTCGTCCAAACTGGCTTGGCGGACAAGGGCACCGGCGTGCGTGGCGCAGTCCTTATCGCGATGTTGCGCTACATGGCTGACTACGGTCGACGCAGCGTGGTCTTCGCAGTCGAAGAGCCGGAATCGTTTCTCCATCCTGCTGCGCAGGAACAGCTACGGGACGACCTTGAGGCGTTGTCAAAGAACGCGAACGTCACGATGCTCGTCACGACCCACTCGCCGTTCATTCCGTCACGGAAGTCCGACGCTCAGCTTGTTGCTCTTTCAAAGGACGCGAGCGGCTCGACGCGCGTCGCCGGCAGCGCTGCAGGTGACGCCGAGCGGACCGCCCTCGTGCTGTCGCTGTTCCGGCACGCCGCGCAGCCGGAGCTGCTCGAGCGAGCGGCTAAAGCAGACGCGCGCGGGTTGCTTGTGCTCGAGGGCTACACCGACGCCGCCTACCTCCGGCTCGCGGCCAGGTGTCTTGGTCGGGAATCGGTTCTCGATGGCATCGAGCTCATCTATGAGGAGGGCGCCAAGAAGGCTGCCCGCCGCGGAATACTGCTGAAAGACGAGTTGCCGTCGACACCGATGATGGTGCTCTTCGATGACGACACCGACGGCCACGCCGCACATACACGACTCAAGAACGACTTCAACTTCAAGCCCGGTGTTGACATCCTGATGTACTCGGCCATTCTCGCCCAGAGGCTGAACGGCCAGCCCGTCGAAGCCGAGGATCTCTTTGCGACGGCCCTCATCGAGGGATTCCTGAAGGAGAAGGGCTCAAACATGTACACCGCCATGGTGAAGCGCAACAAGGCTTGGGGTCCGGATTGGGCAACGGAGCGGCACTACGACTTGACCAAGGAGGCGAAGGGACTCCTGCCGAAGTGGCTCGAGAAGAAGTGCAAACCGCAGCACCTAAGCCGCTGGGGACTGCTGCTGGACATCATCGAGAAACGCTTCCCCTGATCACTCTCCGCGGTCTGGCACCGCGTCATAAAACACCATCTCGGCGGCTGAGTCGGTACCGCGCAGGTTTCCATCACTGACGGTGACGGCCGGCGGTGTGGCAGTCGAGGTCGACGATCAGGGGGACGTGGTCGCTCAGCCCGGTGAGCGTGCCTTGGGGTGCGACGTAGTGGTCGAAGGAGCCGACCTGTAGCGCGGTGATCCGTGGCAGCAGGTCGCGGTGCACGAAGCAGAAGTCGATGTGGAACGGCGCGGCTTGTTTGCGTTGATGGAAGTACGTCGGTGTTGTCTCGGCGCCGTACTCGTCGCCGGTCACGTGGTGGTAGGCGCTCACGTAGCCGAGGTCGGCCATGTCTGCGAACACGGCGCGCAGCACACCTGTCCGTTTGTCTTCCAGGCCGTCCGGTTGCAGGTTGAAGTCGCCTGCGACGATCGCGGGACCGTCGGCGAGCCAGTCTGCGTGTGCGGCGATGGCTGAGCGGACCTGTGCTCCGTAGGTGGAGCCCTTCGGCGGGCAGGACCAGATCCCCAGCACCCCGAACCCGAACTCGGTCTCCGCCGCAAGGCAGTGCGTGCCGGCGTCAGCCCGCGCGTCCAACGGCGTCACGGTCGACCCGAACCCAGCGACCGCCAACCCCTTGCCCTCGAAGTAGCCAGCCCACTGCCAATCGATCGCCGCGTCGAACAGCGATCGCGACGCAGGCACCACCCGCGGCACCTCGGCCAACACCGCCACATCACAGCCCAGCTCGCGCAGGTGCACTAAGTCCCGAGCGAAGCCTTCGCAGCAGTTCCACGACACGAACCTCATCACCGCTCCCCGTCACCCTTTCCTTCGGTCAGTCTGCTCCGCGAGTCGCCCGTCACGCTTCCTCAGTCCCAGACTTCGGGTCGAATAGGACGAACCTTTGGGAGTTGCTCACGCTGCCTTGCCGTACTCCTGCTCGAACGTGACGGCGCGGTAGCCGGCGATGTCGCTGTCGTCGATGACGAGCGGATGGTCAGCGCCGAGCGGGTCCTTGCCCCTGGGCGCTGCCATCTGTCGTTCACGCCAGTTCTCGATCATCCGGACGTTGTACGCCATGTTCACCATGGCGAGCATCAGGTTGACCAGCGGAAGGCCGGTGATGTGGAACAGGCCGCGACGAAGGTTCTCCGTCGATCCGTTCTTACGGTTTCCGTAACTGCCCTCGACATAGGTGCGTCGCGCGTAGAGCCCGACCCATTCCTCACTGCCCCAGTAGCGGCTTTGCTGCAGCTTGGCGATCGGTTCCGGCGGCTTCACCAACACGGTCTGCTGTGTGCAACATTTCGGCAGCCCTTCGGGGTCATGGATGCTCGGCGGGGCGGCGACGATGGGAAGGCCAACCGCTGTCGCTGCAGCAGTCGTGCCGGCGCGCAGAGGACACCCGATCCGGCCGTCGAGCGCCGGGCATGCGACGCGGTGTACCCCGTCGAGGTCAGGGAGGCTGTGCATCTTCATCGAGTAGGCACGGCGAAGGTTGATCTGCTTTCGGAATGCGACATGGACCTCCTTGCGCGTCTCCATCGGACCCGGTCTTGGGATCGTGCCGAGCCCGTCAGGTGTCGCAGGGCAGTGCGCGCTGCCGGCAGCCCAGCGCATGCGCTCGAACTCGGTGAACCCGTACTCGTCGACTCGAAGGTCGTGCACGAGATCCCAGCCCTTCTCGCGCAACGGACGCTTCCATCGCTGGAACTTCTTGTGATGGTAGAAGCTGTCCGCCAAGAGCAACTTGCCCTGCCGCCCATTGTCGACGCTGTCGAGCACGCGCGTGCTGACTTCGACGACGTCGGCCTTTGCAGGCGTCACCTCGAACGCACGAATGAGTCGTGGTGCATCGTCGGCGTTCTCGCCGAGGCCAGGCACTTGCACGACGGTGTGTTCGTGGTAGCCGAAGAACCAATGCGTAGTGCCGTCCTTGGCGGTCTTGGCACCACACTCGGCATCACCGTCGTGACAGCCCTTCGATCCGACCCTGAAGTCATCGGCTTCGCTGGGCCCTGTCGACTCGTCGATCAGTGGAGCTGCTTCATCCAGGTCATCGAGCAACGCCTCGATTTCGGACGGTGTCGGCTTGGCCCGGCCCTTCCCCCATGACCAGATGCCGGTTGCATCGATCGCGAAGGCGACCGGTTCGGGGCCGACATGAGTCGTGGCGAGCAGCCTGCGGCAGATGTCGCTCACTGCGTCGCGGCGTTCGCGTCGCTCTTCGTCGGTAATGCCGCAGAAACCTTTGTGCTCGCCGTTGTCGTCGAAGACCTCAGTGCGCTTGGGGACGCTGTTGCCGTAACCGAGCTGGCCGGTGATTGTCTTGGTCAAGTAGTAGAAGTGATCTTTGGTGATCAGGAGCTTGCCGGTCTCGCGATCTCGGATGCGCAGCCTGTACTGGTCGTCGAGGTCGAGCTCCTCGTGAACCGTGTCAACAACGTCGGAGATAGTCGCGCTACGGCAGTTCTCGATCGTGAGATAGAGACCGATCAAGAACACCCTCAGTTTCTGCTCGTCGTAGGGCCTGCCACGCCGATCAGTCCGTAGCAGGTCCGCCATGAGCGGGATCACGCCCGAGGACTCGATGAGGTACTCGGCGCGGCGGAGGCGTTGCGGCTTGATCACGACAAGCCTCCATCGCGCAGGTAGTTGATGTCGTTCTCATCGCTGGCGAGGTACGGCAGCAGGTCGCCCAGGGTGCGCGCCGACTTGAGGCCGGCCACCTGCATCACGACCCGCAGCGGCACCGGCTGGTTGAGCAGCCACGTCAGCCACGTCGATCGGAGCCGAGCGACCTCGATGTTCTCGCACTCGCCGTTGATCTCCATCCGGTCGAGCGCAAGCCCGACCGGGTTCGTGCTCCCCTTGCCGTGGTTGCGGAGCACCAACTCCTTCTTGCGCAGGCCCTTCATGCCGGCGCGGACGAGCTCCTCGTACTCCCGACGGATCACCACCGTGCGAGGACGGGGGCCGCCGACGTGCACGAGGATCCCATCCTCGCCGCGGTCGACGACCCCTGCTGCGACCTGGTGCCGAATGTCGACTGCGTCGAGCCCACCACCAGCCGCGAGACCCACTGCGATGCAGGCTCGGCGCCGCACCTCGGGGGTGCGCTGCCGCAAGGTGACTCGCTTGATGGCCGCTTCCTCGACGGCCGTATAGCCGGGCCGGACAGCTTGATGACCGGCTGTCGCGGTGACCGGGGAGTCGATTCCGGGATTGACCTTCTGGGCGAGGTTCCGCAAGCGACTGCGGTAGTCGTTCCTCGTGTTCGGGTCCATGCCATTGAGCTCGGCAGCGTGGTAACGGTCGATCTTCTCGTACTGGAACGCCGATGACAGCTCGAGCGACTCGTGTTGCTCATGCAACCAGCCGAGGAAACCGGCCACGACCGAGCGCAAGTTCAGCAGGCTCTGCTCACCCTTGAACCCGCCACGGCGCATGACCTCGAGGAAGGTGTCGCGCACCGCCCGCCATGTGTCCCCCGTCAGATTCAACGGGACGTAGTTGTCGAGGTGTCGCTGCAAGTTCGGCGGCAGCGGCGGCACCGGAGCCGCGGCCTGTTCCCGGAACTGCGCTGCGAGACGCTTCGCCTCGGACTTGTTCGGCTTCCCGTTGCGCACTGCTTCGCGCTCCTCGGATCCCCCACTCTCTGATGGGCGAGGCGCAGCGTGCGCGACCTTCGCGGGCGCGCACGCGGCCGAACCGCTACCGCGCAGGCGGCGGATGTCGTCGTCGGTCAACGGCACCGCGCCGTTCGCGGCGCGCAGACACGCCTCGATCGCTGACATACCGAGCCGATACCGGGACATCGCGTCGATGAGCCGGAGCGGTTGGGCCATCACCTGCTCCTGGAAGGTCAGACGAGCGGCGCGGTCATCGATGAAGAATCCGGCTGCCTTCGCCGCATGCCGGAACACCTTCACATCACCGTCACGCACCCGGCCGTCACCCCACCAGAGCGCCATCTCGCCCACGATCGGCAGCACCGGCTCTCGCACCCCGGCGGGATGCACGAGCGTCCACTGGCCTGCGTCCACCACGAAGGAGCCTGACGTTCGGTCGAGCACGCCCAGACCGAACGCCACTGCGAACCCGCGGGACGCCGTCGCCCCGGCAGTACGAGCGACCTCTGCCAAAGCATCCAGCTCGGGCCGCGTGAACCCGCTCGGACGGATCTCATCACTGCCGTACTTACGGATCCGGCCCGGCAGGCCACGCGCCGCTCGCTGCACCTGGGTGATCCGGCCGAGGTGGTTGATGATCGTCCGCTCGCTCAATTCCTTCGACGCGGGCTGGTTCGACCAGATCGCGATGTTCGCGTCCGACAGCAACTCGTCGACGGTCGACGTGCCGGTATCGGTGGCCGACAGCATCCGAGCCGTCGCGCCGAGCAGTGCCCGCGCGTCCACCTTCGAGGGCGGGTTGACGAAACGCACGAGCTCCCGAAGCCGAGGGCCGAAACGCTCCATCTGCTCAGCCGTCAGAAGCTTCGACGTGTAGTTCTCGATGCACCGGTCGATCTCCTCCGGGGTGTCCCCCGTCGGCGTCGTCGGTACCTGCTTTTCCATGTTGTGTGTTGACATGGAAACGGTCCGTGTCGACCGAGACGCGCTTGCGCACGCCAAAGCGATCCGCGTCCCGAGGCGCCCTCCGGCCACCGCGGCTTCGCACAGCTCGAGCGAAATCGGGCGCAGAAGGAAGCCCTTCGAGACGCTCTCGGCATCGCCACCTGGTTGAGGACCGTGAGCTGCTGCGCACGCCGAACGCCGAAAGGCGCGGACCGAGTTGTCGTTGGCCGCTGCCTAGCGACCACCCGAATGAGCTTCGCGGCGTGAAGGCGTCACGGAGGCAGGGTCACGCGATGTCGCGATAGTTTCGTCGTACTGGGAGGCAACTGGAGGGATCTATCGATGGAGGCCGGAGCTGATGGGACTGCGTGACCTTTTTCGAGGCAAGACGGACACAAATCCAACGCCGAACCCGCTCGCCGCGACACCCTCACCACCTGTGCCAAAATCGGCAACCGGCGCCTCGTGGCTACCGGCGGGAACGTCGTTCGACGTTGCCGGTCGCGCCGTTGCTGGCGGCATGGTCTACGTCGGAAAGGGTCTCCGCTCGATTGACCAGTCAGGGATCGAACCCGCACTGATCGATCCTTCTTTGCCGGTCGACTGGAACCGTCCTGACTGGAACGGCACCACGATGGGCTACTGGCCGTCGTACCACAAGATCACGCCGCAAGCCCGAGCCGCCTATCTCTCATGGCTCTCGGCGGGCCGCCGAACCCCCGGCGCATACATCGGGTACGTGTTCCTCTTCTTCTACGGACTCGAACGCCGCATCCTCAAGGACGTCACGTCGACCAGCGACCCCGACCTTGTCGCGATCGCGAACGAAGTAACCGACCTCCAAGCGGTTTACGGGGACAGCCATTCGTTCATGAGCTACTCGACCGAGTTCGTCGAGCTGGTGAACACGATCATCCTCCTCGGTCGCGACTTCGAACCGCCCGCGTGGAACCCCAACACCAACTCGTGGCAGCTCCCGTGGTCTGTCCGCCTCGGCGTAGGAAGGATCATCTCCGAGAACGAACCGGTTCCGGCCGAGTGGGCGCTGAGCTACCTGCTCCACCACCCTGAGAGCTACCTGCGCACTCCGGCAACACGCTGCCGCGAGGAGTTCGACGAACTGTTCAAGGCCCGCTATCGGGAACGGTTCGGCGCAGGCTTGGTGGTCAAACCACCGAAGGCGCAGATGACAATCGACTACCGGCCCGCATCCGGTGGAATCGACGGCACAGCGAACGTCGACGCCGGTGTACCCGACGTCGCCTCGCTCACAGCACTGCTCGACCCTTTGAAGGAGCTTGGTTCCGAGTGCTCCGATGCGCTCGACCCGTACAGTCGGCTCCTCGGCCGGCAACCGGACGCGGCCGGCACCGCGGCCGCCATAGGACTTCTACCCAAAGAGCTTCTCGCCAGACAGGGCGGACCGGTTCTCGACGCGCTTCGCACATACACCGACGGGCTTCTCTCGAACGATCCGCACCCGGTCGTCCTCGTCGACGAACTGCTCACCCGTTACCAGCCGGGGATTTCGGGCCCGTTGTCGAAGAAGGATCTGGTGTCTCTCGCATCGCTATTGGCGAAGCTCGGGGTGGGTATAGAGCCGGACCCGAGGTTCGGGTCGCCGACGGCGAAGTTCGGCACGAACACGGTCATCTTTCGCCTCCCTGACGGTGCAGCAGCCGCCCCATCACGCGCCTACGCGGCAGCGGTGTCGCTCGTCCACCTAACCGCAGCCGTCGCGGCTGCGGACGGCAGCGTTTCGGAGGCAGAGCAGCAGCACCTGGTGCAGCACGCGGAATCGGCGCTCGGGTTGGACGAGGCGGAGCGGGCACGTATCGAAGCCCACCTGCACTATCTGGCACAAACGAAACTGACCGCTGCCGTACTGCGAAAACAAGTCGAAGCGCTGCCTGTTGCGGAACGCCAGCGGGTCGGAGCATTCCTCATCTCTGTCGCTGCTGCCGACGGTGTCGTGACTCCTGCGGAGATCACGATCCTCGTCAAGCTGTTCGCACAGCTCGGCCTCGACGAAGCCGACGTCTACCGGCAGGTCCACGCCGCCGGCGTCGACCCGGGCCCGGTCACCATTCGCGACAGCGAAAGCTCCGAGCGCTACGCGATCCCGCCGCCTGCGCCCGCAGCGCCAGCCGGGGTTGTTCAGTTGGATGAGGAGAAGGTGCAGCAGCGGATCGCAGAAACTGCACACGTGTCGGCGCTCCTGGCCGGGATTTTCGCCGCCGACCCGGCGTCGCCATTCGCCCCGCCCTCGGCCGGCCCCGCGGTACACCTTCCACCGCCCGGTGCGCCGCCGCCCCCCGCCGCTCCGCCTGTTCCTGGTTCCCCACCGCAGTCCATTGAGCCCGGCTCGTTGTGGGGGCTCGACGGGTCGCACTCCGCGCTCGCCAGACTGCTTGCGACGAGGCCGTCGTGGTCGCGTGGCGAAGCGGAGGACGCTGCCGCCGAGTTCGGGTTGCCGCTGCTCGACGGGGCAATCGACAAGATCAACGAGGCTGCGCTGGACGCTTGCGGTGACACGCTCGTGGACGGCGACGACGACCTCGAAGTCAACAGTTTCACGGTTGGAGAGATGGGATGAACACGCCTGCCCCCGAGAGGATCCGGCCAAGAGATCGCGACGCGATCATCCAATCGCTCAGAGCCGGAGTCGTCCCCCGAGTCGGTCAGCAGCACATCCAGGTCGGCCGCGTGAATGAGGTGACCGCACTGGTTGCGGACATCGACCGGGTCGCCGACGGCGGGTCATCGATCCGGTTCGCGATCGGCGAATACGGGGCGGGGAAGTCGTTTTTCCTCAACCTGATCCGATCGATCGCACTCGAACGCAAACTCGTCACCGTCCACGCCGACCTGTCTCCGGACCGTCGGCTGCATGCGACCGGCGGGCAGGCGCGGAGCCTGTACGCGGAGCTGATGCGGAACCTCTCCACCCGTGCAAAGCCGGACGGTGGGGCAATGCCGTCCGTGGTCGAACGGTTCGTGACTGAAAGCCTCAACACGGCCCGCGATCGGGCCATCGACCCGGAGGTCGTCATCCGAGAGCGTCTCGCATCGCTCCAGGAACTCACCGGTGGCTACGACTTTGCAGAGGTGATCGCCGCGTATTGGCGGGCGCATGACAGCGGAAACGAACAGTTGAAGGCCGACGTCGTCCGCTGGCTGCGCGGCGAGTACGCGACCCGCACCGATGCGAAGGCGGCACTCGGTGTGAGGACGATCATCGATGACGGCAACTTCTACGACCAGTTGAAGCTGTTCGCCCGCTTCTGCCGTCTCGCCGGCTTCTCCGGACTGCTCGTCTGCCTCGACGAGATGGTCAACCTGTACAAGCTCGCGAACACCCAAGCGAGGAACTCGAACTATGAGCAGGTACTCCGCATTCTCAACGATGCGCTGCAGGGCGCATGCGAAGGCCTCGGCTTCGTTTTGGGCGGGACACCGGACATGCTGCTCGACACCCGTCGCGGGCTTTACTCCTACAGTGCGTTGCAGTCGCGGCTCGCAGAGAACTCGTTCGCCACGAACGGTCTGGTCGACTATTCGGGCCCGGTGATCCGTCTGGCGAACCTGTCACCAGAGGACATGTACGTGCTGCTCGGAAAGCTCCGCCACGTGTTCGCTTCCGGCGATCCAGACAGCTACCTCGTTCCTGATGAGGCATTAACGGCGTTCATGCAGCACTGCTCCACCAAGGTTGGCGACGCCTACTTCCGCACGCCGCGCACGACGATCAAGGAGTTCGTCAACCTGCTCGCGGTCATCGAGCAGAACCCTGGAGTCGATTGGACGCAACTGGTGCAACGAGTGGAGATCGGCCCAGAGACCAACCCGGACCTAGCGCCGCTTGACGACGACGAAACCACCCTCGCGACGCCCTCACAGACAGGGCTGCTGCCGCCGCCCGTCGTGCGTCCACCGGATGACGATGAGCTCACCAACCTCCGGCTCTAGCCCTTCGGCAGGTTTCGACGCCCTCGACTCGCGCATCCAACGCTGGATCCACTCGCGGGGTTGGACGACATTGCACGACGCGCAAGAGCGGGCGATCGGGCCGATCATCGAGGGCATCAGTGACGTCGTGATCACCGCTGCGACCGCAGCCGGCAAGACCGAGGCGGCGTTTCTGCCTATCTGTACGGTCCTCGCCAACAGCACTCCGAAGGCTCCGCCTCCAGACCCGTGGACGATCCATGATCCGTGGGCGCCGCCGATCGCCGTCGAGGCTCCTGGTGTGCAGGTGTTGTACTTGTCGCCGCTCAAGGCGTTGATCAACGACCAGTTCGATCGGCTGGACGAGATCTGTCGCACCGTCGATGTGGCAGTCCACCGGTGGCACGGCGACGTATCCGGCGCAGCAAAGCAGGAGGTGTTGAACAACCCATCCGGTGTGCTGCTGATCACACCCGAGTCGCTCGAAGCGATGTTCGTCCTGCGCGGTTCCCGTGTACCGGGCCTCTTTGCAGGCTTGCGGTATGTGGTGATCGACGAGATGCACTCGTTTCTCGCAAGCCCACGAGGCGCCCAGTTGCAGTCGCTGCTGCATCGCACAGACCTCGTGTTGCGCCGTCGCTGTCCGAGGATCGGGCTGTCGGCAACGATCGGTGACCTCACCGAAGCAGCGCGCTTCTTGCGGCCCGAGAACCCCGAGAACGTGTTGGCGATCGAGTCCGAGTCCGAGGGGCGGGCGTTGAAGTTGCAGCTGCGCGGCTACATCGCCCCGTCAGCAACTGCGGCCGATGACACGCCAGCCCACCAACAGGCAATTGCGGACCACCTGTTTCGGACGTTGCGCGGGAGCGACAATCTCGTGTTCGCGAACGCCCGCCGCGACGTCGAAACATATGCCGACCTTCTGGCACGCCGCAGTGAACAAGAGCGTGTGGCGAACGAGTTCTGGCCGCACCACGGCAACCTCTCCAAGGAGGCTCGTGAGGCTGTCGAGGACATGCTCAAGGACCCGACGCGGCCGGCGACCGCGGTGTGCACGTCGACCTTGGAGATGGGTATCGACATCGGAACGGTCTCGAGCGTCGCGCAGGTGGGGCCTCCGCCGTCGGTTGCGTCGCTCCGTCAACGCCTCGGTCGGTCCGGTCGCCGTGACGAGCCGTCAGTGGTGCGGATTTATTCGACGGAGGTCGAACTCGATTCGCATTCGACCCTGTTGGACCACCTGCGTTGCGATGTCGTCCAGTCGGTAGCGATGGTCCGGCTGATGCTCGACCGGTGGGTCGAATCACCGGATGATCCGGGGTTCAACTATTCGACCCTCATACAACAAACACTGTCGGTCATCGCGCAGCACGGCGGCGCGACGGCAGCTGACCTGCATCGTGCGCTCTGCAGCCCTGGGCCCTTCGAGAAGGTTGATTCGTCGCGGTTCGTCCGACTGCTGCGGCAGATGGCTGCCGCCGATCTGATCGCGCAGGGTGCGGACGGGTTGCTGTTGCCGGGTGTGACCGGTGAGCGACACCTCAACCACTACGACTTCTACACGGCGTTCGTCACCGGGGACGAGTGGCGGCTCGTCGCGAACGGCAAGACGTTGGGCAGCATGCCGGTGTTGCAACCGTTGTTCGAAGGTGTGCTGTTGATCTTCGCCGGCCGCCGCTGGCAGGTCACCGCCGTAGATCAGCGGACCAAGGTGGTTGAGCTCGTGCCATCGTCGGGCGGGAAGCCGCCGATGTTCAGCGGGCACGGTGCGATGGTAGGCGGCGAGGTGCGTGCGGAGATGGCGCGCGTGTATCGCAGTGACGACCGTCCGGCGTGGCTCGACGCAACTGCCACCCAACTGTTGGAAGAAGGCCGTGCTGCGTTTCGTCGGCTCGGTCTGGCGTCGTCGACGGTGGTCCCTGTAGGTCGTGAGGTGGCGATTGTGCCGTGGGCTGGTGACAAGGCGCTGTTCACCGCCGCACTCATCTTGCAGGGTCATGGCCTAGAAGCGCAGGTCGAAGGGCCAGCCCTTGTGGTTGCCGGCGACCATCCGTCGCTACATCGGGTGCTCGCGGACGTTGTCGCCTCCGACCTGCCGGATCCGTTGATCCTGGCCCAGTTGGTGCGCAACAAGCAGGTCGAGAAGTGGGATTGGGTGCTCGACGACTCCCTCGCCTCAGAGGCGACCGCAGCTCGCCGTATCGACATCCCGGGTGCGGTATCGATACTCGACGGCGCCGAACGTGACCTTCGCGAAGGCGAGCGTCACGAGCAGAACGTGGCGGCTCGACGGCCCAGCGAGATTCGCGAGCAGGTGTTCTGTGTGATCGACGTCGAGACGACGGGATTCTCGCCCCGCTTGGGTGACCGGGTTATCGAGATCGCGGCAGTGCGGGTGCGGGGTGACGGGACCGTGATCGACGAGTGGGCGACGCTGGTGAATCCGATGCGTGATGTCGGCCCCACCCATGTGCACGGGATCACCGGCGGAGACGTCGCCGAAGCACCACTCTTTGCCGAAGTGGTCGGCGATGTGCTCGAACGGCTCGAGGGTGCGGTGTTGGTGGCGCACAACATCCGGTTCGACCGTGACTTTCTCGCGTCCGAGTTCGCTCGCGCTGGGGTGTCGTTGCCCTCGTTGCCGTCGGTGTGCACGTTGTCGCTCGGTGGCCTTTTGCAGCCTGGTACGGCGTCGCGCCGCCTGGGAGAGTGCTGTGCACGATTGGGAATCGCTTTGACCGACGCCCATGATGCGCTCGCCGACGCTCGTGCCGCCGCAAAGGTACTGTGCGCGTACCTGGCGATCGCCGAGCAACAGGGGCAACGGACACTCGCAGCGATCGGTTGTCTGCCGTTGGACTGGCCTGACATGCCCCACGTCGCGCCGTCGAAGCGTCAACAGGCGCGCGGTGAGGGAAGCCGCCGCGTAGAACGGCAGGGCGGCTACCTGTCGAACCTGGTCGGACAGCTGGAGGGGACGACAGTTTCGGATGTGAATACGGCCGCCTATCTGGAGCTGCTTGATCGGGCGCTAGAGGACCGCCGCCTCACGCCGGCCGAGTCGGAGATGCTCGCCGCGACGGCCCGAGATTGGGGACTCACCGAGCAGACGGTCCGAGACGTGCATCACGCCTACTTTCGGCAGTTGCTAGGCGCAGCGTTCGATGACGGCACGCTCACGGACCTGGAGCGAAGTGATCTGGCGGCGGTTGCAGCACTGCTGTCAATCGACGAGAACACGATTGACACGCGGACCGTTCGCACCGCGGTCGAGTCGGTGGGGCGCGTGCAAGAGTCGGACGCCGTCGGCTCGTTGACGGGGATGAGTGTGTGTTTCACGGGTGCGCTCGCCGCGACGATCGGCGGTGTGCCGGTGACTCGAGACCTTGCCCAACAGCTGGCCAGAGAGGCTGGGCTCGTCATCAAGGAGGGCGTCTCGAAGGGGTTGGATCTGTTGGTCGTAGCGGACCCGGACAGTCAGTCGTCAAAAGCGCGTCGAGCGCGGGAGTTTGGGACCCGAGTGATTGCCGAGGCGGTGTTCTGGCGGCTGATCAACGTAAAGGTCGACTAACCGCGTGCGTAACTCTCGGTCCTCGGGACACTCCCCCGGCGACTTCTCACGTCCCTTGCTTACCCTTGCGCGCAGCGCCCATACCGGGCACTCGGCGCTATCGCGGTCGTTGCACTGGTGGTTGGCAGGTCAGTAGGTGGGGTGCCGGCGAAGAAGGTGTTCGAGCGCTTGAGCGTCGCCGGGTCCGTTGCGCTGGCGGTAGCCGTCGATCACCTGCTGTCGGACTTCATCTGTTTCGCCGCCGTCGAACTTGAACTTGGCGCGCACCGAGTTGATGGTGAGTTGCAGTCCCCGGATCTGGCGGAGTTCGCGCTCGTACGGGGCGTCCGGTCGGGTGGGGTCGCCGTAGGGCTCGTTCGGTTGCATCGTTGCGAGTTGGTCGGCCAGGACGCGGCGGATCTCGTCGGTGTCGTCCGTGACGGTGGCGGTGCAGTCGAGTTGTGCGGTTGCGTAGTGGGAGGTGGGGATCCCCCACTGTGGCTCGGCCCCTGGTAGGGCTTCCCAGGAGGTGGGGACGTAGGTGACGGCGGCGGTGACGACGAACAGGCAGCGCGGATTCTCGGACAGTGCCTGCCAGACGGGGTTGGGGCGGGCGAGGTGGAGTCGAATGGTTCGGTCGCCATCGAAGTGGATGTGGGTGGGGACGACGATGGGGAGCTCACGGTCGGTGCCGGGTGCGATCAGTGTGCCGAAGGGGTTGTGGGCGACGAGGTCGCGCCATTCGCGTTCGTCGTCCTGTGGTGCATCGTGCGGGCGGATGAGCATGGTGAAGTCCTCAGCGTGTCGGGGCGTTGATGGTGCGGGCGAGGTCGCTGCCGAGGATCTCGGCGAGCTGTCGTGCTGCCTGTTCGCTGCGCGTGTGGTCGGGAGCGTCGAGTGAGTCGATGATGAACCCGACTCGTGTCGTGTCGGGCCTGATCGCGGTCCGGGTGGTCTGACGCCAGTTCCATCGACGGCAGGTCACGCCCTCGTCATCGACCCACACGGGTTCGCCGGCGTCCGGGTGATCGATGACCGGCGCGCCGTCCGCGTTGGTGAGGAACGGTTCGTGCCCGAGTGCGAGGTGGAGCCGGGCTGGGCCGTGATAGCGGTCGAGGTCTTCGCCGCCGATGGGCACTTGGTGGAGCACGGAGATGGCGTTGTAGATGTCGACGAGCACGTTGATGCGGGGGAGTCCTGTCTCGGAGACCGCTCGTCTCGTGAGTGCGTCGACGCTGACCCGACCGACGCGGGGTTTGACCCCGAAGTCGCGATACGCCTCCTGCCAACGGGACACGTGCGGGTCGGGTGTCGTCGGGTCGAGTGAGCGGGCGTACGTGACGGCCTCGTCGATCAGCCGGTCGGCGCTCGACGCCAGTCGGGAGGCATCCACGGCGTCGGCTGCGAGGAGCACGGCGCGGTAGCCCGGCCAGCGGTCGAAGATCTCTGCATCCACCGTCGACGCGGCGATCCAGTCGTGTGCGGAGATGCTCATCGTGCCGCCACCAGTGCCGCGCCACCGATGCACATCACCAGACCGATACTGCGGGTGGCGGTGAGGTGCTCACCGAAGGCCACGAGCCCGACGAGCACCAGGATCGCAGCGACGATCGATTGGGTCGAGACGCTTGCGGTGCTGATGTTCCAGCCGGCCCGGTACATCGCATAGAAGCCGAGCTCGATCCCTGTCACGGCAAGCACCAACAGCCAGGGCGCCCAGTGCGTCGCGTACATCTTCACCTGCCGCACGCCGTCACCCGCGCCCGTCAGCGCCACCGTGGCCAGCATGCTCACCGTCGCGGCGCCATAGACGAACCCGAACAGCGGCGCCGGACTCCCACCGTGCGGTGTCGACCGCTGAGCCAGGTGGTAGCACGACAGCGCCGCAACGACCATCGCCAACGAGAGCCACTTCGCCATCACGGCAACACCCCACTTGGATCGTGCACGGCCAACACGAACGCGGCTCGCTGCTTGCCATCGTTGCGGTATGCGTGCGGCTCGTCCGCACGGAACATCGCCGACTGGCCCCGACGCACCGTGACAGGTTCGTGAGCGCCGACCACCAATGTCACTACACCGGCTGTCACCGACAGCACCTCGCACGCGCTCGGCTGATGCGCGTCCGAAACACGGGCATCTCCCGGACCAAGCGTCCATTCCCACAGCTCCAACCGGCCCGAACCAACCAGCAGCCGGCCCTCACCGCCGTGCTCGCCCTGCCACAACACCGGCGCCGAAGCGTTGTCCGTTTGCACCGTCACCGACGGCTTGTCATCACCGGCCAGCAACTCGACCAACGAGATCCCGAACCCCTCAGCCACACTCAGCAACGTGGACAACGACGGGTTCGCCTCGCCGGCCTCCAACTGCGCCAAGAGCCGTCGACTCACACCCAGCCGGGCTGCGGCAACGTCCAACGTCCACCCACGTTGCTGACGGCGCGACCGAACCTCGCTCGCCATCCGGCCCGCCTCCGTCATCTCACTGCGCATGGCAGTGCATCATAGTGCACGCTGTCGTGCATTGCGAAGCGGCGTTCAACGAAGACGGCTGGCGCGCCCATACCTGCCGTTAGGTGTGCGAAGGCGTGCGAGGATCTGCCTGTGACGAGCACTCCCTTTGCGCGGGTCGGCCGCATCGTCTCAGCCCCACGCGACCCGGCGAAGGTGGGCTTCTACATCGAGGTCGTGGACGACTCGGCAGGCT
>SXGU01283139.1_pt1 | contig 19674 bp, 20 predicted proteins | sample 3174531 | NCBI WGS metagenome assembly SXGU01 (sample SAMN11356863, study PRJNA531348) | freshwater metagenome | isolation source: freshwater sample F1-140 | place: China: Fuxian Lake, Yuxi | collected 2017-12-25 | reverse complement strand
CCAGTGAGAGCACTGAGGCTTTCAGTGACGGATATTTGCAACCCTACGTCTATACCTGCCGTTCCCATGGTGATTATTTGGAAGCAATAGGCGGAGAAGCCTCTATGCAGAGGCTAGCCTCTTGGCAAGAATCAAATTCAGCATGGATCGCGCTCTATGAATAAGTCGTTACCCACTCAATGTACGTTAGGCGAAGCCTTGATTTATCAAATCGCGCTAACGATAGAAGACGGCACCCTGGCATTTCATGGTTTCGGCTCGCCTTTGGTGCAAGCGGCCCTACATCTGGCGAAACACACTCATGCGCCCAATATGGTGCTGGTCGCCGGGGCGACCTACGGCGTTAACCCGAAGCCGTCATTTCTAACTCCGACCAGCAACGACTGGTCCATGAACCGGGCGGCCGAGTGCCATTTGGATATCGAAGAATTGTTCGATCTGGCCGCCAGCGGGCGTATGGGGCGTATGTTTCTGTCCGGTTTGCAGATCGATGCCTACGGCAACCTGAATGTGACGCAACTGGGTCAACAATCCCTGCGCTTGAAATTGCCGGGCGGTGGCGGTGGTTGCAACCTATCCTGTGATGTGGAACACATCACTATCTGGACCGCAGCGCACCGCGCCATCACCGATCCCAAGGGACGACGTCTGTTTAGACTAGTCGATCATTGCGACTTCATTACCAGTGTCGGCCACCGCACAAACGACGGCAAAACTCGCGCAGAAATGGGCTATCGCGGTTTTGGACCGGATGCTTTGATCACCGAACTGGGTGTGTTCGACTTCGATGATAGCGGGCACGCGCGGCTGACCTCGACTTACCCGGACACCGATATTAATGCGGTCAGAGACAATACCGACTTCGAGTTTCCGATTAGCGAAAATCTAACCGCCATACCCTTGCCAAACCCAGAAATGGTTGAGTTCATTCGACACCTGGATCCTCTCCGCATACATGAACGCGAACTCAAGCACGCGGAATTGCATCGTCATTTCTGCCTAGATTGAACGAAGGAAATGCACCATGAACAGCAAATCGCTCAACATCGGAAACCTTAGAAAGAAGCTGAACTTCGTCCCCCTGCCGTATCGCGGCGTCAGTTACCAGCCCTATACCGGTGCAATGACCGAATCTGCCATTAAAGCGCACTTATTGCCTCGGGAAGTCTATCGCCGCACCGATGTCATTATTTTGCATAACAAAAACTCCGAATATGCCGTGGTTGCCATACAACGGCACGACACCGATACGCTATTTGCCGAAATCGCGGCACTGGAAGTGCTGGCATTACCCGAAGACTGTGTTTTTCTTAAATCGCCCGATACCGATCCAGCTAATCGTTCGGCGCTGGCAAAATTGGCGCAACAGCATCAAATTGGCCAGGACAAAACCTTGATCGTGCAGGGCGCGTTCGACCATATCAACATCATTCATCATCCCAAACCTTTATTGGTCAGGGTAGTAGAAGTAGCACCACCTGAACCGCCCAAACTCTATAAAATGGCCGAACATGTTCTGAGCTATGCCGACTTGCCACCCATTTGCCTGCAGCTTGAGCGTATCGATTTATTAAGTCTTTGTAAGCAAGTTCAACCCGAGGCCTATCTGGTTCCCTGTCGTTCAGGCGGTTTGGATGACCTGAACGCACCGGTTTTTTTTCTGGATGAACGCCCAATTGAAAGACAACCCTGGACTTTGATCGGTTGCGAACGCAGCTTGCAATTTCATCGGCATTATTATGATGACGAGCCACCACAGGTAGATATTTGTCCACGGCAATTGGCTTCGCAGTCGAATTCGCCAACCCTATTGAAATGTTGTCTGCTTGAATTTGACATTCAGTACGATGGCCAAAATGCCGTTGTGCCTTGGGGGGCAGGCTTAGGAATGGTCGAAAAAGCCTTGAAGTTATTGTCGCAGGAGTTGGAATATGTATAAATCTCCCTGGCAAAACATTGTCGGTAGCCTGATCAATGACAGATCGAAAAAACCCAGGGACTCTGGCCTCACCATGGTAATCGACACCGGGATCGGCTTCAGTCATTTATTCGATACTTTGGAGCTAGCGGAGCATTGCATCGATCACTGGAAGTTCGGCTTCGGCACCTCGGTATTTCATAGCGTTAAAAGTCTGGAACAAAAGTTAGCCTTGCTTTCAGCGCGGCAAATCCTAACCTTTCCCGGCGGCACCTTGCTGGAAGTGGCTTTAATTGAACATCATTGCCGGGATTACATGAAACACGCCAAACAGCTAGGATTCGGCGCAGTGGAGATTTCCGACGGCACTATTCATATGCCCAGATTTCGACGCAAGAATATCATTCATTGCGCTCTGGATGCGGGATTGGTTGTCATCACAGAGGTAGGTAAAAAAGATCCCAGACAGCAACCGACTGCCGAACAAGTCGCGGAACAGGCTATATTCGATCTTGAACACGGTGCCAGTTGGGTGATTGTGGAAGGGCGGGAATCCGGTCGCGCCGTCGGCGTTTTCGGCGAACATGGACAGGTCATTGATGAATCTGTAACGACCATAATCAACTTCCTAGGAGCTGCGGCCAGCAAATTGATCTGGGAAGCGCCTTTGAAAGACCAACAGGCCTACCTGATTAGTAAACTGGGTACCAACGTCGGCCTGGGTAATATTCATCCGGACCAGTTGTTGGCTGTCGAATCCCTACGTTGCCGTTTACGTTTCGACACCTTGCATCCTGTTGCCGACCATATGTTGCGTAGCGGTAGTTGGGATCCGCAGCAAATCGAACCGCAATGTCATGACCGCAATACCTGAGCATTCGCTCAATCAGCTTGGCGAACGGGCTGCTCAAGCCCTGGAAATTGGGGCTCGTTTACAACACGGCCCGTCCCAGCGCTTGATAGATACAGCTTTTCGTCGTGAACTCGAGGCGCAACTGCCGCTATTTGATGCCTTAAGCCGCGTTGATTTGGCACATACTTTGGTGCTGATCGAGAATAACATTATGCCGGTGCAGGATGGGCAAGCCTTGTTGGCCGCATTACTGCAACTTAGACAGTGCCCAGCCGATTTTCAGCCCCAAGCGGCACATGGCGATATCTACACCAATCGGGAAGTATGGCTAACCAGCCATGCCTCGGCGGCAGGTTGGCTTGGCACTGGCAGGGCCAGGCGCGAAGCAATCACTACCGCCTATATCATCAAGCAGCGGGAATTAGTGCTGGACTTGATCGACGCGTTACATGGTTATCTGGAAACCCTGATCGCGCGTTCGGAGCAAGGTAAAGCACTATTGATGTCCGACTACACCTATCTGCAATCCGCGCAACCCACCAGCTTCGGCCATTATTTACTGGGTTTTGCCTTCCCTGCATTACGCGACCTTGATCGATTGCAAGCACTATATGCGCGCCTGAATTTGAGCCCGGCGGGTTGCGGTAGCAATAACGGTTCGCGTATCCCGCAATCTCGCCAGCGTCTGGCTGAACTGCTGGGATTCGATGGCTTGGTCACGCATGCCCGCGATGCTATGTGGCAAGCTGATTTACCAATCGAAACGGCGGCGGTATTGTCTACGATCACGGTCAATCTGGATCGTCTAGCCGAAGACATTCAGATACTAGCTACAGACGAATTCGGCTTGCTGGCGCTGGACGACCAGCATGCCCGCGCCAGTAAAATCATGCCGCAAAAGAAAAATCCCTTCGCCCTGACGCATATCCGCGGACTTGCCAACAATCTGATCGGCTTCCTTGCCAGCGCTGCCGCCATGGGGCGGACAACGACGGGACAACCCGATAATCGTTTGCAACTTTACGGCATGCTGCCGCAATCAACCATCGATGTAAGCGATGCCATAGAGTTGATGAGCGAAATACTTGCCAACTTGATATTTAATCATCAGCATGCGCTGGAAAAAATCGATCATGGCTTTTGTCTAGCGACCGATCTGGCCGAAGTGTTAGTGCTTAAGACTGGGTTGTCATTTCGTGAAGCGCATAAACTGGTGGGGATGCTGGTGAAACGGCACCTGCCAACCGGGCATTTTAACGACCTGACCTTAGCAGAAATTGCCAATTGCGCGAATGAATTGTTTGGAAAAACCATAAGCTTGGAAACAGTCGATTTGAATCTTGCGTTAAACCCCTACGCCGCTGTTGAAGCCCGCCAGGAAACAGGCTGCGCGGCGAGCGCCAATATGGCCGATATGCTAGAACAGTGCCGGCAAAGTTTGTTCCAGTCCCGTCAGTGGCGCAGCGAACAAATTCAGCGACTCGAAAATGCCGAAGTAATGCTGGAGCAAGCGATCCAACAACAACTAAATTCTGTCACACCAATATAAAGCCGTTATGTCAGTACATATCAGCGATTCCAACATCTTTCAAAACTCCTGGTCGACAGCGGAGATGCGAGCGCTGTTCGACGACCAAGCCTTGCTACGCGGCTGGATAGCAGTAATGGTTGCTCTCGCCGAGATCGAAGCGGAGTTTGGCTTGATTCCGTGTCAGGCTGCCGAACAACTTGCTGCAGTCAGCCAAACTATTCAATTCGACGAGGCGTTTTTGGCGGAAGTGCGGAAAGGCTTCGAAGAAAGCAATCATTCGCTGCTAGGTTTGATACGTGCGCTGCAGCGACGCAGCCCGGGCAGTAGCGGCGAGTGGTGGTGTTACGGCGCAACGGTACAGGATATTACTGACACCCATATGGCGCAGCTCTTGCTCAAAGTCCAAGGGGCACTGGCAGAACAACTCGATACCTTGGTCGCTACCCTTTGCGAACTGGCGTTGCGCTACCGAGACACCCCGATGTGCGGCCGCACCCACGGACAACCCGGTTTGCCGATCACCGCCGGGTTTAAATTCGCCGGCTGGCTGGATGAGTTGTACCGGCACCGACAACGTATAAGAGAAATAGGCAGTCGCATGAACGTCGGTCAGCTGGCTGGCGGCGTGGGCAGTTTGTCGTCATTCGGTCCCGATGGCCTGATCTTGCAACAACGGTTTTTCAACAAACTTGGGCTTGCCGCGCCGAACATTTCCTGGACAGCCTCTCGCGACCGTCTGGCGGAGTGGCTAAATCTGCTGACCTTAATTACCGCTAGCGCCGATCGCATCGGTCACGAAATATACAATTTACAACGTCCGGAAATAGGCGAAATCAGCGAGGGTTTCGTGGCTGGCAATGTCGGCAGCATCACTATGCCGCAAAAACGCAATCCTGAAATATCGGAACATTTGGGCACACTGGCTCGTAGCGTGCGGCACCACGCCGCGATGATGAACGAAAATCTGGTGCATGATCACGAGCGGGACGGCCGCTCCTGGAAAGGCGAATGGGCAATTTTGCCCGGGGCCTGCCTAACTAGCCAAAAAGCCTTGTCGTTGCTGCAAACCTTGCTGAAAAACCTGCAGATCGATGCTGGACGCATGCATGAAAATCTGTCGTCCACCAACGGTTTTATCCATGCCGAACAAATCATGCTGGCCCTGACGCCCAGTCTGGGTAAACAAAGCGCGCATGCTTTGGTTTATCAGGTGGCAATGCAGGCAAGCGAACAATCAATCAACTTTAAAGCGGCATTGCTGACCAATCAGCAGGTGGTATCGATACTTGGCAGTGACCGCATCGAAAGGTTATGCGAATTGCAGCAGACTATCGGTTGTTGCGGGCAAATGGTCGATCGGGTAGTGGCTACGGTCAAATCTGGGTTGGCGGATTAAGGAGGCATTGATCATGAATCCGGCGCTACCAAATTCATCAGTTTGGGAATGCATTCAGGCATTGCCCAGACAAAATCTGATCCGCGCGCAAACGCCCTTGCTGCCATTGCATAACCTGAGCCGGGAATTGGGGATAGCAGACATCTGGTGTAAGCGTGACGATTTGATCAGTTTTGGCTTGGGCGGTAACAAAATCCGCGGTCTGGAATTATTGGTGGCGGATGCCTTGGCAAAAAAGTCCGACGTCTTAGTAACGGGGGCTGGCCCGCAATCCAACCATGTTCGTGCAACCGCAGCAACTGCGGCTTATTTCGGTTTACGCTGCGCGGCGATTTATTGGGGTAATCCGCCGGCCAAGCAGGACGGCAACTTTCGTCTGACTGACATGTTTGGCGCCGAGCTGATTTTTACTGGCGATACCGAACGGTCTTCAGTCGATAGCGGTATCGAATCGCATGCCGAAAAATTGAATCGGCAAGGGCTTCGGCCTTACAAGATTCCGCGTGGCGGTGCCTGTGCTCTGGGTGCGCTGGGGCATGTGCTGGCTGCGCGGGAAGTTTATCAACAATGCCGGGACGCCGGAATTTCGCCAGGCACTGTTGTATTGGCCACTGGTTCAGGCGGCACCCATGCCGGCTGGTTGTTGGGAACTCGCTTGCTGGGCGAGCCATGGCAAATCGAAAGTTATACCGTCAGCCGGGAAGCCGATGCAGTACGCAGCGAAATTGCCCGAATCGCGACAAAAGCCGCCGCAATGCTGAATAGTGAAGAAGCGTTTACTGAACATGATGTTACGGTGCATGGCGGTTTTATTGGCCAGGGTTACGGCATACCCAGCCCGGAGGCAGCCAAAACGATTCGTTTATTGGGCAGAACCGAAGGCCTGTTGCTGGATCCGACCTATACCGGCAAGGCCATGGCCGGTTTTCTGAATAGTCTAAAACGAGAGAGAAAATACGTTAAGCCTGTCGTTTTTGTCCATACCGGCGGCGAGCCTGCATTTTTTGCCGGCGACGGCGAATGGCTACGGCAGCCGGATTGCTAGTCGTCAAAGTTGCCAGAAGCAGGAGGTGGAGCATGCGTATGGTTATCATCGGTGGAGTGGCAGCAGGCAGCAAGGCCGCGGCTCGCGCTAGACGTGTTAATCCGGATATGGAGATCATGCTGTATCAGTCCGAGCAGCATATCTCCTACAGTGCTTGCGGCCAGCCCTATTATCTAAGCGGTATGATTCCCAAGCGCGAGGCGTTAATTATTCGCACGCCGGCCGATTTTGCCGACGAAGGCATTGAGGTTAAAGTCAATCACCTGGTAACTAAGCTGGACACGGCCAATCGTCTAATGACTGTGCAGGACTGCCAAACCGGAAATACCATACAGGACGGTTTTGATCGTCTGGTAATTGCGACCGGTGCTCGCAACTTGCTACCGGAGATTGCGGGTTGCGATCTAGATGGTGTGGTCACAGTGCGCAGCATGACTGAACTGGATAGATTTCGCTCTACACTCGACCGCTTGCAGCCGCATTGTGCCGTTGTGGTGGGTAGCGGTTACATTGGCCTGGAAATCGTCGAAAGTTTGAGTCGATTGGGGTTACAAGTGACGCTGTTGGGTCGCAATCGCCAGGTTTTTTCCCGGCTAGATGCGGAGATGAGCCAAAGCGTGCACGACTATCTGATGGCGCAACAAGTCAACGTGATCGCAGGAGACGGAATCGCGGAGCTTGTTCCGCAATCGGGTCGAGTCAGGGAAGTGGTCACATTATCCGGTGCCCGCTTGCCGGCCGATTTAGTAGTGTTGGCGCTAGGTGCGCGGCCCAATGTCGAAATTGCCGAACAAGCCGGCATAAGCTTAGGCGATACCGGCGCAATTGCGGTGGATGAACGCATGGAAACCAATATCAGCGGCATATTTGCCGCCGGTGACTGCGCGGAAAGCCGGCATCGATTGACCGGAAAGCCGATATGGTGTCCGCTGGGCGATATCGCCAATTTGCAGGGCCGGGTAGCGGGCGAAAACGCCGCCGGGGGCGATGCGCGTTTTCCCGGCGTGTTCGGCACCGCTATTTTCAAAACCTTTGAATTGAATGTCGGTTTGACTGGACTGACGGAACATGCAGCGCGAGTTGCCGGATTCGATCCCATCGTTACTGTGATTAATGCCTTTGATAAAGCCCGCTACTATCCCGGCACGGAAAGATTAAAACTTAAATTGGTGGCGGACGCCAAAGACGGGCGCTTGCTGGGCGCCCAGGCGGTCGGTGCAGGGGCCGTCGATAAAACCATTGACATAGCTGCAACCGCTCTAATGGGCAAGCTAAGCTGCCTGGAACTGGAGAATGCAGATCTGGCCTATGCACCGCCGTTTAGCCCCGTGTTGTCGCCGATCATCGTAGCAGCCGGCGCTTTGAGCAAACAACTCAAATAATCCCAGTCAGGGTTTAATAGGGGGAGCCATGTTTGATTATATTATTATCGGCGCCGGTTCCGCCGGCTGCGTTTTGGCGAATCGCTTATCGGCAGATGAAAATTGCCGGGTGTTATTGTTGGAAGCTGGCGGTGACGACGATTCGCCTGCTATCCATACGCCAGCCTGCTACGGACAACTTCAGGACAGTCCTTTCGACTGGGGATTTCGCACAGCACCGCAAAAGCACATGTTCGGACGGCGTATTTATTTGCCCCAGGGTAAAGTGTTGGGCGGCTCAAGCTCGATTAATTACATGATTTACATGCGCGGCAACCGGGACGATTATGATCACTGGGAACGCCTCGGCAACCCCGGCTGGGGTTATGAAGATGTACTGCCTTATTTCGTTAAAGCGGAAAACAACCAGACCTTCTCCGACCGCTACCATGGCAACAACGGGCCTTTAGTCGTGACTAGCCACCCGGCACATAACCCGCTGGTGGAGCGCTATTTTGCCGCTACTGAAGAAGTGGGCATTAACTTCAACCCTGATTTTAACGGCGCAGAGCAGGAAGGCTACGGCCCCATGCAGGCCACCATTAATCACGGTCAACGTTGCAGCACGGCTAAGGCTTATCTTCATCCGGTCCGGGCCCGGCCCAACTTGAAGGTGATTTCGCATGCATTGGCGAACCGCCTGTTATTCGACGGTGCGCGTGCTATCGGTGTCGAGTATTTTCGTTTGAATACCGTGGAAAAGGTTTACGCATCCTGCGAAGTCATTATTGCGGCCGGCGCCATCCGCTCGCCGCAACTTCTGATGCTTTCGGGCATAGGCGATAAAACTGAACTGGAGAGCTTAGGCATTCCTGTGCAGCAGCACTTGACCGGCGTCGGTAAGAATCTGCAGGATCACCTGCATACCCGGGTGCGTTGTGCAATCAATCAGCCATGGACATTCATAGCCTTATCGGAACAACAAAAACAGGATGCTTTTCACACCTATGAAAGACAACGCAGCGGACTATGGGCATCCAATTTTCTGGAAGCAGGTGCTTTTGTCAAAAGCCGTCTGGATGAAACTTCGCCAGGTCTGCAACTGTTTTTTCTGATGGCGCTGCCGGCGGATTATCCGGAAGCTGGTTTGACCTATCGTCACGGTATTACTTTAACTGCCTATATCAATCGGCCGGAAAGCCGAGGCGAAATCAGGCTGGCATCGAGCGACCCACTGGACCGGCCCATCATCGATTTCAATTATTTAGACAGTCAAGAAGATTTGCGCTGCGCTATTCAGGGTGTCACGTGGAATCTGAAAATACTATATACCAAAGCATTCGACGATATCCGTGACCAGGAAATCGCCCCCGGCCAATTATGCAGGAGCGACGCAGACCTGGAAAACTTTGTCAGACGCACCGCATCCACAACCTGGCATCCTGCTGGCACCTGTAAAATGGGTACTGATGATATGGCAGTAGTTGATGCAAAGCTACGCGTGCATGGCATTGATGGTTTGCGCATTGTCGATGCGTCCATCATGCCGTCCGTTGTCAGTGGCAACACCAATGCGCCGACTATCATGATTGCCGAAAAGGCTGCAGACATAATCATGATGAGATAGCAGCTATATGGGCTACCAAAATAAGTAAATATCTGCAATTTTTGCTATTTTCCTTGCAAGAAGATGCTGGACGTCAGGCAAGTGATAGAAACACGCCCCTCAAAAAACCTGTATTCAGAATAATCCGGATGAACGATAGTGGCCGTAAGGTTACAGATGCCAGTGAAAACTTTAACTACTCCCAGGACTATTCTCATTACCAAAGCGGCATAGTTTTTAACCAATCTTGCGTTCTACACACGTAGTCACGACATAGCTTTTAGTATCATTTCCGAACATAGAATGAACCAGCCCAATTTTTTGCTTTTCGCATCATCTTAGAACCGATAATATTTCGATATTGGTATCAATCATTCACCCCCTACATGATCAGCATCATTCAACGCGTCACCGAAGCAAAAGTCACCGTTTCAGGCAAGGACATTGGCATCATCCAACAGGGCATCATGGCACTGGTTGCCGTAGAAAAAAACGATAGTACAGCGCAAGCCGACCGCCTGCTGGAGCGCATTTTAAATTACCGGATTTTTGCCGATGCCGACGATAAAATGAATCTGAGTCTGCGTGATATCCAGGGTGGCTTGTTATTGGTCCCGCAATTCACCCTGGCAGCCGATACTCAAAAAGGTAATCGGCCTAGTTTTGCCTCGGCTGCGCCACCGCAAAAAGGCCTGGAATTATTTGGCTATTTGCAGCAAAAAGCCCGGCTGATTTTTCCCAACTGCCAATTTGGCGAATTTGGCGCTGATATGAAAGTGGCGTTAATTAATGATGGGCCTGTAACGTTTACGCTACGGGTCGAGTAAAAAGCGGCTTAACAACTCCGTTCAACCGTAATCCCAAGGAAACAATATGTCCAAACCCAAGGTCTTGATTACTCGCCGCTGGCCGGAAGCGGTGGAAAAACAATTGCAACAATTGTATGACGTGCAGTTGAATCAGGATGACCGACCTTTAACTGCCGATGAGTTGAAATTCGCCCTGCAAAACTTCGATGCGGTATGCCCTTCGGTATGCGACAGTTTGACTGCCGAGGTATTAAACGTTCCGAACAAACGCTGCAAAATCTTGGGAAACTTTGGGGTTGGTTATAATCATATCGATATTGCAACCGCCAAACAGCAGGGCTTGATAGTCACCAATACGCCAGGCGTGTTAACCGAAAGCACAGCCGATATTGCCATGACTTTGCTACTTATGTCGGCCCGGCGTGGCGCAGAGGGCGATAGACTGGTTCGCGCCGGACAGTGGTCAGGCTGGAACCCTACCCACATGTTGAGTAGTGACGTAACCGGGGCAAGTCTAGGTTTGATCGGGTTTGGGCGTATCGCTCAAGCCATGGCTCGCAAAGCGCATCATGGTTTTGGTATGAAGATTTTTTATGTCAAACCCAGTCCGGCTGATCAAGCTTTGGTTGACGATTTGCAGGCTATCCGTTGTGAAACGATAGAAGCATTATTGCCACAATGCGATTTTGTTTCGCTGCATTGCCCAGGCGGCACTGAAACACGGCATTTGATCAATGAGACTACACTCAATCTGATGAAGCCCACCGCGCATTTAATTAATACTGCCCGTGGTGATGTGGTGGACAGTCAGGCACTGATTAAAGCCTTACAGGAAAACCGCATTGCTGGAGCCGGCCTGGATGTTTATGAAAACGAACCCCACATCAATCCCGGCTTTTTAACCCTGGAAAATGTATCCTTGCTTCCGCATCTGGGCAGCGCGACCCTCTCGACTCGCACCGCCATGGGGGAAAAGGTGTTGAAAAATTTAGTCGCTTATTTTTCTGGTGCATGTCTGCCTGACAGAATCTGTTGAATACCCTATTCCATAGCTCCGGCGAGTTGTGATGGACTTGCGTGTAATAGCTGGAGATGCTGTTAACCCATGGGATGATGCAGGAACTGGATTTTTAGCAGTGCTCTAATGCATTGTGCGACGACACTATGCGTTGGCATCGTCCTCCCCAAAATGCCTATATTGTTGTTTATCCTCCAAATAGGTGTAATCAAAGCAATCATGTTGCGGGTCTTACGGTTAAAGCTCAGCTGACATCTCAGTATAAAAAAGTCCTCTTATAGTTTTCATCATTGATTTTAAAGGGCTTATTTTCCCATCAAATTTTTAGACGTACATTTACAGTTACTTTTTGAAAATGGCCTGTATCTTGAATAAAGGAGCATTCATACCCTCAAGTTTTGGACTTCAATGCTCAAATGTGACTACTTTACTGAACTCAATGGCTTCATATCAGAAACAAAACCGGCATTGAGACAACAGTATGCCAAACGGCTGGCTGACGATCTGTCAAGACAACAATGGCAAGGTTGCTTTCAGCGCAATGTATTACTGGTTTTGGAAGAATTTTATGCCAATGCCCTCTGCCATATACAATCGATACCACTGAACGCAAACCAGCAAAAGATTCATAATGGCATGTCAGACTTAACGCTTCAGGCGCTGGCGGCCTTTCAGGGATTTATTGATGAATTTCTGTTGTTCGTAGTAGATAAACATCGCACCTCTTGTGCTTTATCTAACTTTCCCGACGAACACAAACCAGACAAAGAGTATGTCAATGCTGTGAAACGTGATATTGCCCAGTTGTGGCAACAGTTTGCCCTGAATGTGAATAACCATTTTCTGGATAATCTATGATGAAATTTTATTTCACACCGGGGGCTTGCTCGATTGGCATCCATATTTTACTGGAAGAACTGGATCTGATTTTCGAAGCCTACGTGGTTAATTTATTGGCTGGTGATCATATGAAACCAGCGTTTCTGGCTATCAACCCCAAAGCCACCATCCCCACTTTAGTCCGCGATGACAACATGTCGCTGACCGAGTTTCAGGCCATCGCTTATTGGCTAGCGCGCCGACACCCCAAAGCCGGCTTACTGCCTGATAATGAGGACCTAGTCGCACGAGTCATCGAATTGATGGATTTCGTGGTAGGTACTGTGCATGGACAGGGATTTATCCGCATTTTCGTCCCGGAAAAATTTGTTCCCAACCCGACAGATTTTGAATATGTTAAAGCCCAAGGCTTAAATATTGTTCAACAAGCATTGGCAACCATCAGCGATCAACTTCCCGCAACAGGCTATGCTTTTGAGGGCTTCAGTATTGCTGATGCGGCATTATTTTATGTGGAGTTTTGGGCTGATAAAGCCGCTATCGAATTACCGGTCAATTGCCAACAACATTATCATTTGATGCTGAGTCGCCCAGCTGTTAAAAGGGTTTTGATGGAAGAAGGTTACAGACTGGATTAACGTTTTACGGGGGAATCACCATGGGTCTGACAGAAACAGCACAAGTGATTAGTGTTGGCTACCCGCCAATCGATCAAGATCATGCGGAGTTCATAAGCTTGCTGGATAAACTGGATCGAGCCAGCGATGCGGATTTTCCGGCACTGTTTCAGGTGTTGTATCAGCATACTCAACAACATTTCGAACTTGAACAACTTTTAATGAGGCAAAGCGCATTCCCTGCCGAAGCGGAACACAACGGCGAGCATCAGCGGGTTTTAGGCGAATTCAAACAGTTTAAAACTCGGGTAGACAAAGGTTTGATCACTTTTGGCCGTGCTTTCATCAAAGATCGACTTCCAGCCTGGTTTGTTCTGCATGTCGCTACGATGGACAGTGCGCTGGCAGCTCACGTCAAGCAGGGCAACACTAGCCTTTGATTGTGAGTATCAAGCCTGAAATTGAATGCTTTGAGGGCTTTTATCAGCCAGATGAATCCGAGCAGATTTATCAAACACTAAAACAACATCATGTCTGGCCTGACAATCGATACTGCTACGCTGGCCGACAATTTGTCCTACCCCGCTTACAGACTTGGCATGCCGATAATGGAATTCTGTATAGCTACAGCAATAATTTACTTGAAACCAAAGCTTGGACTCCTTTACTGCTAACGATACGATCCAAGGTCGAAGCATTTGTAAAGACCTCATTTAATGCAGTGCTGGTAAATTATTATCGCGATGGCGAAGATCATGTAGGTTGGCATGCAGACGATGAAGCGGAGCTGGGCGAACAACCGCTTATTGCATCACTGAGCTTTGGTGTCGCTCGCCGGTTTGAATTTAAGGCCAAAAATGGCTCCGATTCAGGTGATCTCTTATTGCAAAGCGGCGCGTTACTCATCATGCAGCCTGCATTTCAGCACAACTATTTGCATAGGATTCCAAAATCAGCTGCCGTCATTAACGGACGTATAAACCTGACCTTTCGACAAGTGGTTATGACTAGCAACACAACTTAAATTCTATTGCCAAGGAGATTTAAAATGAGCCCTGAGCAGATTACGGTTTGGCTGAAAAAACATCCCCTATCACCAATACAAATTGATTGTGCCGTGGCGGTTATGCTGAAAATCCTGGATGGCAAATGCAAGATGCCTGCTACCGAAAAACGGGTGATGACTGAACTTTACGACCAAATCAAGACTCAACCCGGACAGTTACTGGATAACGAAATCCATACCTTGATTGCAGCCGGACGCGATCAGCGTGAAAGCCAGGATTTAACCATGCTGATCTACGAAAAGCGCTTACTGGCGGAAACCGTGATTTCTCGTCCGGTGATGAAACAATTCAAAGCCTTTATCCGTGAACAAGGCCTGCTAGAGCTTGTTGAAGAAAACGACGATGACAATAGCGTTTGCAATGCTTCGAAAGTCTCTGAGTTGTAAGTTTTACGACAGCCCCAAATAGCTACAAGCCAAACAAACTGCATGTATTTAAATGGCTTCAATTTTGCTTGATTGTAATTTTGCATTTGCGCATGAGCTATGAAACTGTTTCTCGATTGGTCATCCTACGAAAACGCCGGAATGGGCGATGCCTATGCCGACATTCCCAAGCAAGGCGGTGATTACGCAAAAGCCATTGCCATTTGTATCGGCAGTCACCAATGTGAACAGATAACAGCCAAAGGCGTGATGTGTCCGAGCTATCGGATTAGTAACAATCCGGGACTTTCGCCGGGCGGGCGCGTCAAGGCCCTCAAAAATGCTTTGAACACTGACGATGAACAGGCCTTTTTTAACCCTGCTCTAGCCGAAGCAATGAACTTATGTGTGAGTTGCAAAGGCTGCAAGCGTGAATGTGAAAACGAAGTCGACATGGCCTTGATCAAGGCAGAATTTTTATCGCAGCAGGTTGCTCGTCAAGGTTTACCATTGCGACAAAGACTCTGGTCTGAATTACCCGAGTTACTTCGCTGGCGGGGTTTAGGCAAATTAATACGATTACGCAATAGATTCACCTGGTTAGCCAAACTAGGTGAAACTCTGCTGGGGATGAGTGCAAAAGCCGCCTTACCCATACCAGCTTCAAAGCCATTCAACAACAAACAGCCACAGTCCCCTGAAACAGTTGGCGACAAGCAAGTGGTGTTGTTCGTTGACACCTTTAATCATTACTTCAACCCAGCCGCTGCCCAAGCGGCGCAGAGTTTATTAATCGCAGCGGGCTATCAAGTCAGTATCGCAACGCCACTGTTAGAAGATCAAGACCATCGTCCACTGTGTTGCGGTCGCACTTACTTTTCCAATGGTCGACTAGATAAAGCTCGCCAAGAAGCATTACGGACACTGGCCGCCTTGGAAGCTCATGTTCAGGCGGGACGCAGTATCATCGGTCTGGAACCCTCCTGTATTCTGAGTATGCGCGATGAATATTTAAAGCTAAATTTAGGCGATGCCGCCAGGCGGTTGGCAGATAAAGTGCTGTTACTGGAAGAGTTCATCGGTCGTGAGCAAACAGCCCAGCGCTGGTTGCTGCCATTCCAGGCCATTCCTGGGATAACCAAGTTGTTGCTGCATGGTCATTGCCATCAAAAGGCCGTAGGTGCCATCAAATCGGTGCGAAAATTATTAAAGCAAATTCCAGGATTAGGCTTTGAATTAATTGAGTCTTCCTGCTGTGGCATGGCGGGTAATTTCGGTTTGGAGGCTGAGCATTACACACATTCACAGGCCATGGCTGAACTGGCGCTGTTTCCAGCTTTGCGAAATGCCCCCGAGGCCTTGCTAGTCAGTAACGGTTTTTCCTGCCAATTACAAATTCTTAACGGGGGTTTTGCCAGGCCATTACATTTGGCCGAATTGCTCTGCCAGGCTATTCCAAGACAAGAAGCCCACAACAAAACCTCACTCGATTAGCTAAAACCGGTCGCGGCTGTTTATTCGACCTGCTGACTTCGATATTGGGTCACGGCTTGTTTCATTAACCGCAAACATTCTCGATTTGCGGCCAAATCCAGTGCAGTAAAATCATCTTGTGTAGTGATATTAGGGTTGGCGCCAGCTTGCAACAATTGCTCAACTACCCGCTGTTTGCCGCTTGAGGCCGCATAAATCAAGACCGTAGCACCACTTGGATTTTGATAGTCAATATCAATCCCGGCATCCAGTAAACATTTGATGCAAGGGGAAGATTCGGAAAAACAGGCAGCCCACAGCGCATTGTTACCATACCGATCAACTGCGCTCAATTCAGCACCTTGTCCAAGTAGATGCTCCAAAATATCGATTCGCCCCTGACGTGCTGCCAAGATCAATGTGGGTTCTGCTTGATCGGCATGGGCTTGTAACCAAGCCAAGATTTCCGGCGCCGCGGCCATTACTAAACTACCGATGACCGATTTAATACGGACAGCTGCCAAATGCCTGCAGCCTTTAGCTTATCCGCTAATTCGTGACGCCCCGGTTCACCTTTACCTCGCAAATAGCTAAGTTCGACAGGGGTCAGCAAGGTTACCGCAATCAATTGAACCTCTCCACCCGGCAATCCCAACTTGGCAGCGGAGGAATCAGCGGCACTTAACAAAACCCCCGCTCTGCCGCGGCCGTCCTTGATATGATCAATATTCAATTCCAGTGACAACAATTCACCTGCCAGCAGCCTGGTGCACAACCGGGCGTAACCCGCCAAAGTGTGGCTGATTTCTGCCAACATTGGGAACAACCAAGTGTCCGCCAAGCTATCCAATGGCTTGCCAGCAATAACAACATCAGGAGATTCGATAAAGACCTCCAGGCCCAAACCGGTATCACCAAGAGACCGATCCACCCACGGATCAGATAGACCATCGGAAATAATGCAACCATGAGATCCATGGCGAGCCGCTAACCATGCAGCACCTGCGGGCCATTCGGGGCCATCACTCATCGGCCCCATCAACGATGTCAACGCCAGCAATTCTGAGTCAAAGAAATGACCTATAGCCAAATGACGTGCTTCGGTCGTCATCCGCAGTCTATCGGCAAAACTAAGGCCAACAATATACTCAGAGGACATACTTTAATTTTCCATCGCTGCAATAGCTAATCGTTGTTGCGCTATGTCACGCACTTCCTCGTCGCTATCATTCAGCAATTTTTCCAATAATGCGGAGTTGGCCCGTAACGCGACTTCATAGCGAACGGTCCAATCGACATCCTGACTCATCATGATCAGATCGTCGATTTCCATACGCTGCACGACAATACGGCGTATTTGTACTTCGGGATCATTGACCATCAGCCCCAGACTGACACGGGGAATACGTTCGGCAACTATGCGCCTTACTTCGGTATCCGGATCAACCACCAGCCGAAATAATCGACCCACCGGTAAGCGACGGGCCACATAAACACGCACCAGATAATCCGGGTCACTAGCCATCATTTCCAGTTGTTGCTCTGGCAAACGATCGGCCACTGTCACCCTGACTTCCCTATCCGGATCGTTGCATAATCTGGGCAGCCATTCCAGAGGTATCCGATAAGCCAATGCGCGTCTGACGGCCTCATCAGGATCATCCAAAAGTGGCTCCAGGCGATTGGTAGGCAAATAACGTGCAGCGATGGCGCGTCTTTCCCAAAATTCATCCTCTGCATAATCCGACGCATAGCCAGGATGGGCCTTGAAAAACCGCTCTATCTGTCGAGCACTGTCTGCCTTGACACAACAATCACCAGGCTTGCAACGACCGGCAGCCAATAGGCTATTTTGATACCGACACTGGCCACAATCAGCCATCGGTGTTAAATCCAGTTCTAAGGTAACCATAGCATTTGCAATCATCACTAAGCCGCCTTGGCTATTTGCGGCAACAATTGTGGCGTCACCTGGGCCAACCATGTTTGCAAACGCTCATCGGTCAAATGCGGTTGACCTCGTTGATCCAATACCAGACCAACAAATTGATGATCGATAATCGCGTCAGAATGTTCGAATTGATAGCCATCAGTATCCCAACTACCGAAGATCTTGGCACCATAGCCGTAAAATACTCGATAAAGCTGAATCAACGAACTGGCAAATCGGCTTGCATAACGCTCTTGATGTCCCAAACCGAACAACGCCACCCGTTTACCGGACAGATCATGACCATCGAGATAGGGTACAAATTCGGCCCAATTGGCTTCCTGACAACCCACGGCTAATCCAGGCATATCGCCAACGCCATAACTGGGGGTACCCAGAATCAGCGCGTCATAAGCCAGTAACTCCTCGACGCGGGTGCGATTGATGTTTTTAGGCTTGTCAGCCAATTCAGCACCTAACAGGCTGTATATCTTTTTAGCAACCAGTCGAGTGCTACCGGTATCTGTTCCAAAAAATATGCCGATCTTGCTCATAAATCACCTACTGTTGAAGAATTGCCGGGTAAGGCATTGATACCCTTTCTTAAATTCAAGCAATTCTTGCACCACTCTGCTGAGTGATTTTGGGTCCCTGAATTTCATGGAGTTACGAGATTATGGCGTGAATACTCGTTGTTGCTGATTGCCAGTTTTCCAACAATTGCAGGCAACGCTGAAATGTTTATTACATTATGTTTGCTGTAACTATTCAGCGCGAAGCACAATATCCCCTCTCATTGCGTACCCTGGGGCATAAAGGTTAGGGAGCAGGCTGCCAACGATTAGCAGGTTCATGCGATTAGCTGAAATCATAAATCCCAATCCCGGATATTCCTTGAAAGTGATATGATTTCCAGCCACTAAGGCCTTGGCGATGCAAGCATCCAAGTTCAATTCGAGTCATTTTTTGACAGAACCAAACTTGATTCGGACTAGGGATTTTTGAAAATTGAGCTGTCTCGGCCACTTGAGATAACAATATCAAACCGAATCCGGAAATAAAAAAAGTATATTTGCTTGATCAATAAGGCGGCATGATCAGAACAATATTTAAATCTAGACGCTTACGTTAGCTAAACCCATACATAATAAAAATGAAAAAATTGCTATTCCAATTTGACACCGACCACTACCCTTCTGTTTTTGACACGGTTGTCGGTTACGATGGTGGGGCTGATCATGTGATTGGTCACGGTAACTTGACACCTGAAAATGTGGGCGCCTTGGTGGACGGTTGCATCTTCACTCGCGCCCCAAAAGACAAAAAAAATACAGCCATTTTTATTGGCGGCAGCAATATGGAAGCAGGTCAAAATTTATTGATTGCCGTGCAAAAACATTTTTTCCCAGGTTTTCAAGTGTCCGTGATGCTGGATAGCAATGGCAGCAACACCACGGCTGCAGCAGTCGTGGCCAAAATTGCCACCAGCGGCAGTTTGGCTGGCAAAAAAGCAGTAGTACTGGCTGGAACCGGCCCGGTCGGCCAACGTGCTGCGGCGATGATGGCTCTGGAAGGAGCCGAGGTCAGCATTACATCAAGGCATATTTTCAATGCCGAAAAAGCCTGTTTTGCGATGAAAGAACGTTTCGATGTTGATATCACCCCGGTGGAAGCTGCCGATCTGGATGCGCGGGCCGCAGCGGTTCAGAATGCCAATATCGTGCTGGCTACCGGTGCAGCAGGCATTGAATTACTCAAACCGGAACATTGGCAAAATAACCCCAATTTACAAGTGCTGGCCGACGCCAATGCCACCCCACCGGTCGGTATTGGCGGCACTGATGT
>SXGU01078315.1_pt1 | contig 19677 bp, 13 predicted proteins | sample 3174531 | NCBI WGS metagenome assembly SXGU01 (sample SAMN11356863, study PRJNA531348) | freshwater metagenome | isolation source: freshwater sample F1-140 | place: China: Fuxian Lake, Yuxi | collected 2017-12-25 | reverse complement strand
TGGTGACAATTGATGATGCACAGCAAAACTACCTGCGATCACGTAGTAGCCGCGTGCGGCAAGGCGTACCATGAGAAAAAAAAAGTATCAGCAGAGGGGTAGAGATGACTTCATTGAGAGGAGCCGGTCTACTCGACCAAATTTACTCACTAAAAAAAGCCGCCATAAAAAAAAACCAAGGAAATTTCTTAACCTTGGCTTTTTAGACTTATTAACAATCTGATAGTTTTAGGGTATGGCGAACTTCTTTATTTAGTTAACGCCTGTAAAACTTACTTTTCTTATCCTTCAAGAGTTGCCAATCGGGCTGCAAGAAACTCTTCTAATGATTCTAGCGCTTTAGTGAAGCCCTCAATACCTTCCGCAAGCTTCTCTGAAGCCATACGGTTTGCTTCATGCATGCTATCAAAAGTTGCTTTATCAATAGATAATTTCTCAATTGACGCGTTAGCAGCATTTTCAGGGTCCAGTTTACGTACCAGCTCACCTTCGGTAGACTGAAGCTCAGCCAACAAAGACGGCGCAATAGTCAATAAATCACAGCCTGCCAATTCAACAATCTCACCTACGTTACGGAAGCTAGCCCCCATAACTTCGGTTTTATATCCAAATTTCTTGTAGTAGTTATAGATTTCTGTAACTGACAGCACACCCGGATCTTCAGCAGGCGCATAAGAATCACGACCGGTATCTTTTTTATACCAGTCTAGAATACGCCCAACGAAAGGTGAAATCAGAGTAATTCCATTCTCGGCGCAGGCAATTGCCTGATGCAAGCCAAATAATAAGGTTAAGTTACAGTGAATACCTTCTTTTTCAAGAACGGCTGCTGCTTGAATACCTTCCCAAGTTGCGGCAATTTTGATCAGAATCCGTTCGCGTGAAACGCCTAACGCTTCGTACATAGCAATTAATTCACGGCCTACACGAACGCTAGCATCGGTATCATATGAAAGGCGAGCGTCTACTTCAGTAGAAACACGTCCTGGAATAACTTCGAGTATCTTCTGTCCAAAAGAAACTGCCAAACGTTCAAAAGCGAGAGTAGCCACTTGTGTTGCGGATGCATCTTGACCCAAAGTATCTCTAGCGCCTTTCAAGGTATCATCGACGATCCCTTGATATTGTGGCATTTGAGCGGCAGCAGTAATTAACGAAGGATTAGTTGTAGCATCGCGCGGTTTAAAGGTTTCGATAGCCTGAATGTCACCTGTATCGGCTACAACTACAGTCATTTCTCTCAATTGTTCGAGCAAAGTCTTTGCCATTAGCGGCTCCTTTTTATTTAAAATTCAAAAATGTTAAGGATATACACCGATCATTTCCTAATATATTTAGAAAATACAAAATGTTATCCCATATATGCGGGTAAAGTTTATACCGCACACAGAGTATTCAATACCAAAAAGCCAATTTGACCTAGCTTATCTCGTCTTGGGTAATAATCTATTACTTTTGATGAACAATTCACACAGGAACAAATTTAAATCTATTCAGTTTTATAGCTTACTAACGCTAGTAACCGTGCTTTATGAGCACAACTCTCCTAGTTAGAAAACCTACCTATGTAGATTTGTTACAGCAGTGGACTATTTTAAGTTTGTTTTGGACCTGTCCATATATAACTCGGATACCAGACTTATCATAGTCAGTCAACGTTATTGGCTAGAATATAAGCGCTACCAAATCAATTACAGACAGTTCCTTAAGCTTACATTGAAAGACAACTACTCTTTAACTTTAATTTAAAACACTTAAGTCGCGGTTATGCTTTTTCCGGATTCAATCTAGCAGAAATAGTTTGTCTTATCACATACTTAGAAACACCGCTTACTGCGGGCAATACCGCTTGTTTTTCCATGTATTTTGCAACCCCGCTTGCTTTAGGTATCTTTTTTTCTGCTTTTGCTTCTTTCTCCAGATATTTTGCTACGCTGCTAAGGGGCGCTTTTTTTACGTTTACAGGCTGCCTTACTATATATTTTTCAACTCCCGTTAAAATGGGGCGCTCTTTTCTTGACAAAATTTGTTTTGCCACATATTTAGCAACACCGCTTACGGGTGGCTTTGTTTTTGCCAGTATTGTTTGCTCTTCTAAATATCTAGCAACTCCAGTTGCCGCCACATCTACTGAAGCTCTTTCGATTGTCGGTTCCACTTCTTTCTCTTTAGCCAACAGTTCTTCTTTTTCTTCTTGCTCTTTTGCAAATAGGCGTTGTTGCTCTTCTAAATATCTAGCAACTATAGCAGCTGCAGCTGATTTTCTAGCAGCGATCGATTCTTCCTCAAGATATTTACCCACACCAGTCATCGCTGCCGTATTCCTGGCCGATATAGACTGCTTTATTAAATACTTAGAAACGCCGCTAATAGCTGGCGAGCTTGCTTGTTTTTCTACATACTTAGCAACACTGCTTACTATTGCAGCTTTTGGAGAGATAACTGTCGCGTGCTTTGCCATATACTTAGCAACACCGCTTATTTTTGGCGCTTTTTTTATGGATATTGCTTGTCTTGCCATATATTTGGCAACACTACTAACAGGAGACTGATCCAATTTTTCTAAGTACTTGGCAACACTGCTCAACCGAGCCACTTGCTCCTGAATTTCAATCCCTTGATCAACTTTATCTGCTATTAACGCCTCTTCATGAGCTTCCGAAAATTCAACAGTGTCGCATACATCTGATATTTTCTCTTGACCTTCTAAAGAGCTATCAACTTCATTCGTTACCGATAAACCTTCCAGATTTTTAAGATATCGTGCAACGCCGCTTAATACCGGTAGGACTTCCTGTCTTTTCATGTATCGGGCAACTCCAGTAAGTCCATCTGAAGCACTGGAACTTAGGCAATAGCTGCTTTGACTTTCAATTTCTTTCTTAGAACCAAAAAGCCCAGCCACAAAATTGATCAAGTAATTTTGATCCACTTATCACCCCCGGTTGCGCATGTATTTTTCAACTCCAGTTCCTGCTTGCGCTGCTTTTTCTTTTGCAGATTTAGCCTGTCTTTCAAGGTATTTTTCAACACCACTTGCCGCAGCAACTTCTTTTGCAGATGCAACTTGGCTTTCCAAATATCTGGCAACACCAGTTACAGCAGACATATTATGTTTTCTCAGGTATCGAGCAACTCCTGAAAGTCCGCTAACATGTTTGGAATATACTTGAGACTCGCTAGCTTTACTTTTTGGCTGATCTCGTTTAGCCATAAAGAGATACCCAGCTACGGCAAAAACAGCTAATCCTAACAAGTAACTTAACATTGATTCTTCTTCAACTTTAGCTGTACTACTTAGTGCAACATCGGCTGTCGTAGATTGTTCGGATACTGAAGATGATGCTGTAGATTTACTTGGCTTATAGTCGGCATCCTTATATAGAACTTTTGGTTCAAAGTCTGACGCCGGATATTTCGAATCTACCTCAGTAGACTTTTCTTGCTTGCTCGATACCGTTGCAGATGCGGACTTGCCTTGAGCACTATAATCAGTATCTTGATATATTACTTTTGGCTTGAAATCCGATGCTGGATATTCTACCTCAGCCCCTACTATAGGACTGACTAATAACAGCGTAGCAACTAAACCATTCGTCAAATTATTTATTTTCACGTGTGAATCCCCCTCTATGCGTGGTTTTTATAGCGGCCATACTGCATTAGTGCTTTGATTCAGTAGAATTGATTATTAACGAGCCAAACACAACTCAATCAACATACCCACCCTTTTCACTAACACAAATATGGCCTTTAAAATTAAAGTACCGCTTCTACGTTTTTAACAACGTTTTCAACAGTAAAGCCGAAGTGTTTCATTAATACGCCGCCAGGTGCAGATTCACCGAAAGTATCAATGCCAACAACTGCGCCGTCTAAACCAACATATTTACGCCAAAAATCACTAATACCCGCTTCAATTGCAACACGTTTTACACCAGGTGTTAATATGCTGTCTTTATAAGCTTGATCTTGACGGTCAAATACATTGGTTGATGGCATTGAAACAACACGCGCTTGAATGCCTTTTTCCACTAAAGCTGCTTGTGATTTTATCGCTAAATCAACTTCTGAACCGGTTGCAATAAGAATAACTTGGGCACTTCCTGTTGCTTCAGAAACAATGTACGCCCCTTTGCGGATAGCTGCGATTTGTTCATCAGTGCGCGCAATAAAAGGCAAACCTTGACGACTTAGCACTAAACTGGTGGGCCCTGTCATACGCTCAATAGCCATTACCCAGGAAACAGCCGTTTCCGTGGTATCAGCAGGTCGCCAAACATCCATATTCGGAATGTAACGCATAGCCGAAGTATTCTCAATCGGTTGATGCGTCGGACCGTCTTCGCCTTGACCGATAGAGTCATGCGTTAAAACAGCAATAGTGCGAATTTTCATTAACGCTGACATACGCAACGCACTCTTTGCATAATCGGAGAACATATGGAATGTTCCGCCGAAAGGTAATAAGCCGCCATGTAACGCCATACCGTTCATAATGGTATACATGCCAAACTCACGCACACCGTAGGAGATGTAATTACCCATCTCTTTACCACTGACATGTTTAAAACTGCTGCAGCTCGTTAAGTTAGAACCTGTTAAGTCCGCAGAACCACCTAAAAACTCAGGCAATGTAGGGGCTAATCCGCCAATGACTTTTTGTGAAGATTGACGTGTTGCAAGACTTTCCGCTTTTGCGTTGGTTTCAGCAATCAAAGCATCAGTTGCCGCTTGCCAATTAGCAGGTAAATCACCCGCCATACGACGTTTGAATTCTGCTGCCAATTCCGGATGAGCCACCTCGTAGGCTGCAAATTTAGCATCCCATGCCGCTTCAGCTCTCGCGCCTTTTGCTTTAGCATCCCAACCGCTATAAACCTCATCAGGAATGATAAACGCTTCATGATCCCAGCCTAAAGCCGCTTTAGTTAAGTTGATTTCAGGTTGACCTAAAGCCGCACCATGACATTCATGAGTGCCTGCTTTGTTTGGCGATCCGAAACCAATGGTTGTTTTACAACAGATTAACGAAGGCATATCAGTCATCGCCTTAGCCATGACAATTGCTTTATTTATCTCTTCAGGATTGTGACCATCTACTGACAGTACATGCCAACCATAAGCTTCAAAACGCTTTGCAGTATCATCCGTGTACCAACCTTCGATATGGCCGTCAATAGAAATACCGTTATCATCCCAGAAAGCGATTAAATTACCTAAGCCCCAAGTACCTGCTAATGCACAGGCTTCATGAGAAATACCTTCCATTAAACAGCCATCACCCATAAATACATAAGTATGGTGATCAACAATTTTGTGGCCTGGGCGATTGAATTGCTCTGCAAGCAGTTTTTCAGCCATAGCAAAACCAACACCATTGGCAATACCTTGACCTAACGGACCGGTTGTTGTTTCAACACCTGGTGCATAACCGTATTCAGGATGTCCCGCACATTTTGAATGTAGTTGACGGAAAGAGGCTAATTCACTCATGGGTAAATCATAGCCACTCAAATGCAACAGTGAATAAATCAGCATTGATCCGTGACCATTGGAAAGAACAAAACGGTCACGATCGGACCATTTTGGATTGGACGGATTGTGGCGCAGGTGGTCATTCCACAAAACCTCTGCAATATCCGCCATACCCATTGGCGCGCCTGGATGTCCAGAGTTTGCTTTCTGCACGGCATCCATGCTTAAAGCCCGTATGGCGTTCGCTAATTCTCGACGCGAAGTCATATTCTTCTCCTTACTCATTAATAGATTACTAAATAGTGACTTTTCAGCCTGAACGGCTATGTCACGAAATGTTCTGTTGGCGTTTTTACCCTGCAAAAACTAGAACGAGTGGTCATAGCCACTCGTTCCTGTGCCGCTATTCTAAATTAGCGTGCCTTTCTCTCATTACTTCTTCAGGAATTCCTTTTTCCCATATTATGTGAGAAATTAATGCTTCCAAAAAGCATAATGTGGACAATTCAAATACTGTCCCCATTGGCATGCCTAAGACTTTACCATATTGCTCATTCTTACCAACTTGGAAAACACCGTCTGCAAGGTCACCAATGGTTGAGCTGCTTCTCGCAGAGATCAAGACAATGCTAGCACCTACTTTTTTTGCATTTTTGGTAAAAGCTATCAACTGTTCAGTCTCTCCGGACCCGGAAATAATGATCAGCAAATCACCGCTTTTAATACTTGGAGTCACAATTTCACCAACAACACTTACGTTGTAGCCACCATGAACCAGTCTCATTGCAAAAAAATTACCAACAAGCTTGGAGCGCCCCGCACCCGCAATAAAGATACGATTTGCTTTATCAAGCATTGCGGTCATCTTTTCAGCATATGTAATATCTGTCGCATCAAGAATTTCTGAAATCTTTCCTATGACAAGCTGTTGATTCGATTGCTGCCACATATTACAGCCTCTAAACTGCGTCAACCAATTCGCGAATTTCACGTGCTGCATCAGCAGGTGAAGCAGCACCATAGATAGCAGCTCCAACCACGATGATGTTTGCGCCTGCGCGAACCACATCTTGTACAGTTGACGGCTTAATACCACCGGCAACAGAAATTCTGACGTTTAAACCTAATCTTGCGATGTCATTCAAATCAGCGAAAGGTGTGTGGCCTGCTGCTTGCGCATCCAGACCGGTGTGAATACCTACAATTTGCGCGCCTGCTTCAACAGTTGCGCGTGCACATGCTACTTTGTCTTCAACGTTAATCAGGTCGATTTGCGCTTCTGCACCGTGTGCGTTTGCAGCTTTAATAACACCTGCGCAAGTTGCAAGACCGGACACACCAAGAACAGTCACAATATCAGCACCTGCCGCATAGAAAGGTGTTGCTTCGTACTCACCTGCGTCCATAGTTTTAAGGTCAACCAAAAGCAATTTCTCAGGAAATCTTGCTCTTAATTCTTTAACCAAGTTAAGTCCGTTATATTTGATGCATGGGGTTCCGATTTCAAAAATATCAACGTAAGGAGCTACTAAGGTAGCAAGGCCTACTGTTTGGTCGAAATCCAATGAATCTAATGCCATTTGTATTAATGGTTTTGCCATGATGCGTGCTCCGATGGTTTATAGTAATAGTTATAATTTTAGTTACTTACTCTTTATGCGAACGTAACTTTAAAGTAGAAAGGCCCCGGATGTCAATGCCCAATGCTCAATGATCTACGTAGATATATGGATAAAAATAAAAATGAAGAGAATTATATAAGCGGATTAATCAACCCGATCTTCGAGTTTTATAGTTAACTTCCTGGTTTAATTAAGCTTAGCCGATAAAAAAGCTCTTACTCTTCAATCCAACAGTCAAGACCAGAGCATCGCACTGACTGTTTTTACCAAGTCCTGTGCAGTATAGACCCGCTCAAAGTCACCTGTTATTGATTGATGGAGAGCTCTTCGTATATCGCAACCATTGACATCTAAATTATGGCGCTGTCAAACATAAAACGACCATGGTATCCAGCCTCCATCACCGCCAAAAGGCACCTTAAAAAACGCAATATCAACCCTGAAAATCTGTTAGTAGCATTCACTATAAAAGAGGACTCTCGCGTCTATTGCGAACAGAGCGCGCCCACTATTTCCGAGGCCCATTTCGGCAATCTCATCACCTGCAAATTTGTAGACAAGACCCCACCGATAGATTGTCATTGGCATTTACTGGAGCAAAACCTTCCGTCCAGCACGATAGAAGTAAATCGCTCAGTTTTCAAACACAGTTATATCACGCATTTTAAGCTTCAGCGGCCACCCGCTGCTGGTCGCGTAACAACTCGGCAAACTCTTCTGCAGGTAGAGGATGCTTTTTGATAAAGCCTTGATAAGTATCACAACCGTTTTTCCGCAGGAAGGCCAATTGCTCCGCCGTTTCCACACCTTCAGCCAGCACTTTGAAGCCCAAGATATGCCCCATCGCCACAATGGTCGCGGCAATTTCCATATCGCCTTTATTATGCGGAATCTCGTCGATAAAACGCTTGTCGATTTTCAACACATCCAAAGGAAAGTGCTTCAGGTTGGCCAGCGACGAATAACCGGTGCCGAAATCATCAATGGCAAGGCGGATGCCTTGAGCGCGTAAGCTATTGAGAATATCCGTCGCGTTATCCTGATTCTCCATGAGCCCGCTTTCGGTAATTTCCAATTCCAACATGCATGCGGGAAAACCGGTTTCAGCCAATACCGCAGCCACCAAAGCGCGAATATCACTACGCCGGAACTGATGAGGTGAAACATTCACTGCCAAAGTTAATGGCGGCAAGCCCTCAGCCAACCATATCCGGCCCTGATTACAGGTTTGCCTCAGCACCCACTCGCCGATTTCCACAATTAAACTGGTTTCTTCGGCAATAGGAATAAAGCAAAAAGGCAGTATCAGCCCTTCATTAGGATCTTGCCAGCGCACTAATGCCTCAGCGCCGACAATGCGGCCACTGGCAATATCTATTTGCGGCTGATAAAAAACACGCAGTTCCTGCTGTTGAATGGCTCTACGCAATCGGTTTTCCACATCAATCCGTTTTCGCGCAGCAAGCGTCAGATCTTCGGAAAAATAGGCAAAGCAGCCGCGTCCCTGGTCTTTTGCTTGATACAACGCGGCATCGGCATGATCCATCAGTATTTCAAGGCTGTCACCGTGTTGTGGGTACAAGCTGATGCCAATGCTGACGCCAATCTGTACATCATCACTTTGACTGAGCTGAAAGGGCTTGCTTAAATCCGCAATAATTTGCCTGGCGACCCGTGCAGCGGCATTCGGATAAGCAATATCCTCCAGCAGCACGAGAAATTCATCACCGCCTAAACGGGCAACCATGTCGACATCGCGCAAACGACCGGTGATTCTTGCCGCAACTTGTTGCAGCAACTCGTCGCCGGCCAGATGACCCAAACTATCGTTGACCACTTTGAATCGATCCAGATCGAGCATCAACAAGGCCAGTTGACTGCCGTCGCGTCGCTCCATATCAATGGCGTGCTGAAGCTGTTTCTGTAATAGCCGCCGGTTGGGCAGTTGGGTAAGCGGATCATAGAAAGCCAACTGCTTGATGGCCTCCTCGGCCGCCTTACGCTCCGTGATATCGGTATGCGAGCCGACGTAATGCGTAACCGCGCCATCATCGCCTCTTACCGCAGTAATGGTTAACCATTTGGGATAAATTTCGCCGTTTTTACGCTGATCCCAAATCTCACCTTGCCAAGAGCCGGTGCTTTTAATACTTTCCCACATGGCGACATAAAAATCTTGGTCATGATACCCTGATTTAAGCACATTCATTTTCCGGCCGACGACTTCTTCCGCCGTGTAACCGGTAGATTCAGTGAAGGTTTTGTTGACCTTTAAAATAACACTATCGGCATCGGTAATGACCATCGCTTCCTGAGACTCGAAGGCAATGGCGGCGATGCGAAGATTAGCCTCAGCTTGTTTACGCTCGGAAATATCCCGCACAATGCCGGTGAAACTCAGGCCCTCGCCCAGTTGCATCTCGCTAACGGCTAAATCCAACGGGAACACATGACCATCCTTATGCCTACCTTCGACGACCCGCCCAATACCGATAACACGGGCTTCGCCACCGGCGAGGTAATGCTCAAGATAGCCGTCGTGCCGACTGTGGTAAGGTTCAGGCATCAACATTTTGATATTATGCCCGATCACTTCGTCCGCGCTATAGCCGAAAATGCGCTCGGCGGCGGCATTGAAAGTCTCAACGACGCCTCGCTTATCGATGGTGAGAATACCATCGACTACCGTGTCAAGAATCGCATGAATACGTGCGGCGCTATCGCGCAACGCGACTTCGGCTTGTTTCTGTTGGGTAACGTCCTGCAAGATACCGATCATGCGAATCGGCCTGTTTGCGGCGTCATATTGCACATCGCCGTAGCAGGAAATAATCCGGACACCGTTGTTCGGCTGGATGATCCGGTATTCCAGCTCGCCGGGGTGCTTTCCTCCTATGCACGCATTGATCCAATCACTGATAACCGCTCGGTCATCGGCATGGATAAGCGCGTAAAACGATTCGAGATCAGGCGTATACGTTTCGGGCGAAAGCCCAAATATGCGGTAGACCTCTTCCGACCATGTTATCTTGTTCAGCGGCAAATCGATTTGCCAGCTTCCTACATGGCCAATGCGCTGCGATTCGGACAGCAGAAATCTTTTTGCATGCAATGCGTTTTCCGCCTGAATGCGCAAATCAATATCCGTTTGTAATTGCAACGTGCGTTCTTTGACCAGCTGTTCCAGATTCCGGCTATTACGCAACACCTGATCTTGCGTCTCTTTTCTCAAGCGATGAATATGTATTAATCTCCAACTCCAAGCCAGTTGCAACACCAAAGCAACCATAAGCGCAGCAAATATGGGCTTATGTAACGGACCGTTGCCGCTTAGCTCATGCGCCGGCAAATGCGTTACTAATTTCCAAACGAATCGATCTTGTGCAAGTGCGTTGAACTCGGAAACGTTTTGCACAGCCAGAACAGGATAAATGCTGGCGAATGTCCATAAACCCTCGGCGTCTTCAAACTGTCCGCTATCCTCCGCCCGAATGCGCTGCCAAGCGGCGGGGTGATGCCGCGCAAGCGTGAGCTGATCATAGCCGAACATGAAGCCCCAAGCTTGATCCGGTATCGGACTTTTCAGCCAATAGCCGTCCTGATTAAGCAGCATAATATGATCGGCCACATCGACAGCAGCTTTATCCAAGCGCGCCAACAGCTCCGCACCGAAATAGTTAAGCAGTACAATGCCGCGCTTATTGCCGCCCCCGTCAAACACCGGCGTCGCCATGCGCAGCACCGGTTTATACGGGATTTCGATGCGCTCGTCATGCTCGATATTCAGATCCAGCGGTGAAATATAAACTTCGCCGCGCTCCAGCTTGAATGCGACTGAAAAATAGGAGTGCGCTTTTTTATCTTGCAGCGCCTCGACCGGCAAAATCGCCGGACTGCCGTTGTTAAAATCGACCCGCACCCGTTCCATCCCGGTTTCGTCCAACCATCGAACCTGGTCGTACAAACGACTGGACGAAGCGAGATTGAGCATATTGTGTTCAAGATTGCGAATTCCTCCCTGCCTTGGCCGGTCAAGGACGTTTTTTAACGCATAATCCTCGGCGACAAAAGCCAGGTCGCGTCTGATTTCCTGCAATGTATTAGTAATGACATTACGGCCTATCTCAATACCGGCCTTTTCTCGTACACGATTTTGACCGGCCGCACGATCTTGCATGCTACAGTAAAAATAATCCGCCGCGCCACAGGAGAGCAGAGCCATCGGTAAAAATACAGTCAGTACCTGAAAAACAAATATTCCGGTGCGGGTCAGTGCCGCGTTTCGAAAGATGGGCATGAACTTAAAAATAGAAGTATTTCCAGAAATTGAGTTTTCAAAGTACAGTCTTTAAAAACTCAGCCAGGAATAAGATTGACCTAAGTGAGGGGGGATTTCAGAAACTTCTGTAACAAGAAGCCGTCGCCATTCTATCAAAGGTAGAATAATTTCTGTCAATAAGTAATTTTCGATACTACAAACAGTCTATTCACTGATAGCTCATCACTGATGTGAATATTTCCGCCCCAGTTGCAGCAAGTGCATAGGCTTGTTCAAGGCTTTACTGAGAATCAGGTAAGTGTCCCGATCGAATGCGGGCCGACTGGAGTTCAATAAGTCATGCACTCCGGATTCGTTTTTCGCAGTACCCAAATAACACCAATGGTCAATGATGTGCCATTCATCGCCTTCCTGAATAGCCACCGCTCCCGCATAGGGCCAGGTCGCCAGTTTAAGCTTATTCATCGCCGTCAGCAGCCGCGCGGCATGTTCAAGCGGCTGTTCTTGACCGATGCAGGCGCCTTTACATTTTTTTAACTGCCAAGCAAAGCAAGGCCGCCCTTTACCTGTTTTTTCAATGCCGAGGACGCTTAAACATAAGCGGTTTTGATCGGCGATACTGCGGAGCGCTTTTTGAGCGTCGCGTTGGCTGTGATACAGGCCATGCAGATTATCCTGCGCACCGAAATCAAGATCATCGGCCCAAATCAGTACCGGCCGCAGATGCTCGGCTTGTTGTTGCAATTGCCATGCACACAGCGCATTGTTACGGCGCAAACGCCGATTGTGGATCGGCTGGAGGGTCTTGATAAGTTTGGCTTCCATCAGCAGCGCGCCTAATTCACCGGCGGTTTCTACCCAATCGATACGGCGTAGCTGTTGCGATAAACTCATCTCCTTGCTGTGACTGTGATCGGCTGAGAAGTGCGAAAGCACCCGCTGCCTGATGTTGGTGCTTTTGCCGATATAGAGCGGCAAGTCATTTTCGCCGTAAAACAAATACACTCCCGGCGAATCGGGCAGATCGTCCACCAACGCGCGATCAATATGAGAAGGCAGGCTTGAGCGTCCAATAAGTTTTTTTACGGTGTCAGCGATGACGGCAACATCATGAATTAAATGAATCCGCTGCCAAAATTGATAAATCAGCCGCGCATCGGCTAGCGCTCTATGCCTGCCGGTGACGATCAAGTCGTAGCGCTCAATCAGGCTATCGAGATTGTGGTGTTTATAACTGGGAAACAGCGCCCTGGATAATTTGACCGTACATAGCACTGTCGGCCGAAACACTATCCCCGAACGTTTGAACTCGTTCCTCAAAAAACCGTAATCGAACCGGGCGTTGTGGGCAATAAAAAGATAGCCTTGCAGCAGCGCCGACAGTTCTTCGGCAACAGCTTCAAAGCACGGCGCATCGCTGACCATGGCATTGCTTATACCGGTCAAGTGTTCGATGAATGCAGAAATGCGGGTTTGCGGGTAAATCAACCGACTCCACTGCCGCACTCCGTCTTCATCCACCAGAATGACGCCAATCTCAGTAATACGATCCACCGTCGCGTTGGCGCCTGTGGTTTCCAGGTCAACAAACGCCAAGCGTGGCGGCATAGAAGTTAAAATGGCAAATTCTCACTATAAATTTAAGCGGTCACTGCTCGGTAAGGCTACTTTCATATGACCATCGATGCCGGGATTTTAAGCCGGTAAAATAGATAATAATCTTTTGATGCTTAAAATTTGTTTAAGATAAACCGAAAAAAATAAACCATCCTTACAATAGAACGCAGATTTTTCAGGATTTATCTGCGTTTATCGGCGTTCTATTGTTGCCCCTTAACGGACTCTGATCACCCTCACATCATCGATGACTGTTTTATAAAGTGCTTTAACATCCGCATGAAACTCTCCACGGGATTTCTTTTGTAATGATTCATAATACCTTCGACTTTATTGCTAACTTGATCATGCATATGAATTTTTTGCGGCATGGCGGTCCTCTTTATTTGAAATGACGATGGATTAACGGGAACGATAACTGCGCATCTGCCCAACAACGACGCCCTGAATTTCAACCTGTTCAGGACGGTATGACAACGCGGTCATATTGGCATTGGCGGGAAGCAGTAACACTTGATCGGCCGTTTGCTCAATATATTTAAGGGTAGCTTCGAAATTTTCGATTAAGGCGACGACGATCTCTCCGTTATTGGCATATTTACGTTGTTCGATCACCACCCAATCGCCGTCAAAAATTCCGGCTTCAATCATCGAATCGCCTTTAATCTGTAACACATAGCAGGGTTTATCGCTTTTCAGGGCTTCCGGAACGGCCATGTAATTGACATTCTCCAACGCTTCAATCGGCTTGCCCGCAGCAATGCTGCCTACAAACGGTAAAGCATGCTCGCAAGCAACGTAGTCGCGTTGCGCTTGTGCCGTCAGACGAATACCGCTTTTTTTATTGCCGGCAAAAGGCTCCACCAAACCGGCGTCAATCAAAGCCATGATGTGCTTGTACAACGATCCGCGCGAAGCCATGCCCAGCGACAAACAAAGCTCATTCAGACTGGGCGGACAAGCAAAACTTTCATGGTTGTCGCGGAGAAAATTAAAAATCTCCCGTTGCCGTCTCGTTAATTCCGTCATCAATCGTTACCTCTCCATGCGTTTAATTTTTGCCAAGCTTAACAAAAATACCCTCAAAAGCAAATCAAAAAGAGAACAAAAAGAAAACATAACACTCCGATAGTTAGGGCTTAAAACAAGTGTTTTAAACCATTCGCACTAATTAACATCGTCGACAGGCTTTGCGCTGCTTAGGAACGCGCATGAAATAACTTGGGCATATTACCCATTCTCCGATCCTTGAGGACAAAGTGGATACTATGTTTTTACGTCAACACTTGGATCTTGTTTCTACCCGTCCGCATTCAATGCCGCTGACTACGGACCTTCCGAACTCAATGTTTAGCATCAAAAAGATGGTAGCGATTCTTGCCCGCTTGCTTGGCGACATACATAGCTTGGTCGGCACGGCGTAGCAACGCGTCCGGGTCGCTATCGTCGCCGGGAAAAAGACTGATGCCGATACTGGCCGTCAGCGAAAACGAGCGCTCCTGAATGCCAATCGGTAAGGCAATATGCTCATGCAGCCGTTTCACCGTGGTCAGGCATTCTTCCAGTTGATTCAAATTCAGCAGCAGCACCACAAATTCATCGCCGCCCAAACGGGCAACCGTATCGCCCTCGCGGAGGATATTACCGATGCGCCGTGCAATTTCAATCAGAACAAGATCCCCGGCATGATGCCCCAAAGTATCGTTAACAGGTTTGAAACCATCGAGATCCAGATAGCAAACACCCAGCATTTTCTGTTCGCGTTTGGCTTGGGCGATAGCCTGTTTCATGCGGTCGGCCAAGAGCCGCCGGTTGGGAATGCCGGTCAGCGCGTCGTAATGGGCGATAAGCTGCAATTGCTTTTCGTGTTGTTTCAGTTGACTGATGTCGGAAGAAATACCGATATAGTGGGTTACGATGCCTTGGCTGTCGGTGACCACCGAGATGCTGCGTAATTCGGGATAAAACTCTCCAGCCTTGGTACGATTCCAGATCTCGCCGCTCCAACAACCTGCTGTATTGATCGCCTGCCACATCTCGGCGTAAAACGCTTGATCGTGATGCTCCGATTTCAAAAAACGCGGGTTCCTGCCCAAAACCTCTGCGCGTGAGTAGCCGGTTATTTTAGTGAAGGCGGGATTGACATCAATGATATTGCACTGTGCATCGGTAATAGTGATACATTCCATGGTATTTTCGAAAACGATTGAGGACAAACGCAATTTATTTTGCGATTGTCTAAGCAGCAGCTGGTTGCGTACTCGCAGCAAAGCAATAGCGGGGCTGACCGGCTTAGTAATGTAATCCACAGCCCCTAATTGCAAACCGTAAGCTTCGGATTTCTTGTCGGACGCGGAGGTTACAAAAATGACTGGAATATCGCGAGTAAGCGGAATTTCCTTTAACCTACGGCACACTTCGTAACCGTCCATCTCCGGCATATTGACATCCAACAGAATAAGGTCAGGATACGGGTAAGTCCGGGCAATATCCAGCGCCCTCCCGCCATTGCCGGCCACTTTAACCTGATAATCACGGCCCAGTAATAATGCCAGTGTTTCCTGGTTGGACCTCTCGTCGTCGACGATCAAGACGCTAGGGTGTTGCTGCCGTTGCAAGGCTTCAATATTATCCATTCGACAAACTCATCAGTGTATTTAAAACAGATCGCGCCTTCGGGTAGTTGGTATCAAAAATATACCGGGCAAGTTCCTCGTAGTAAATTTGCCCATTATCCTGCAACAACCCTTTAAGCCGATGCAGCTGATCATCGTCGATGAAACTATCGGCCGCAAGCAACGCATCCAATTCCGCCAGGACTTGCCGGAGCGCTTCGGCATCGAAACACGCCGTAACGGAGGCTAAGGGCGATTGCCGACTCAGCATAGCGGCAACGGTTGCCAAAGTCCTGTCGAATGTCTCAAGCCAGTTAGCCAGTGTTGCATCGTCATAGCCCCCGTTTAGCAGCTCGGCATCCAACGCGGCACAAGCCTGATACAGCTCTTTGGCGCCTAAATTACCGGCAGTTCCTTTGAGCGTATGCAACTGCTTTTCCGCCTCCGCCACATTACCGGCGGTGATTTTGGCGGCAATAATAGAAGCCTCGGCAATAAACTGTTGCCTAAACGCGCTCAGCATGCGCACCAACTTGTCCTGATTAGCGTCCAACATCGTCATGATATCGTTCAGATCAAAACCCGGCAGCTGATCGGACAAATCGGCCCAGGGTTGCCGGGGCTCGAGACCGGAGGCAGCTAAAGGCTGAAGCTCGATAGGCTCGACCCAGCGCAACAAAGTATCGATCAGTTCCCGCGGATTGATCGGTTTGGCGACATGATCGTTCATACCGGCATCCATACAGGCCTTACGATCATTGTGCATGGCCGCCGCTGTCATCGCGATGATAGGCAAACTCATGCAGCCGGGTAATTCACGAATACGCCGAGTCGCCTCGTAACCATCCATTTCCGGCATTTGCAAGTCCATCAGCACGGCGGCGAATTTTTCTCTTTGCACCCACTGCACCGCTTCTCCGCCGTGATTGGCGATACTGACGCGCAGTCCCGCTTTTTCCAGAAACTCGCCGGCCACCTGTTGATTGAGTTCATTGTCTTCCACCAGCAGGATACGGGCATTACGCAATGGCCGGGCGACGGCATAAGGATCGACTTGCGCTTGCGGGATTTGAGAGCCCTTACCCTGATAATGATAAACATGGAGAATAGTGTTAAGTAAACTGGACGGCACCACCGGCTTAGTAAGAATAGCGTCGAGACGGGCGGACGTAGTGGTTGCCTCCCTCAGCAGCTGTTCTTTGTTGTAAGCCGTTACCATGATGATAGTGGGCGGGTGCTTGAGCTGACCTTGCGCTTGTTTTTGTCCCAGATCCACGGCAAGTTCCAAGCCGTTCATATGCTCCATTTGCCAGTCCAACAGCAGTAAATCAAACGGCGCGCCGACTTGCTCGGCTTTTTGAATGCGTCGTAAAGCCTGTTCCGCCGACAGCGCCGTAACAACTTGGAATTGCCAAGATTCCAGAATGTTTCTCAGAATCACGCAAGAGGTTTCCTGGTCGTCAACCACCAGCACGCGGGTATCTTTCAGGTGGTGACTGTCCTGATTCCAATTATAAGTCCGGCCTTTACCGCAGCAGATGGTAAACGAAAAATTACTGCCTTGGCCTAACTGACTGGACACGTTAATACTGCCGCCCATTAATTCCACCAATTGCTTGCTGATGGCCAAGCCCAGCCCGGAACCGCCGAACTTACGGGTGATCGAAGCGTCGGCTTGACTGAAAGGCTGGAACAAATGCTCGATAGCCGTTTCATTAATACCGATGCCGGTATCGCGCACGTTCAAACGCAGCAGTAAGTCGTCCCCTCTATTTTCGACAAGCTCCATGCGGACCTGAATTTCTCCCTTTGGCGTAAATTTTATTGAATTACTAACAAGGTTACTCAGTATCTGCTGGATACGCAGAGGATCGCCGATCACTGTCAGTGGAATTTCCGGAGCAATATCGAGAAAGATTTCCAGACCTTTTTCTTCCGCCTTGGCGATAAAAAGATCCGATACACCTTGCAGCATCAGAGTCGGATCGAATTCAATACGCTCAATGTCCATGCGTCCCGACTCGATCTTGGACAAATCCAGAATATCGTTAAGTATGCCTAATAATGCTTGTGAGGAAACCTGAATTTTATGCAGATAATCTTGTTGCTTCGGCGTTAATTCGGTTTCCGAAGCCAAACGAGTCAATCCGATGATCGCGTTCATCGGGGTGCGTATTTCATGCGACATATTGGCGAGAAATTCGCTTTTACTGCGATTGCCGGCTTCCGCCGACTGTTTGGCCTCCTGCAGCTGGCGTTCCAGCTCTTTATTCTGGGTGATGTCCCTGGCAATCTTGGATGCGCCGATAACTTCGCCCGCTTCATCGAGAATAGGCGACAGCGTCACCGATACATCAATCGGCGAGCCGTCTTTACGTATCCGCACGGTTTCGAAATGGTTGACCCGCTGCCCAAGGCTGATTTGCTCCAGCAGGCGTTTTTCCTCATCGCCCCGTTCGGGAGGAAACAATTTCAGCATGGGACTGCCGATCATATCCGCGGCGCTATAGCCGAACATGGATTCCGCTCCGGCATTCCAACTGGTGACGATACCTTCCAGAGTCTTGCTCATGATCGCATCGCCCGACGATTGCACAATGGCCTTGAAATGACGGCTGACGATTTCTATCTCTTTGCGTTTCGAAATATCCTGGACGAAACCGACGAATACGCAACGACTGCCCAACTTGGCCTCGCCCACATTCAGTTGCATCGGAAAAGTCGCGTTACCCTTGCGTTTAGCCAGTACTTCCCGCTCCATGCCGATGATTTTGGCCGCCCCCCCGGTCAGGTAGTTTTTAAGGCCGTTATCATGCTCGCTACGGTACGGCTCGGGCATAAGCATATTGACGTTTTGTCCGATAACCTCGTCTTTGGCATAAGCGAAAATAGCTTCGCTGACCGGATTGAATTCCTCAATGCGTCCCCGCTCGTCGATCACCACGATACCCATAGCCGAGGTATTGAACAATGCCCGCAGACGGGTTTCGTTGTCTCTGAGCGAAGCCGCAGTGCTTTCAGCATTCTTTTTAGCGCGAAACATGGCCTCGGCAACGCCTGACATCATGAGGCAGGTGCCGGCAAAAACCGACATACCGATCCAATCGCCCTGATTATTGATAAAAGGAGTAGCGACCAACAGCGACCACAAAAACGCGACCGTAAAACAAGCCAAACCTGTTGCCAGCAAACCGGCAAGCAAACCGCCGTAAATAGCGGCAATCATCACGGCCGGATAAAACGTGAGCCAAGCAAGTTTAGACCCAAGCAGCTCCAATGGCCATATCCGCAATGCCGCAGCCACGGTAATCATGAACACCGCAAATAAATAGCGATTTACCTTTCTTATCTTATATCCAGCCATAACCCTATACTCATGATGCCGTCGCCCGGAATAGGCAGTTTTCCGTAGTCTGCTGAAGATGTTTTGGTTATCAACTTAAGCGGGACAGTTCAGTAATGTGTGTGTATTTCCGCTAGTTTTGTTCAAAACCGGCTTTGAACTCCAAAGCCGACTTTTACACATTGCTAGCCTCTTTTCGCTACGGGAGAGGGATTAAAAGCGCTGTCCGTAATCGGTTGCAGTATAAAACATAAGTTAGTTAAAAAGCATACTCAATGTAAGCTAAATCCTACAATAATTTACACTTAGGGACGTAACAAAAAATAAAACAGCCCCAACGATAGCTGGGTACAGTATTTATTATCACTTCCCTTAGGTGATTTCCATTGAAGAACATACCCGTGTTGCGCATTTTTACTCACCACGAAGAAATAAAACTTCATGTCTTTCATGTCTTCGTGGTGAATGTTTGTCTGTTATTAATGGGACGTTACAGCCGTTGGCGCAAGATTTTTCAAATATAGGAAAAGGCGCGCACGGCACACAGTTGTTCGATTTTTATAAATGCAAAAGACTTTGATACGGGGTCAAGGTAACGGTGTGCCGAGACATGGAAGATGCGAATTTTTATTTTTTCGTGGTGAATCCGCCCACATTTTTAATGCGGCCGGTAATTAATATACTCAACGCGGGCATGGATTGCGGCTTTTGTCCCCCTCTCCC
>SXGU01208529.1_pt1 | contig 19683 bp, 17 predicted proteins | sample 3174531 | NCBI WGS metagenome assembly SXGU01 (sample SAMN11356863, study PRJNA531348) | freshwater metagenome | isolation source: freshwater sample F1-140 | place: China: Fuxian Lake, Yuxi | collected 2017-12-25 | reverse complement strand
CCCATAATATTGAAGTCCGGGCAGGCTTGATTGGGACAGCAAAAGCGGCTATACTGGGCCTCTACAACTGGTGTTGGCGTCATATCCCGAGCCCCTTTCCGGCAAGAAAGAGCTCTCAAGATATTGATTCCACACCAGTTCCTCTATGTCAGGCTCCTCCTGGACTACCCTTCCTTTTTGCCGACCAGTTTGGCCGCAAGGCCCGCAGAGCTGCGTGGAATCCGCGCTTCGATCTGAGCGGGAACGGGGTCATCGATTTCGACGACTTCTTCCTGCTGGCCGACCATTTTGGCGAGGGGCGCGCGGCGTCGAAGGTGGCAGTGCAACTGGCTGCCGACCGGATGGGGCATCGGATGCATCTGCGGGTGGCCCAGATCAACGCCCGTTCAGTGACCCTGGTCCTCGATCTGGGCCAGGGAACCCGGCCTCGAGGATATGGGCTGGTTTTGAGATATCCGCAGGGGGTCGAGATCCAGAACCCTGGCCTGGCCGTTCAGAACAATCAGGGAGATAGGCCCAGTAGCCTAGGCGGCGTCCTGCGCCAGACCGAGGAGCGGGTTTTTATGGCCAATTACAATCTGGAAGAGGTAGTATCGCCCGGAGTGGGCTCTGAGATCGAACTGCACTTCACTCTTCCTCCGGGGGTAGTAGGTGGGGAGATCAGGCTGGAGGAATTGTGGACCGTGGACGACAATCAGCAGATCAGCCGCTTTGCCACCGACGCCGCAGTGGGGCTGGTTCCTCAGGTGTTCAGCCTGGCCTCGCCCTATCCCAACCCCTTCAATCCGGCGGTGCAGATCCCGTACAGCCTACCGGAACGTGCGGCGGTGAAGCTACAGGTGTACAATGTTCTGGGTCAGCAGGTGCAGACCCTGGTCAATGAGACGCAGGAGGCTGGTTTTTACCAGTTGGCCTGGCAGGGCCTGGACAACCAGGGGGAGGCCGTGGCCAGCGGGCTCTACTTCATCCACCTCGAGGCCGGTGCGGTGAGCAAGATCCAGAAAGTGGTGCTGATGAAGTAGGTTTGCCGCTGGTCTCCCGGTGCCGTTGCCATGGGCGCCGGCAAGGGGCAGCAAACGAAACGATTGTCCGTATCGACAGCAGCCGTATCCCCCTCGGGGGTGCGGCTGCTTCTTTTTGCCCTAGGGCGGGTTTTGGTTGTCCTATCACCTGGGGCAGGTTATTTTCACGGCCCTTGCTGGATATCTGCCGGACAGGGTAGATTGGATCATGGCCGACACCTGCGAAATACACCCCGTGACCGAGCCCCGAGCCTGGGACGAATTTGTCCGCCGGGCAGTGGGCGGCACGGTGTTTTCCACCTGGGGTTGGCTGCAGTGCGCCCAGCAGGCCACGGGTAACCCTTTCCGCTGCCTGGGGGTGTACCGGAACGGCCAGTTGGTGGCCGGCCTCTCGGGGAGCGAAACCCAGCGCGCCGGGCTGCGGCGCCTGGCCACCCCGGCGCTTACCCCGCACGGCGGATTATTGCTGGCCCCGGTGGCGGGCAAGGGGCCGGCCAAGGCCGAATCCGAATGGCTGCGGGCCGCCGAATTACTCGTCGCCCATCTGCGACAGGAATACCACCACTGTGCCCTGGTCCACGCCCCGGCCCTGAGCGATATGCGACCCTTCACCTGGGCCGGCTGGGAGGTGCGGGTGCGCTATACCTACCAGATGGAGTTGGGGGACCAGGAGGCATTGTGGGAGCGGCTGGAACGGCGCACGCGCACGGTCATCCGCAAGGCCGAAGGCAGCGGCCTCCGGGTGCTGCCCGTCGAGGATATGGCCCTTTTCCGGCAGCAGTACGAGCGCCTCTACGCGCGCCAGGGCGGCCGGCCTCCGGTGGATGCGGGGGTGGCGCAGCGTTTCGCCGAGGCGGCCTGCCGGGCGGGCCTGGCCTGGGGGCTGCAGGTGGAGTCAGCCGAGGGCCAGGTGGCGGCGGTGGTGATTTTTGTCCGCGGATTCGAAGGCAGTTATGCCTGGGTGGCCGGGGCTGATCCCGAGCTCAACCACACGGGCGCCACCTCGCTGCTGTACTGGAAGTACCTCGAACAAGGGCAGGGGCGCTTCGACTTTGTGGGCGCCAACATCCCCGCCATCGCCTTTTTCAAGCGGGGTTTCGGGGGCGAGTTAATGCCCTACTTCGCAGTGGAGGGCTTCAGGGATCCGCTGGTGAAAGGGCTCTTTTCGGGGGCCAGGGTTTTGCGGAACTTATAGCCGAAATATCAAACCACAGGGAGAGAACAATGGCCAAGATCAAGGAAGTCCGCTGCATCCGCACCCGCGCCGACGGCACCTGGCTGATCGTCAAGGTGATCACCGACCAGCCGGGCCTCTACGGCATCGGCTCGGCCAGCGACCACTACCAGGCCGGGGTGGTCCAGGCGGCCATTGAGCAGCACGTGGCCCCGCGCCTGATCGGCAGGGAGGCCGGCCACATCGAGGACATCTGGCAGAGCAGCCTCACCAGCGGGTACTGGCGCAATGGGTCCATCCTCAACACCGCCATCGCCGGCATCGACATGGCCCTGTGGGATATCAAGGGCAAGGAGGCCGGCATGCCGGTGTACCAGCTTTTGGGCGGGCCCTGCCGCAGCGCGGTGGCCTGCTACGCCCACGCCGGGGGCAATACCCTCGAAGAGCTGGCCGAGGACGTGCAGCGCTACATCGAAGAGGGCTGGCCGGTAATCCGCTGCCAGTTCGGGCCGTACGGGGGCGGCGGTTTTATCCCCCACGAGCAGGCGATCAAGCCGCGCAACGCCTGGCACCAGGGACCGGTCTTCGACGACGAGGCGTACCTCGAAAACATCCCCAAGATGTTCGCGTATCTGCGAGACAAACTGGGCTTTGGCCCCAAGCTGACCCACGACGTACACGAGCACCTCAAACCGCACAACGCGGTGGCCCTGGCCAAGTTGCTGGAGCCGTACCGCCTCTTCTTCCTAGAAGATTTGCTCTCCCCCGAGCAGGTGCAGTGGTATAGGCTGGTGCGCCAGCAGTGTACCACCCCCCAGGCCATGGGGGAACTCTTTGTCAATCCGCACGAGTACGTGCCGCTGATCACCGAGCGGCTCATCGACTACGTGCGTATCCGCGTCTCCAAGGGCGGGGGCATCACCCCCTGCCGCAAGGTGGCGGCCCTGTGCGAGATCTTTGGGGTGCAGACGGCCTGGCAGGAGGGGGGGGACAACGACCCGGTGAACCAGATGGCCGCGGCGCACCTGGACCTGGCTTCGTACAGCTTTGGCATCCAGGAGGAGAACCACTTCTCGCCCCAGGAGCTGGAGCTTTTCCCCGGCCACGCCGAGCAGGTGGGGGGCTATATGTACACCAACGACAAACCGGGATTGGGGCTGGACATCGACGAGGAGAAGGCCAAGAAGTTGCTCAAGGCCGAGAGCCTCGCTACGCCCAAGTACATGGCCGAGGATAGGCGGGCCGACGGAAGTGTGGTGCGGCCTTAAGACGCTGGGGCAAGGGGCAGAGAAGAACGTCGGTGTGGCTGGGGTCGGGGAGGCAGGTTGCTCCCCGACCCTTTTCCTTTAGAGCGGCCAGGGCCGGCCGGCCATGTACCCGCCGTCCACAAAGAGCACCTGGCCGCTGATGAAGTCCGCGGCCGGGCTGGACAGGAAGATGGCCGCCCCCACCACGTCCTCGGGTTGGCCCAGGCGGCCGGCGGGGGTGCCGCCCACGGCCCAGTCGAGCATTGCCGGGTTCTCCCAGAGCTTGCGGTTGAAGTCGGTGAGGATGAAGCCGGGGGCGATGGCGTTGACCTGGATATTGTGCGGGCCCCACTCCACGGCCAGGCCCCGGGTGAGCTGGGCCAGGGCGCCCTTGCTGCAGGCGTAGGCCGTCACCTTGGCCAGGCCGATGGCGCTGGTCACCGAGGCGATGTTGATCACCTTGCCCCGGCTGCGGGCGATCATGCCCTTGCCCACCTCGCGGCTGAGGAAGTAGGCCCCCTTGATATTGACGTCCATCACCTGATCGTAGTCGGCCTCGGCGATCTCGGGGATGGGCCGGCGCACGTTGGTGCCGGCCACATTGAAAAGGATATCTATAGCCCCCAGTTCCGCCTCTACCCGCTGCACCGCCGCCGGGATCTGGTCCGGCTGGCTCACGTCGAGGGGCAGGGCCAGGGCTTTGGCGCCCAGGGCGCGGATTTCCGCAGCCACCGGCTCCAGGGTATCGAGGGTGCGGGCCGCCACCGCCACCGCCGCCCCGCCCTGGGCCAGGCCCAGGGCGATGGCCTTGCCCATGCCGCGGCTGGCTCCGCTGACCAGAGCCCGTTTGCCGCTCAGGTCAAAGTGCCCGCTCATGCTGCACCTGCCCGCGGGTCGATCAGGATCTTGATCATCTCTCCCTTTCTTTCGCTCAGGTCGCGGATAGCCTGAGGGGCTTGTGCCAGCGGGACGCGGGTGGTGATCACCGTCTCCAGGTCCAACTGGCGGCGCTGCAAGAGGGCAATGCCCTCATCAAAAGAACGAGGGTAGAGCCGCGAGATGTGGATGGACAGATCCTTGCGGAAGGCATCCAGGACCGGCAGGGCCAGCTCGCCCTGGGGCGGCACCCCGTAGACCACCACCCGGCCGCCGGGTTTGCACAGCTGGATGCTCTGGCCGATGCTCTGCTGGTTCCCCACCCCGTCGATGACCACCTCGAAACCCCCTGCCTCCCGCCCCGCTTCCACCAGATCCCGCTGGCTCACATTGACCGCCAGGTCGACGCCCAGCCGGCGGGCCAATTCCAACCGGTAGTCGAGCACGTCCGAGACCAGCACCCGGCCGGCCCCGGCCAGGCGGGCAATCTGGATGAGCAGCAGGCCGATATTGCCGGCCCCCAGCACCGCCACCGCGTCACCGGGCTGCACCTGGGCGCGGGCCACGGTGCGCTCGGCGATGACCACCGGCTCGACCATGGCCCCTTCCTCAAAGCTCAAATCGTCTGGCAGCAGGCGCACCATGGCGTCGTCGAGGATCACCTGCTCGGCAAAGGCCCCGTCGCGGCGCACGACCCCCAGCACCGCCACCTCGGGGCAGTAGTGGGTATTGCCGGCCAGGCAGGCGGGGCAGTGGCCGCAGTGCTGCAGGGGGTTGGCGGTGACCCGGGTGCCGGGGGTAAACAGGGAGCCCGGCCCGGCTTCGGCAACCACGCCGGCCAGCTCGTGTCCGGGCACGATGGGAAAGCGGGCAAAGGGCAACTTGCCGGCCACCAGCGACAGGTCGGTGCCGCAGACCCCCACTTGGTGGACCTGCACCCGCACCTGGCCCGGCCCCAGGGGGGGACGGGGCAGATCGACGAGGGCAAGTTGATGGGGCGCGGTGACGCGCAGGGCTTTCACAGGGGCTATCTCCGGGCTGCAGGGCGCGGCAGGGTGCCTTGGGGCCCCTGAAACTCATGGCTGCACGGGTGGCGGTCAAGCCCTGGCCGCCTTGACCAGGGCGAGAGCGGGAGGAGGTAGCAGCAGGTGGCTGCTCAGGGTTTCCGTCTTCTGGCGACCAACCAGATCCCGCCGACGATGATCAGGGCAAAGGACAGCAGCAGCACCGCTCCTTTGGTCTCCTCCCACCGGAAGCTCTCGCTGGGGGTGAGCAGGGCGATCAAAACCACAGCACCAATGATCCCGTAGATGATACTCCTGTCGCTCATACCTGCCCTCCGGGATTGGGTGTAAACACTGAACTGCCCCAGGGCCCGCCGGATAAGGCCCGCCGGGAAAAGCGGTCAGTCCGGGTCCGCCGCGCTCAGCGCGGCAGGCCAGAACCCGCAATAGGAAATCTGCACAAAACCGGCAGCGGTGGGAATGTGGGGAGAGGCCGCCGCGACGGCCTTTCTTGAGTACTCCGTAAGTTTGCCGTATATTAAGCGGCAAACACCCACGGAGCGACCCATGAACCAGCCCGCCCTCACCGAAAAAGAAGAACGCATCTACCAGTTCATCCGCGACTACGCCCACCAGTACCGCCGCCCGCCCACCTACGAGGAGATCCGCACCAGGTTCGGTTATCGCCACACCTCATCGATCCAGGATTTTCTCGTGCAGCTGCGCGACAAGGGCTATATCCGCGTGCCCATCGGGGCCAACCGCAAACGCGCCATCGAGGTGGTCGAGTCCGAGAGCAGCGAACTGGCCACCGTGCCGCTGGAGGGCACGGTGGCGGCCGGCCGTCTGAGCGAGGCCGTGAACATCCGCGACTACATCGAGGTGCCCCGCAGCATGCTGCGGGCCGGGGGCGAGTACTTCGCCCTCCGGGTCAAGGGGGATTCGATGATCGAGGACTGCATCCTCAGCGGGGACATTGCCCTCATCCGCCGGCAGCAGCAGGCCGAAAACGGGCAGACAGTGGTGGCACTGGTGGACAACGAGGCCACCATCAAGAAGTACTTCCGGAGGCGGAGGCACATCGAGTTGGTGCCGGCCAATCCAAACTACGAAGCCATCCGCATCGGCGAGGACACCTCGATCGCCATCCTGGGGGTATTGGTGAGCATCATCCGGCACCTGGAGCAGGGATGAAACCGCTGAAGTTTGAGCAACTTCGGGCCCAGATCCACACTCACCACCAGAAGGAGACGCTGTCCTGCTCCATGGTCGGACAGGGTATTCCCCGGGGTGCCATCACCGCCATCACCGGGGTGGGCAAAACCGAGCTGGCCGCGCGGCTGATCGCCGAGCACCCCGGCCTCAGGGTGGCATGGATCGAGGAGAAGTTGTCCATCTTCCCCTTTGCCCTCTTGCAGCGGGGCATCGGGCTGGACCGGGTGCTCTTCGTCGACGCCGGCCCGGAGCTGGCCTGGTCGGTGCTGCAGGTGCTCAAGGCGCAGATCTTCCCGGTGGTGGTGGTCTACGCCGAGTGCCTGGATCTCAACACCCTGCGGCGGGTGCAGCTGGCCGCAGAGACCGCCAACGCCGCCACCATCTGGCTGACCAACGAGTCCCAGGATCTGTGGCCGGTCTCCATGCAGCTGCAGTCCTGCCGGACGGAGGGGGACCTCAAGGTCAGAGCTCTGAGGTCCGGCTATAGATGAGGGTAGCCGGTGTGTTCCTCTTGCAAGAAGGGGAACTGGAGGGATTGGCCGAGGCCTGTTACCGCTTCAGCCCGCAGCTGGCCATAGGCGACCGGGCCTTGTTCATCGAGATCGGGGCCTGCCGCCGGCTCTACTCGGAAGAGAGTCTGCACCTGCGCCTCCAGGCCCTGCTCAAGCGCTTCGGCGTGTCGGCCCGCATCGCCTTTGCCGACGACCTGCCCACGGCCCTGGCGCTGGCTATATACCAGCGGGCCCACAAGGAAGAGCTGCCCATCGAGGCCATCCAGTGTTACTCGACCCCCTTTGCCTGCCGCTCCGATTCCCTGGCCCGGGCAGCGCAGCTGTTCAGGAAGCTGGGGGTGGTGACCGTCGCCGACTTCATGCAACTGCGGCCCAAGGGGCTGGTCCGGCGTTTCGGCAAGGAAGGCCTGCTGGTCCGACATCTGTTGGAAAACGCCGCCCAACTTCCCTGGCCGCGCTTCGTCCCGCCGGTGCAGCTGGTCGAGGCCGTGGATCTGGAGGAAGGGGCGATGGCCATGGACCTGGAGCAGTTGCTCTTTTACCTGAAGGCCGCGGTGGACCGGGCGCTGATGAGGGTGCGGGGCCAGGGCCGGCAGGCCTCGGCACTGGTGCTGCGCCTCGATCTGGAGCGGCACAGCCGGGTGGTCCAACCCGAGCGGATATGGCAGATCGACCTGGCTTTTCCCCAGGGTATCGCCCTGGTGGTGCTCTCCATCCTCCGCGAGCGCCTAGATCGGGATCTGCAGCGCAGCCCGCTGGAAGCCCCGGTGCGGCGGCTCGAGGTGGAAGTGACCCGCACGGTGCCGGGCCGCGCCCGGCAGCGGGATCTTTTTACCAACAAAGAGGAGGAACTGGAGAGTTTCCAGTCCGTCGTCGCCCGGCTGACCGACAAGCTGGGTTTCGACCGGGCCTTTCTGGCCGCTCCCCGCGAGAGTTATCTGCCGGAGCGGTGCTGGCGGCGCACCCTGGGCGGGGTGGGGGAATTCGAGTCCAAGAGCCCCCAGCGGCCCTTGCGGGTGCTGCAAAGGCCGCTGGTGGTCCGCCGCCTCGACAACCTGCTGGTGCACGGCCAGCGCCGGTGGCGGATCAAGGCCATCCGCGGCCCCGAACGCCTGTCGGGGGATTGGTGGTTCGGGGACCGGGAGCGGGACTACTACCGGGTCCTGGCTGAATCGGGGGAGGAACTATGGGTCTTCACTGCTCCTGGGGGGGAGGAGTATTACCTGCACGGACTCTTCGACTGAATGTATGCCGAACTGAAATGCAAGACCAACTTTTCCTTTCTCACCGGCGCCTCCCATCCTGAAGAGCTGATAACCCAGGCGGCCCAACTGGGCCTGGGTGCTTTGAGTATTGCCGACCGCAACGGGGTGTACGCCATTCCCAAGGCGTACTGGCAGGCCCGCCAGTACCCCGGGCTCAAGCTGATCGCCGGGGCCGAACTGACCTTCTCCGATCACCCCTTTATCACCCTGATCGCCCGCGACCGCGCCGCCTACGGGGTGTTGTGCCGGCTCCTGACCCTCAGCCACGCCGGCAAGGAGAAGGGCGGCGCCTCCCTGGAATTCGGACAGCTGATCGAGGGCATGGGGCTGCCAGGCTTCGGTGGGCTGGTCTGCCTGCCCGACGCCGGCGCCAACTACGAGTACTTGCGCGAGATCTTTGCCGGGCGCCTCTTGGTGCCGGTCTCCCGCTTCAGGGACGGCTTCGACGAAGAGCGGGTGGACGAAGCGCTTCGAGTGGCCGCCGGTTTCGGCCTGCCCCTGGTGGCCACCAACGAGGTGCTCTACCACCTGCCCGAGCGCCGGCCCCTGCAGGACGTGCTCACCTGTGTGCGCGAGAAGACCACCCTGCTGGAGGCCGGGTACCGGCTGCTGCCCAACCGGGAGCGCCACCTCAAATCCCCGGTTGAGATGGCCCGGCTTTTCGCCGATCTGCCCGAGGCGCTGCGCAACACCTGGGTGATCGCCGAGTCCTGCACCTTCTGCCCCAGCGAACTGCGCTACCGCTACCCCAGCGAGTGGATCCCCGCCCGGCACACGGCCCAGAGTTACCTGGAGGAACTGACCTGGGCCGGGGCCATGGACCGGTACCCCGGCGAGCCCCCCGAGGCGGTGCGCCGGCAGTTGCAGCACGAGTTGGGGTTGATCGGCCAGCTGGGGTACGCCGACTACTTTCTCACCATCTACGACATCGTCGCCTTTGCCCGCAGTCGCGACATCCTCTGCCAGGGTCGGGGCAGCGCCGCCAACAGCGCTGTCTGTTACTGCCTGGGCATCACCGCCATCGACCCGGTGCGCATGAACCTGCTCTTCGAGCGTTTTCTCTCGGTGGAGCGCCACGAGCCGCCCGACATCGACGTGGACTTCGAGCACGACAGGCGCGAAGAGGTGCTGCAGTGCGGGTACGGGAAGTACGGCCGCGCCCGGGCGGCGATGGTGAGCGCGGTGATCACCTACCAGCGCCGCTCGGCCCTGCGCGAGGTGGCCAAGGCCTTCGGGGTGGCGGTGGGCACCCTGTCGGCCAAGGAGGTGGAGCGCCATTTTCCCACCCTCGCCGAATCGAGCCCCATCGCCGACTGCAAGGGGCAGGTGGACAGTCTGGTCGATGAGCTGGAGGGGTTCCCCCGGCACCTGAGTATCCACAGCGGCGGTTTCACCCTCTCGGCCGATCCCATTATCGAGATCGTGCCGGTGGAACCGGCGCGTATGGAGGGCCGCACCATCATCCAGTGGGACAAGTACGATCTGGACTACCTGGGATTGCTCAAGGTGGACCTCTTGGCCCTGGGCATGCTCTCGGCGCTGAAGAAGACCCTGAGCGCGGTGGGTATGCAGCTGGCGGAGATCCCCCCCGAGGACCCGGCCACCTACGAGATGATCCGCCGCGCCGACACCGTGGGCACCTTTCAGATCGAGTCCCGCGCCCAGATGAACATGAGCGGCCGGCTGCAGCCGCGGCACTTCTACGACCTGGTGATCCAGGTGGCCATCGTCCGGCCCGGGCCCATCGTCGGCAAGATGGTGCACCCGTACCTGCGGCGCCGGCATGGGCTGGAGCCGGTGGAGTATCCCCATCCCAAGCTGCGCGAGATCCTCGGCCGCACCCTGGGGGTGCCCATCTTCCAGGAACAGGTGATGAAGATCGCCATCGCCCTGGGCGGCTTCACCCCCGGCGAGGCGGATACCCTGCGGCGGGCCATCGGCTCGTGGCGCTCGAGTGGCTCCATCCACCAGGTGGGGGAGAAATTACACCGGGGTCTGCTGCAACACGGGGTGCCGGTGGCCTATGCGGACAATATCTTCGAGCAACTCAAGGGTTTTGCCCACTACGGCTTTCCCGAATCCCATGCCGCCTCCTTTGCGCTCCTGTCGTACGCCTCCGCCTACCTGAAATGCCATCACCCGGCCGAGTTCGCCAGCGCCCTGATCAATTCCCAGCCCATGGGATTCTACGCCACCCATACCATCGTCGACGACGCCCGGCGGCACGGGGTGAAGATTATGCCGGTGGACCCCAACGCTTCGGCCTACGACTGTACGGTGGAGGGGGGGGCGCTGCGGCTGGGGTTGCGGTCGATCAGGGGCCTGGGCAAAAAGGAAGCCGAGCAGCTCGTCGGCGAACGGCCCTTTGCGAACCTGGAGGATTTTTTGGCGCGGACCACCCTGCGCGAAGAAGTATTGCAGCGGCTGGCCCTGGGGGATGCCTTTGCCAGGTTTGGCCGGGACCAGCGCCAGACCCTGTGGCAGCTGCTGGCCGGTGCGGTGCGCCGCGGCACCCCGCAGCTGGACTTCATCGCCGCCCTCACCCCGAGGGAGGAGCCACAGGCCTTCAGGGCGCTGGGCGGCTTCGACGCCATCAGCCTCGAGTACCAGGCCTACGGGCTGTCGGCCAAGGGGCACCCGATGGCGGCGTTGCGGCAGATCCGGAAGCTGCCGGAGATGACGACCTTTCAGGCGAGGAGGAAACCGCCCGGCAGCCAGATCACGACCTCAGGGCTCTTGCTGGTGCGCCAGCGCCCACCCACGGCCAAAGGGGTCTGCTTCGCCACCATCGAGGACGAGTTCGGCTTTCTCGATCTGGTCTTCTTCCGCCAGAAGTTCGCCGAACTCAAGGAGGTCTTTCTCCACCACTGTTTTCTCGTGGTGGAGGGCCGCATCGAGCGGGAGGGCCACTCGGTGAGCCTGATCGTCGAGCAGGTGGCGCCCATCTTCGCCGATGGCGGCGACGAGCAGGCCCTCACCATCGATCCGCGGCAGTATTTCTGGTGAAGGGTACTTTTCACTTGCCTGGGTTTCATGTCCTGGGTATTGATAAAGGTGCCCTGTGCAGTCATTCACCCTTCACCGAGGAGCAAGCTATGAGTCAGGTTCGGATCTTGGTCGGCACACGCAAGGGCGCGTTTGTCCTGAGCGCGGATGGGGCGCGCCAGAACTGGGAGGTCAGCGGTCCCCACTTCGCGGGCTGGGAGATCTACCACCTCAAGGGGTCCCCCGCTGACCCGAACCGGATCTATGTGTCGCAGACCAGCGACTGGTTCGGCCAGCAGATCCAGCGCTCCGATGACGGGGGCCAGACCTGGGCGCCGGTGGGCAACAAGTTCGAGTACGAGGGCAGCACCGGCACCCACCAGTGGTACGACGGCACCCAGCACCCCTGGGAGTTCAAACGCGTCTGGCACCTGGAGCCCTCGCTCACCGACCCGGACACGGTGTACGCCGGGGCCGAGGACGCCTCCCTCTTCCGCACCACCGACGGGGGCCAGACCTGGGGGGAGTTGGCCGGGTTGCGCGGCCACGGTTCCGGGCCGGCCTGGCAGCCGGGGGCCGGCGGCATGTGCCTGCACACCATCGTCCAGGACCCGGGCAACGCCCAGCGGCTCTACATCGCCATCTCGGCGGCGGGGGCCTTCCGCACCGACGACGGGGGCCAGAGCTGGAAACCCATCAACCGCGGCCTCTTGTCCCAGTACATCCCCGACCCCAACGCCGAGGTGGGTCATTGCGTGCACCGCATCGCCATACACCCCTCGCGGCCAGGGGTGCTCTTCATGCAGAAACACTGGGATGTGAACCGCAGCGACGATGCCGGCGACTCGTGGCGCGAGGTGAGCGGTGACCTGCCCAGCGATTTCGGCTTTCCCATCGGGGTGCACGCCCACGAGCCGGAGACGGTCTACGTGGTGCCGCTCAAGAGCGACGCGGAGCGCTACCCGCCCGACGGCAAGCTGCGGGTGTACCGCAGCCGGACAGGCGGCAACGAGTGGGAGGGGTTGACCAAGGGATTGCCACAGAGCAATTGCTACGTCAATGTGCTGCGCGGGGCCATGTCGGTTGACACGCTCGATTCGTGCGGCATCTACTTTGGCACTACCGGCGGGCAGGTGTACGGCTCGGCCGACGGGGGCGATACCTGGGAGGCCATCGTGCGGGATCTGCCGGCGGTGCTCTCGGTCGAAGCCCAGACCCTGCCGTGATCCGGGTGGTGGTTCCCGCAAATCTGAGGATGCTGGCGCACCTGGGCAGCGAGGTGGAACTGGAGGTGGAGGGGCCGGTCACCCAGGGCGCGGTGCTCGACGCGCTGGAGGCCCGCTACCCGGTGCTGCGCGGGACCCTGCGCGATCAGGTCACCAAGAAGCGCCGGCCCTTCATCCGCTTCTTCGCCTGCGAGCAGGACCTGTCCCACGAGCCGCCCGACGCCCCGCTGCCCGAGGAAGTGGCCGCCGGCAAGGAGCCCTTCCTGATCGTGGGGGCCATCGCCGGGGGCTGAGTCACTGCCACAACCTGGGCAGCTGGTCCCGGAGGGTGACGAAGGTGAAATACCCGAAGAAGGCGCAGGCCCAGATCATCGCCACAAAGCGCACCGGGTGCATGGCCAACTGGTCGCGCAATACCCGGTTGTTCAGCCACAAAAGCAGCACCGAGTAGATCAGCATCACCCCGCCGTTGAGCGAGGCGCTGAGCACCAGCAGCACCAGGGGCTGGTTGAAGTCCGAGAGCATGACCAGGCAGCCAAAGACGATCTGCGCCCACAGCAGGGCAAAGTAGATACGGCTGTCGGTCCAGCGCGGGTGGTCGCGCAGCCAGTTGACCTTGACGATGTCGGTGGAGATGCGGGCGCAGGCGTCCAAGAGGCCCAACTCAGTGGTCATCAGGATGGCAAAACCCATCCAGTTGAAGAGGTGGCGGAAGAGCCCGCCGTAGTGCTGGCCGATGAACTCGCCCTCGGCGCGCACGAATTCCATGTCGTTGCCCAGGGCGCCCAGGTGGCGGGTGGTGCTGTAGGAGACCAGCGAGAGCAGCATCAGGGTGAGCACTGAGAGCAGGTAGAAGGTGATGAAGTGCTCGCGGTTGGCCGCCTTCCACCAGGCCCGCCAGTGGCGCAGGTTCTGTTCGGTGGGCTCGAAGTGGTAGCCCAGGTCAGCCACCACCTCCTCCTTGCCGGTCAGCGGGCTGGTCAGCCGGCCGGCGTACTTGCCCATGCCGTATCCCTGCTCGCGCACGTAGGCGCTCTGCGCCAGGTTCATGGTGCCGCCCGCCCCGGCAAAGGCCAGGGCCCCCAGGAAGAGGGGCAGGGGCATGTCCTCCGGAATAAATCCCAGGTTGAGGATGCCGGCGGCCATGTCCCCCAGGTCTGCCACCTCCACGGTGAGAGCGAAGATGATCAATAAAAAGACCAGGATCAGCCCGACCATAGCCACCTGGAGCAACTCCACGGTCCGGTAGACCACCGGCCCGAGGGTGAGGGCCAGACCGATGGCGATCAGCCCGCCGATGGACAGGGCCACCCGGGTGGTCTCGCCCCCGCCGAACTCCCAGGTGAGCAAGGTGGCGGCCCCCGAGGCCCAGCCCGGCCAGGCCCAGGGAATCAGGTTGCACAGCAAAAAGATCCAGGCCCAGTGTTTCCACAGCCGGCAGAAACCGGTGATCGCCGTCTCGCCGGTGGCCAGGGTCCAGCGCTCGATCTCCATGTTGATGAAGTACTGGGTCAACACCCCCAACATACAGGCCCAGAAGACCCCAAACCCAAACTTGTAGGTGATGTAGGGCCATAACACAAACTCGCCGCTGCCGATGGACAGGCCCAGGAGCAGCACGCTGGGGCCGAAGAGCTGCTTCCACGAGGGGGGCGGGCCTAGGTCGCGGTAGCGGGCCGGGGGCAGGTTGTGGCAGGGGATGACCTCGTGCGGGACGGGTTTGTCTTCCCCCATCTCATCCCTCCTGCCAGGCCACCAGCGGGTGGCGCCGCCGCTGCATGGGGAAGGGCACCCGCCCGCCGGTGATCTGGGACTCGTACGCCCCCAGGATCATCTCCAGGGCAGCGACGGCGTCGGCGGCGCTGGAGAGGGGCTGGCGGTCCTCCTCAGCGGCCGCGATCAGGTCGAGGATGGCCAACTGGTTGCCCTTGGGCAGGGGCTGGTCGGGCACCTCTTCGAGGGGCCGCCACTGCTGGGTCTGGTCGGCGGGACGAAAGAGCGGGTGGGGGTAGATCATCAGCTCGCTGCCGCTGCCCCCGCGCAGGGAGAGGAGGCCCGCCGAGCCGACGATCTCCATGCCGTAGCGGTGGTTGCTCCCGACCTGGTCGCGGCGCGAGTCGAAGAAGCCCACCGGCCCCTTTCTGAACGAGAAGTAGGAGTTGATGCAGTCGCCGGCCACCGGGCCCACGGGCTCGTTGGCCTGACGGATATCGGTTTTTGCCAGCTCCCGCCCCTCGGCGGTCACCTGGGCCGACATCCAGGCCACCTCCCCGGCAAAGAAACGCATCATATTGAACAGGTGGGTGCCCAGCACGATCATGTCCTCCCCGCCGCCGCGTTTGTCCTGCTTGCCGTGGGCGTGCAGGGACAACACCTGGCCGATGAGGCCTTCGCCCAGCAGGCGCTTGAGGTGTTGGATGCGGGGCAGGTACACCCCCTGGTGGGCCACCGCCACCTTCAGCCGTCGCGCCGCTGCCTCGGCGACGATGCGGTCGCCGTCCTCCAGGTTCCAGGTCATGGGTTTTTCGCAGTACACGTGGGCGCCGGCCTCCAGGCAGGCCAGGACCAGCTCCAGGTGGCAGTCGGTCCAGCGCGGGCAGACACTGACGATGTCGGGTTGTTCCACCCGCAGCATCTCCTGGTAGTCGGCGTAGGCCCGGGGCGCGCCAGTTTCCTGCTGGCCCTTGAGGCGGCCGGCTTCGTCGGGGTCGGCCACGGCCACGAACTCGACCTGTTCCAGGCCCTGGTACGCAATGTGCAGCCCGTGGCCGTAGTCGCCTTTGCCGGTGCGGCCGATGGCGGCGGCGCGATAGGTTTTCTTGCTCATCTCATGGCACTCCTATATAGACGAAGTTCCCCACTTCTCCCAGGGCAAAGTCCACGGTCATCCACAGGGCGCCGCCCATCAGTTGGCCGGCGATGAAACCCAGGAATAGGGGTTTGAAGACGTGGTACCCCTGGGTGCCGGTGAATTTAAAGATGATGGCCTTGAGCAGCCACCCCAGGAAGACCGAGAACCAGGCCCAGCCCATGACCCAGCTGTCGCTGATCGGCAGGCCGATGTAGTGCAGGGGCCACCACAGGTAGTGGTGCTGCAGCCAGATCAGCAGGCCCATGAGGCCGGCGCCCAGGGCCGTGAACCACAATCTGGGATGGATGTGATCGACACCTATGGGGTTGAGCAGCTTGTTCTGCAAAAAGCTGTAGGCGAGGGTGGGCACCCCAAACTGCCGCATGTTGATGCCCCCGTAGGTATAGTTGAGATAGAGGGTGATCCAGCCGGCCCCGAGCATACCCACCACCAGGGCCAGGACCATGGCCCAGAAGAGCCGCCGGCTGTGTACCCGCCCGGCGTGGGCCAGCTTCAGGCCGTTTGCAGCCGAGGCCATGACCGTGGTGCGCAATTCGGCGGCCCACGAGTAGCTCAGGCTGATAGTGGCCAACCCCTTGCCGCCGATGGCCGCCGTGCCCAGGGCGTAGACAGTAAAGGGTTGGGGCAGCATGGTGGAGGCGGTGAAACCCACCCCTCCTTGGGCGATGACCCGGGCCACGGCCAAAAAGATGACCTGGGCGCTGGCCATGAAGACCAGGGCGGCCAGGGGCGGCAGGCCGGCGGCCACCAGCCAGACAAAGAAGAAGAGGGCGCAGCCCAGCCAGAGCCACACCGCAGCCCTATAAGAGAGGATCTCGTCGCCATCGTCGGCGGCCCCCGCCATGCCGAAGGCGGCGCGCAGGGCCCCGGCCAGGTGGTGGCGGGCGTTCCATAAGATCGAAACCACCAGGGCCAGCATGGCGCCCATACCCTGGAAGGACAGGGCCGTCGAACTGCCGGTGAGGGCCTCGTTGATGCCCTTGATCTGGTAGCCGATGACGTTGAAGGTGCCGGTCTCGGCGCGGCTGAGCAGGTGGAAGAACCACACCGAAAAGGCCACGTGCAGGTGCAGGAAGTAGCTGAGACCGATGATGGCGAAATTGACGAAGATCTGCAGTTGCACGGTGTTGCGGAAGAGGAGCAGGGGATCGAAGTAGGTGCGGATCTCGGGGATAAAAAAGAAGTAGTGGTGCAGGCCGCGCAGGAGCTGAATAACAAAGGGCAGGGCAAAACCCAGCCAGAGGAGCGGGCTGCGGAAAAGGGGGGGAAAAACGTGGTCGTCGCCGCCGCGCAGCATCTCCAGGGGCAGTTGGGTGAGGGGGAAGACCAGGCGCTCCTGCTCCACCCAGGGCCGGCGCAAGAGGACCATGGCGGCGATCATCATCAGATACACGGCCAGCATGGCGCTGCCCCAGGAGAGCATGGGCACCAGCCAGGGGCCCCAGGGGATGCCCTGGCCCAGTGGCAGGCCCTCGTAGAAATAGCGGGCCACCTCCGGCTCCTGAGGCACCAGCCAGGAGGGCAGCAGGGGCTGAATGAGGGTGGCCCAGCGGTTTTCCGGGGTGGCGTAGTAGAAGGGGCGGGTGAGGATATGGAAGAGGTTGGTGACCAGTCCCCAGGTGGGGATGGCGGAGGCGACGATCATCATCACATAGATGACGATCAGTTCGCCCTGGCGCAGGGCCAGGGGCCGATGGCAGAGCTTGAGCAAGGGGTTGAAGAGGCCCACCAGCAGGAAGAAGAGCATCATGGCGCCGGCGGTGATGTAGTCGGAGGTGAGGCCGGCGTTCTGGAGCATCAACACGCTGTAGGGGCAGGCGATGTTGAGGAAGAGGGCAAGCAGGGCGCCGATGAGGAGCGAGCGCCAGGTCACCTGCTGGAGAGGAAGGGCCTCGGGCATGGACTGCCAAGGTAGGGGATAGCCCCGGCCCGATCAAGGCGGGGCTGTCTTGCCGGCAGCAGCGGGGTACTCGATTTTTTCCAGGGCATGAACAGCGAGCTTGGGCGCCTCTATCAGCAGCTCCACGGGCATTTTGGACCTCAGGGCTGGTGGCCGACCACGCCGCCGGGCCAGCTTCGCCCAACATATTACCCCGGCCAGGTGGAGCGCAGCCTGGGTGAGGCCGAGCGCTGGGAGATCGCCGTGGGCGCGCTGCTTACCCAGAATACGGCCTGGCGCAACGTCGAACTGGCCCTCGAAGCACTGCATCGGCGCGGGGCCCTGGCCCTGCCGGCGCTGCTGGCCCTGGAGGAGCGGGAACTGGCGGCCCTCATCCGGCCCTCGGGGTACTACAACCAGAAGGCGCGGCGGCTGCGGCAGCTGGCCGGCCATCTGGCCGACCGGCACCAGGGCAGACTGGCCAACCTGCTGGCCGGCCCTACCGCCCAGGTCCGCGCCGAGTTGCTGGCCCTGCCCGGCATCGGCCCGGAGACCGCCGACTCCATCCTGCTCTATGCCGGCGGCCACCCGGTTTTTGTGGTCGACGCGTACACCCGCCGCATCTGCAGTCGCCTGGGATGGGTTGGGGAGGAGATCGGGTACGCGGCGCTGCAGGCGCTCTTCGCGGAGCACCTGCAGGCGACGGCAGCCCTCTTCAACGAATATCACGCCCTGCTGGTGAAGCAGGCTGTCACCTACTGCCGTGTCCGGCCTACCTGCGGCGTTTGCCCGCTGCGGGCAGGGTGCCGGCACGGAAAAGCGCAAGACCACTGATCGGAGGAAAAAGTGGACGCCATTGCCGCCATCGGAGGGGACCGCCCCCTCAAGACCGAGGAATTCGCCCGCCGGGCGCACACCTACACCATGAATCCCAACCGCAACCCGGTCAAGGAAATCCTAGACCAGGCCCCCTCCTTCGCAAAGACCCCGCCCCTCTTGGGCATCTTCAACGACGTGCCCTGGCACCGCTTCCGCGAGAACGAGGCCCACGCCTGGGCCAAGGCCGGGTTTTCGTGGATCGTCAACGACGCCGAACACTCCCAGTGGGAGGGCTGGTACGGCCGCGAGCAGAACGCCACCGAGTGCCGGTTGGGCCTCCTGCCGGTGCAGCGGCTGCACCGCGAGGCACTCAGTCAGCACGGGGACGCGTATCAGCTGGGGGCACGGGCCACCATGAGGCCCTACAGCACTACCTACGAGGATGCGGAGCGCTACTTTCGCACCATCAGCTTCCCGGTGCCGGGCAAGGCCACCCCGGACGACCGGGGGGGCTATCCGGTGCGCAGCGGCGACCGAACCATGATGTTTACGCCGGCTTCGCTGCGCGAGGCCGAGACCGAGACCCAGGGTTGGATTCAGTTCGAGACCGCCGAGTACATCCTCGACACCGAACTGCGCGACCGGGTGCTGGACCTGATGGCAGCCCAGGGCCGCAACAAGGCCTGCGGCTTTGTGGGGCCTTTCGACGCCATCCTGCGCGAGGGGGTCATCCCCCAGATCGAGCCGGCCACCGACGCGCTCTTCCGCGCCGCGGCTGAGCGCGGGGTGCATATGGGCCGGGTGGTGGGCAGCGGCTCGATGGAGGACCCCAAGGCCATCGAGGACAATATGGTGCGGGCCATGGAGAACGGGGCGCGGCTGATCTGTGTGCACCCGATGGCCAGCGATCTGGTGTACCGGGGCGCGGCGGCCGTGGCTGATCCCTTTTTCAAAGCGGCGAAGAGGTGCGGGTTCTGAGGGGATGGCGGGGAGCAATAGAAAAGGGCCACACCCCTGGGGGGTGCGGCCCTTCTTGTTTTGCGGGGTGAGGCGGATCAGCCGCTGATCGGGATTGGCACGCCGTCGACGGTGATGGTGCCGCTGTATTTGGGCGGGGTGCTGGAACCATCGATAGAGAGGTCGATCCCCATCTTGGCACTGTAGGTGCCTGATAGGGTCAGATCGCCGAGATACGTGAAGCGCTGGGTCGCCAGGTTGGCGGTGATGGCCAGCGGTCCGTCGATGTACAGGGCGCCGTCATCGGAGTAGTTGGCGAACACCACGTTGTACTTGACGTTGGGGATGCCCACCTGGGCCAGCTTGCCGGTGGCGATGGTGACGGTCGCGGTGCCGCCTTTGGCGCCGTTGTGGGTGCCCGGACCCAAGGCCATGACTTTCGCGAAGGCAGTAGTCAGCGCGCCCTGGGCGGCGGCGACGTTGCCGGCGTTGATGGAGCCAGCAACACCACCGGTACCGCCACTAGTGCCGCGAGTCAATGAAAATCTTTGTGTAAATGGCATGATCAGGGTAAGGTGCAGCTTTCAGGAAACATCAAGGCAAACTGGTTGAGCGCGGCCTTCCAGTCCT
>SXGU01054500.1_pt1 | contig 19711 bp, 21 predicted proteins | sample 3174531 | NCBI WGS metagenome assembly SXGU01 (sample SAMN11356863, study PRJNA531348) | freshwater metagenome | isolation source: freshwater sample F1-140 | place: China: Fuxian Lake, Yuxi | collected 2017-12-25 | reverse complement strand
GGGTTGGGGTGAAGAGAATAAAAAATAAGGAAAAAAGCCTTATTTGATCCCCTCATCCTAACCTTCTCCCGGAGGGAGAAGGGACTGTACATCCTTAACTTAATGGCAGTGGCGCTCCGGCGTGGGAACGATGTCGCTTTATTCACAATCACGCGATTTTTACTTTGTCTAAAACTTCTTGGGCGTGGCCTTCGGGCGTAACGCCATAAGCGGCATCAAGCAACAGGCCTTGTTTATCGATAATGAAGGTGGAGCGAAGAATGGCCATGCTTTTGACGCCGTTCTTTTCCCGTTCCTGCCAGACGCCATAGCTCTCGCAGAGTTCGCCGTTAACGTCGGCCAATAAATCCAATTTCAGGTCGAATTTTTTAATGAAATCCGCATGACTGGCGCAGGAATCCTTGCTTACGCCGATAACCACGGTGTCGGCTTGGGCGAATTCATCGGCAAGCTGGGTAAACTGGTTGGCTTCTATGGTGCAGCCCGGCGTATCGTCTTTGGGATAAAAATACAAAACCACGTTTTTTTTGCCGAGGTAATCGGACAAACTCACCGGTTCATCGTACTGATTTTTTGAGCTGAATAAGGGGGCGGGCTGGTGTTTTTCTAACATGGCAATCTCCTTGAGCGTTCACGGACAGTTAAAACAGAAGCCGCAGTGTAAGCGCATTCAAGGTTTCCTCGCAAGCTACCCAAGCTTCGGAGGTGATAAAAGTCTGTTTGATTCACCACGAAGGCATGAAGTGAATAAAGTTCCCACGCTCCGCGTCACTACCGTTGTAGGAGCGGGCCATGCCCGCGATGAGGGCGCATAACTCAGCCACCGTTGCGCCAATATCGCGGGCATGGCCCGCTCCTACGGGTATCTTTTTAAGCTTTTTGTATAACTTAGCAAAAACTTACGCTCTATTTTCGCCGCCGAATAATTCCAGCAAGCGCGGCAGGAAATTAGCCAGTTCCAACGACATAATCGAAAAATCCACGTCGAACTGCTCAGCTTCAGAGTCGGTATCGATATCGGCTACCTGATCCTGAATCAAATCAAGAAACTTCAAGCGCTTAACGGCCAGATTTTCATCGATAATGAAAGCCAGACGGTCAGCCCAATTGACCGCCAGTTTGATAACTTCCTTGCCGGTATCCAGATGGTTTTTAATTTCCGGCAAACTTAAATCATGACGCTTGCAGCGAACAATGCCGCCTTCTTCTTCCGGGGCGCGCAATTCGCACTCGTCTTCGATAGTAATGTCGTCCGGCGCCTGGTTGTTGATCAGCCATTGGGTCATGACTTTGACCGGCTTTTCGATGGTATTGATCGGAACGGCCGGTAGCGAACCCAAGGTCTGGCGTAAGCTGCTCAGCAAATCTTCGGCTTTTTTGGCCGAAGCGGCGTCAACTATCAACCAACCGCCTTTAGGATCGATATAGGCGTAAATCTTGTTTGAGAAGGTGAACGCTCTGGGCAATAGCTCAAAGATAAGCTCGTCTTTGATGGCGGTGCGCTCTTTTTTGGAGAGTTTGCGGCCTTGTTGCTCTTCGGTTTCCAGAATCTTTTCCTGCATCATTTCATTGACGACGGATGAAGGCAGGACTCTTTCTTCTTTTTTTCCGCACAGCATCAAAAAGCCGTTTGAGCTGTGCACCAGTTGTTGCGACGACTTGCCGATAGGCGAGGTCCAGCCAAAGGTAAATTCTTCATGACTGCCGCAAGGACGAAAAGCCATTTGTTCAAGCTTTAGCTCCAGATCTTCCGGAGTCAAAGCGAAATCTTCAGTAAGACGAAAAATGCTCAGATTTTTAAACCACATGTGCAACGGATACCTTGTAAATGAAATGACTGCGCATTATCGCAAATTTGGAGCTATAAAAAGAAAGTAAATTTAGGCCCGAGACAAGCGCTTGTTTCCAAACGTCCGGTAGGAGTTTTTAAAGAATTCACCACGAAGACACGAAGGACACGAAGAAATAAAAACTTCGTGTCCTTCGTGTCTTCGTGGTGATAGCGCTTTTAGAGATGGAAATTACTTATCTTCTTGCCGTTCAATCTTATCCAGACTGACTTCCATTTCGGCCTCATCCGGTTTGGGCGCAAACAGCCGGGAACATAACAAGCCCAGCTCGAACAGCATCCACATCGGCACCGCCAATAATGTTTGCGAGATGGCGTCCGGCGGCGTTAAAACGGCTCCAACGATAAACGCGCCGACGATTACGTAAGGACGTTTATCGGCAAGACCGGCAGGCGTCACCACTCCGGTCCAGACCAACAAGATGGTGAATATCGGCACTTCGAAACAAACGCCAAACGCAAAAAACAAGGCTAAAACAAAATCCAGATACTTGGCAATATCGGTCATTACCGCGACGCCTTCGGGTGCGGCAGTGGTCAAGAAGCCGAAAACCAGCGGAAAAACCACGAAATAGGCGAAGGCGACGCCCAGATAAAACAGCAAGGTGCTCGCAACCAGTAACGGCAAAATCATGCGCCGCTCCCGTTTATACAAACCTGGAGCCACAAACGCCCAGAATTGATAAAGAATAAACGGAACGGAAATAAAAACGGCCAGGACCAGCGCCAACTTAAACGGCGTGAAAAAGGGGGAGGCCACATCGATAGCGATCATCGTGCTATTTTTCGGCATATGCTGTAGCAGAGGGCCGGCCAACAGGCTGTAGATTTCGTTGGCGAATGGAGCCAACCCCAAAAACACGATCAATACGCATAACACCGAGCGCAATAAGCGGTTGCGCAACTCAATCAGGTGACTGATAAAAGGCTGCGCGCCGGTGTCGTCAAAATTATTTTGGCTCATGGGGTTCGATATTATCCGGAGGTAACGGCTCTATAGGCGACTCTGTTTCGGCAAGCTTTGTTGCATCAGAGGCGTCTATCTTTGCCGTTGGCGGCTGTTCAAGCGTGGATTTTAGCGTGTTGGAGGTTTCATCCAGTATTTGCCGAACTTCTTGCAGGCCGGACTGCTCTTTAAATATCTGGCGCATTTCTTCGGCTTGCAGCTCCAGTTTGATTTCTTCTTTGACCGACGCCACCATAGTGCGGGTTTTTCCCAACCAAAACCCGACCACTCTGGCCACTTGAGGCAACTTTTCAGGACCGATCACCAATAAACTGACCAGACCGATCAAGCAAAGCTCCGAAAAACCGACATCAAACATCGATATCAGTCTTTATCGGTTTTGGCAGTGACTTCACCGTCAATGGCCTCGTTTTTGGTTTCGGCCGGTTTGCTTTCTTCGCCTTCTTTAATGGCGGAACGAAAGCCTTTGATGGCTCCGCCCAGATCGGTGCCGATATTGCGCAAACGCTTGGTGCCGAACACGACAATGACAATGGCTAATACAACTAATAAGTGAGTAACGCTAAGACCCATTTCTAACTCCAATGGAGACGTTGCCAAGCAACGTCTTGTTTACTGAAGACCTTGCAGGACAAGATCTTTATTTGCTACGTTGCGCCTTTTCTTCCAGACCGGACAAACCGAAACGACGCTGCAATTCCTGCAATACATCATCCGGGCCCAAGCCTTGATCGGCCAGCAACACCATACAATGAAACCACAAATCGGCGGTTTCATAAATAATCTGTTTTTTATCGCCGCCTTTGGCCGCGATAACGGTTTCGGTCGCTTCTTCGCCGATTTTTTTCAGAATACTGTCCAATCCTTTCGCATACAGACTGGCGACATAGGATTTATCGGCGGATTCCAGTTTGCGCTGTTCCAGGATTTGCGCCAGTTGTTGCAATACGTCGTTCATGGTTTTCTATAAATAGCTGCTGGATCTTTTAAAACCGGCTCAACGGCTTGCCATTGGCCGTCCACCAAGCTGCGGTAAAAACAGCTTTCCCGGCCGGTGTGGCAAGCGATGCCGCCTTCTTGTTCGATTTTTAACAGAATAACGTCTTCATCGCAATCCAGAAATAGACCTATCACTTTCTGCCTGTGCCCGGATTCTTCGCCTTTGCGCCATAATCTTGAGCGCGACCTCGACCAATAAACGGCATAGCCTTCGGCGACGGTTAAATCCAGCGATTCACGGTTCATCCAGGCGAACATCAATACTTTTCCGGTTTCCGCCTGTTGTGCAATGACCGGAACCAAGCCGTCATCGGTCCAGCGGATTTCGTCCAGCCATGATGCATCGCTCATAAACGCACCTCTATGCCGCGCGCCGCCATCTGCTGTTTGGCTTGCTCAATGGTGTATTCGGCAAAATGAAAAATACTGGCGGCCAACACCGCATCGGCCTTGCCTTCCAGAACACCGTCAGCCAAATGATCAAGATTGCCGACACCGCCGGACGCAATCACCGGCACCGTTACCGCCTCGCTAATGGCGCGGGTTAACGGCAAGTCGAAACCTTCGCGGGTGCCGTCCCTGTCCATACTGGTTAACAGGATTTCCCCGGCACCGTAATCGACCATTTTTTTAGCCCATTCAATCGCATCGATACCTGTCGGTTTGCGGCCGCCATGAGTAAATATCTCCCAGCGGCCGGGCTCGTCAGCCGAGCTGACTTTTTTGGCGTCGATAGCCACCACAATACATTGCGAACCGAAACGCTCCGCCGCTTCGCGAACAAAATCCGGGTTAAACACCGCGGCGCTGTTAATGCCGACTTTATCGGCGCCCGCATTCAGCATCCGGCGAATATCGTCCAAGGTTCTAATGCCGCCGCCGACCGTCAACGGAATGAAAACCTCACTGGCGACCTGCTCGACGACATGAACGAGGGTGTCCCGATTATCATGAGTGGCGGTAATATCCAGAAAAGTAATTTCATCGGCGCCTTCGCGGTCATACCGTCTGGCGATTTCCACAGGATCGCCGGCATCGCGAATATCGACAAATTTCACGCCTTTAACGACGCGGCCGTTATCGACGTCCAAACAGGGGATAATGCGTTTGGCTAAGCTCATGGTTATTGAAATGATTCCGCTAGTTTTTCGGCCGCTTCAAAATCCAGCGTACCTTCGTAAATCGCCCGCCCGGTGATCGCGCCCATAATACCGTCAGCGGCAACCGCGCCCAAGGCGGTAATATCGTCCATATTAGTAATGCCGCCGGACGCAATCACCGGAATCCGAATCGCGCGCGCCAATTTCGCGGTGGCTTCGATATTGACGCCGGACATCATGCCGTCTCTGGAAATGTCGGTGTAGATAATAGCCTCGACGCCGTATTCCTCGAAATGTTGGGCCATATCGATTACGTCATGTTTGGATAACTTGGACCAGCCGTCGATAGCCACTTTGCCGTCTTTTGCATCCAGCCCGACGATGATGTGCCGCGGATATTCCAACGCCATATCCCTGACAAAATACGGCTCATTAACCGCTTTGGTGCCGATAATAACGTACTCCACGCCGGCATTCAGATAAGCCTGGATAGTGTCTTCATCCCGAATACCGCCGCCTATTTGTATCGGCACATCGGGATACGCTTCGACGATGGCGTGAATCACGTCGGCGTTTCTCGGCTTTCCGGCAAACGCTCCGTCCAGATCGACCAAATGAATTCTTTTCGCACCTGCGGCGACCCATTTGCCTGCGACGGCAACGGGGTCATCGGAAAAAACCGTATTATCATCCATTCGTCCCTGACGCAAACGAACACATTTTCCTTCTTTTAAATCGATTGCAGGTATTAATAACATAACACTCAAATCCTCAGCGGCTTGTAATCAGTCATAGTAGTTAAACTTGTCCATCCCAATGCAAAAAGTTCTTCAGCAACTGTAAACCGACTGCCTGGCTTTTTTCAGGGTGAAATTGTACGGCAAAAATATTATCTTGAGCCAATGCACAGCTAAATGCATCCGGGTATTGCGTAGTCGCGGCCGTGACCGCGGCATCATCAGGCTGCACATAATAGCTGTGCACGAAATAAAAACGGCTGTCTTGGGGAATGTTTTCCCATAACGGATGCGCTTGCCGTTGATGGACCTGGTTCCAGCCCATATGCGGAATTTTGAGGGAATGGCCGCCGCTGTCCGTTAACGGTTCGGAAAAACGCACGACATGGCCGGCAACAACATTCAGGCACTCGGTGCCGTTGTTTTCTTCGCTGTCGGTTAATAAGGCTTGCATGCCTAAGCAAATACCCAACAACGGCTTGCTTTCGGCAAGCTGTTGAATAACGGCGGCCAAGCCCGATTGGTTCAGCGCCCGCATACAATCCCGTATCGCGCCGACGCCGGGAAAAACCACCCGGTCGGCACGGAGAATCGTATCCGCATCGGACACACAAACAACCTCCGTTTCAGGCGCGGCATGTTGCAGCGCCTTTACGATGGAATGCAGATTACCCATTCCGTAATCAATAACAGCGACAGAAGACATAAGAAATTTAGGTTAAAGGTGCAGGGTAAAAGATTAAAGACTGCCTTTGGTGGACGGCATGATGCCCGCCATACGCGGATCGGCGGTAATCGCCATGCGAATGGCGCGACCCATGGCTTTAAAAATGGTTTCGGCGACGTGATGAGCGTTTGCGCCTTTTAAATTGTCGATATGTAAAGTCACCCCGGCATGATTGACAAAGCCCTGGAAAAACTCGCGGAATAAGTCGACATCAAAACTTCCGATCATCGCTTTGGGGTAGTTGACTTCATAAAACAAGCCGGGACGTCCGGAAAAATCAATCACGACTCGAGATAAGGCTTCGTCCAAAGGCACATAGGCATGTCCGTAACGGTAAATGCCTTTTTTATCGGCCATCGCTTTAGCAAACGCCTGACCTAAGGTAATACCGATATCTTCGACAGTATGGTGGTCATCAATCGCCAAATCGCCTTTGGCTACAATGTCCATGTCGATCAAGCCGTGTCTGGCAATCTGATCGAGCATATGTTCAAGAAAAGGTACGCCGGTTGAAAACGAGGATTGACCCGAACCATCCAGGTTAATGTTGATTTTGATTTGGGTTTCAAGCGTATTTCGCTCTACTTCCGCAGTACGTTGGTCCATGTTTGCATTATCTGTATTGGAGACTGGCGGCATTCTACTATGACAAGCAAGATTTTGCAGTGTTTGTTATTCATCGCCGAATGATGGAAAGAAGGCCGCTATTGATAACCCCGGATTTTACTCTTCAGGCTGAGTGGGAAAATAAGGATCGGCAATCAAGATCGGAATAAACAGTGCGATCATCACCGCAATCGCAACAAAGGCAGGATGAACGATACCTGACAGCCAGTAAGCCATTAAACTTCCCCATACCATACGCATAGGGCCGGGCACTTTAACAGTTTTCACAATAAACTCCTTATAATAAATAAGCCCTAACCGATGCGCTGCATTGTCGATACACCCGGCGCACTTGGCAATCGGCTAAGCTTGGGTTTTTGGTATTATGACAGTTAATTTCGATCAGTGTCTATTGCCGACAAACACTCATCATTCACCGATCTAAAAACAAAACATGCGTTATTCAAACACTCTCTATTGGGACTTGTGCGCGCCCATTTCCGGAATTTTATTCACCTTAGCGTTCGCTCCGTTTAATTATTCCTGCCTGGCGCTGCCGGCGCTGGCATTTTTGTTTGCCGGTTGGAGCAACATAGCGGCCAAACGCGCGGCTTTGCGCGGTTATTTATTCGGCTTGGGCGCATTCGCTTCGGGGGTGTCCTGGGTTTACATCAGCATGCACGATTTTGGCGGAGTCGCTGTATTGACTGCAGGCTTGATGAGCGCTTTGTTTGCGGCTTTTTGGGCGCTGTTTCCGGCGCTGGCCGGGTATCTTTCGGTAAAAATGAAAGGACCGGGCTGGGTTTTGTCGACGCCGCTTGTTTGGATGCTGGTTGAATATTTCCGAGGCTATTGGGTGCTGAACGGTTTTCCCTGGTTGCAGCTTGCTTATTCTCAAATGGAGACGCCACTGGCCGGATACATTGCACTGTTGGGCGTTTACGGCACCGGCTTTATCGCTGCATTAACCGCGTCAATGGCGGTAACGGTGTTCACCGGCAACAAAAAAGTGTGGCCGATCATGCTGCTTATCGTGTTATGGGGCGCGGGCGGCTGGCTGAAAAGTCAAACCTGGACGCATCAAATAGGGCCGCCGATTCAGGTTTCGATGATTCAAGGCAATATCGCGCAGGATCAGAAATGGCGGCCGGAAAATAAAGTCGCCACGCTACTGAAATATAAAAAAATGACCGAAGAACACTGGGATTCCGCTATCGTTATCTGGCCGGAAACCGCAATTCCCGTTTATCTGGATCAAGTTAAGGAGGTCTTTTTAGCGCCTTTGGCTAACGACGCCAAATTGCACAATACCGATTTAATCGTCAGCGTTCCGGTACAGCAACAGGCCCCGGTCAAAAACTTCAATGCCGCGATAACGCTGGGCAAGGAAGAGGGTATGTATCGTAAAATTCATTTACTGCCTTTTGGCGAATACTTGCCGCTGCAACCCTTATCGGGTTTTGTGCTCGATATGATCAATATAAAGTTGGGCAATTTCTCGCCGGGGGCGGTCAACCAAGCTTTGATGAAAGCGGGCGGCTATCGGTTTATTACGTTGATTTGTTATGAAGACGCGTTCGGCGATTTGAGCATTCACGGTTTGGCGGACGCCGCCTTTTTGGTTAACGTGACCAATGACGGTTGGTTCGGCGACTCGATAGAACCGCATCAGCATTTGCAAATGGCCAGAATGCGGGCGATTGAAACCGGGCGTTTTTTGTTGCGCTCGACCAATACAGGCGCGACGGCGATTGTTTCGCCGACAGGGCAAATCGTTAAGCAAGCCCCTTTGTTTCAGGAAACCGTGCTGACCGGAACGATTACGCCGATGGGCGGCATCACGCCTTATGCCGAATGGGGCGACCAAGCGGTTATTGCAGTCATGGTTGTCTTGTTGTTGATTTTGATCGGCTATCGGAGGTTTTGGTACTCCTTGAGCAACGCTCAACCGATAAAATACGCGATGAAGCCGGCAAAAATAGAACGCAGACGGCGCGGATAGTTAGAATTAACGCAGATTTTTGTGTTTATCGGTGTCATCGCCCGCCAGCGTTTTTAATAACCGGGTAGCGGCTAGGTTTGTAGAGGGCAAATTAGCTAACTCGGAAAAAATAAACGACAACCCCTCGGTTCAAAAAGATACGCAACCTTGCCCTAGTGTTAAAACATGATGCTCCACGTCGCCGACAACCCGCCTTCGCGATCCAGCTGATAACCGTTAACATCGGTGCCTACCGGTTGCAACCATTCGAAGCCGAAACTGTTACCGGCCAGCGCGCCGCCGGTCACTGTTGCATTCAGGCCGAAACCGACATCCCAATAGCGTCCGCCGTAACTGCTCGGCAAGTCCATCGGCCCGGCTTTGGGATTGACGTTGTTGACCAGCTTGCCGTTGACCACCCCTTGCGTGGGATTGAATTGGCCGCTAACGGCGCCCTGCACCGTATAAACGCCGCGTATCGATGCCGAGAGCCAGCGCGTCAGACTGTAACCGCCCCAAGCCGTGGATTGAAACATATCGCCCAAGGCGTAACCGGATGCGTTCTTATCTTCAAGCCGCTTGGTACCGCTGATTTGGGCTCCCCATGACCAATCGTCAAGCTTAGCGGTATAGGTCAAGCTGGGTTTAAAGTCCCAAGTGCCGCTGCCCAATTGCATGCCGTAATGGATCAAGCCTTCATCTTGTTGGTGGTTGCGTCTGAGCTTAATGTCGACATCTCCGGTCGGCGCGCTAAAACCCAGAGCTAGATGGACATGGTGCACCGGTATATCCAGCACTTTGATCAACGCATACAAGCCGGTATCGCCGACCCCGCCGGTCGCATGGCCGGTGCCGGTATGGACATGGCCGCCGACCGGAACCGGCGGCGCACCGTTCAGTGTTCTCAGGTTCATGTCCATATCCATGAATTGCGGCATCAGCATCAGGTTTAACCAATCCGTAGGCGCGTACATAATATCGAGCATGTGCATATTCATGTTCATATAAGTCGACGTCAACCGGCAACGATTACGGCCTTTACCGCAACCGCCGTTATTAACAATATCCAAATCGGAGACCGGATTCGAGCCGTGCAGCGTGTCCCCCGACTGACGGCTATGCATGAAACGGTAACCGACCATTACCTCATCGGTCTTACTCAGCATATGGTCGAACATTACGCCCGCAGGGCCATGACCTCCGTGATGATGGTGGGCGGCATGACCGGCATGGTCTTCATGACCGCCACGATCCAGTGCCGATAAATTCACTTTCAAGGCCGCATTAGCGACATAATAATTAAAATCGGCATAACTGCCTTCTCCGCCGCCGCCCAGTTTTAACGAACCCGCATGGGTGTAATACTCAAAACCGGCTTCAAGGCTGACCGCCTTGGAAAACTGTTTATTGACCGTTATGCCGCCGCTTAAAGCGCCGAAACCCGACAAACGCTGGTCGCTGGAAAAGTTGGCGGGCAGTTGTTGCGGATCGTAAGGAACGATGGAAACAGCTCCTGTCTTATTGTCAAACACGGCTTTGGAGTAGGCCTGTTTGGACAGCAGATAAGGCGCATAAAAGTCGGCGGCGTCTTGCGAGTAATAGCGGACTCTGGGCGTGACCGTCCAAGTGTTGCCGATAGGCTGCACCCAATCCGCCTCAAAGGTATGGGCATTAATGCCCCAGTCGTCATGAAAAAAATGGTAATCCAGATGCAGGGCCGCATCCACTAGGTCGACATGCTGAATATAGCGGCTGCCTAAAGTCAGCTGGTTGCGTTGATCGGGCCGCTGTTCAAGAAACGCCTTTACCGTGCCGGTCAGGTTTTTGCCGCGTTGATCGGGATCGACAAACACGACCGTCATCGCTTTGTAAGGATTTTCCATATAGCCGGTGCTGCGGGTGTAACCGACATTGGTCTGGATCAACGCGTCCTTATTCAACACTTGAGTCAAACCCAAGGTGGTCGCCCAATCTTGGCGATTGCCGTGGATGACTGTTAAAGCGCCGACCTGATCGATCTGGCTGGCAAAAGCCGTTTTGGTGATGTAGGGTGAGGCGTCATGGTCGAATATCGCCGAGGTGTCGCTGTTGGTGTAGCTTAAGCCCAGATTCAGGCTGGTCAATTTTTGGTTGAAATCCCAACGCCCGTTGATATTGCCGAAGCGGGATTCATAGTCGTTTTCAACTGAAATGCCGCCGCCAATATCCAACGCGGCTTCATCCCACTCGTGGCCCAGCTTGAAGTCGCCTTGCTTGCGGGTTTCCGGCGATGCGGTAGACAGCGTGTGTACTAGTTGCGGGTTCTCCCCCGTTACCTTGCCTTTTGCGTTTTTACCGAGGGGGACAAAATTTTTATTTAACAGTATTTCGCCGTTCAGATAAGGCGAAGCGCCGGTGGTAATCGTGCGCCGGGGCCGGGTAGAAGTGTCTGCCTGAACCGCGCGATTGCCGCTGAAAACCAGCGGCGCTGTGGTAATCGGCGTGGCTCCCGACCAGGTATCCTGGGTGTAATTAAAAGCGAACTTGATCCGGTCAGACAGGCTGATTTTGGCTCTGCCGAGCAGGCTGTCGACCTCAATAGGATTTCTGTTGTTTTGGACATTGTAAAGACTGCGCTTACCTTCCTGGTAATGGCCGTACTGAAAGCTGACTTCATCGTCTTCCGCGGCATAGGCGGCCGGCATGATTAAGCCGGGCAGAGCCATCGCGGCGACGGTCAGCGCTTGTAACGACGAACTGGACGATGCCGTCGAGGTTTTAGGCTTGGGCTTGAAAGCCCGCGTTAACAGATGCCTTGCAAAGTATCGGCAAGCCGAGTCCACGACTGAAGGACCTTTAGTAACAGCCACAACCGCCTCCGCTGGCCGAACTGCTGCCGGAGGCCGCTTCCCGGCTGCCATGCGTGTGTTCCTTCAATGAGCTTTGCATCGGATTCGGTTCCAAAGCCATCGACGGTTTGGCCAAGGTACCGCGTTGCCAGGGTGTGACCGGCGAACAGGCCGACACGCAAGCGCTTAATACCATCAGTAACGCAACGGAGCTGCACTCGGTTTTGTTCATGTAAGATTTCAATACGGCTAATGCTCGGCGATCAATTGCTCAATCAGTGCTGTCAAGTCTTCCGCTTCGCCTGACTTAAAACCGAGATGGATATGACGAATACGGCCTTTGCGGTCGACCAAATAAGAGGACGGCATCGCTTTTACGCCGAAGTCCAGCGCACATTGTTGATTAGCGCCTGCTGCCGCGACCGTAAATTCGGCCGGATATTGGGCAAGAAAATCCTGGGCGTCCGCCGGTTTTTCATCCAAATTAATACCGATAACCTGTAGCCCCCGGTCTTTGAACTGATGATTGAGATGATTCAAAAAAGGAAACGATTTGGCGCAAGGACCGCACCAGGACGCCCAAAAGTCGACATAAAGCACTTTGCCTTGCAATGATTTCAGCTTATAGCCGGTCGCGCCATCGGCAGCGGCTAAAGCGCAGTCGGGCATTGCGTCGCCCTGCTCCGCTGCGGTTAATGTTTGCACAAAGCCCAGCGCCAGTATTGAGCACAGCAAAATTATTATGCGTTGATTCATTCTTTTTATTATTACAAGCAGTTAAAAATAAACTCTGTTTATCAAATATCCAAGCATTTCGGCAAAGTGCGGTTAATGCTGACGGAGCTATTATTGGTTTTGGAATGGATAAATATCGGTACCGGTATGAGAACCGTTAGCCGTCAAGCAGTGATAATCAAAAAAGTAATTTTCCGCGCCTGCGGCTGTTTTACTGACGAGTACATAATAGGTTTGCGTCGTTCCCTTGATATTGAGTCCCGGACTACCCGTTGCATTGCCGTCAACCGCATCCGTAGCGTTTTTCGCCTGTAAACCATTCACCACTAAAATGCTGACCATCGGCTTTGCCACCGGCGCCAGATCCTTGATTTGCACAAAAAGATGATCGCCAGGGCCGTTACCGTCATCGGAACAGGTTATCTGATAATAATCGGTAGCCGATGCCGCTTTGCCCAGTGCTCCGTATTGCTCGTGAGCCGATGCGCCGCCTGCATAGCCCAATACACCGAACACTGTTACTGTCGCCAAGACGTTTTTAAAGATGATATGTGTCATGTAATTCCCGTATACCGGCAAACCGGCGCTAAATAATATTAAATAAGCTGATAAAGATGAGTAGCGATTATCAGCGCGAACCCACAAAAACTAACTTAATCGTATCGTTATCAATACCTTCCAACTCACTGCACGTTAGCGCCGTTGGAAAATTTTTCCAGCTTTGTCGCGGCATAAGCACGCACCGTTTCATCGCTATCGTTTAATGCCTGTTGCAATAGCGCGACATTATCACCGGCATTATCTACCGCCATTAAGCGAACCGACGCGTCGCTGTCTTGTAGTGCCTGTTGTAATGCGGCCGGTGCGCCGCCGCTTTCTCGTTTCGCCAAAGCGAAAACCGCCTGTGCCCGCACTTCTGCGTTTTTATCCGACAATGCCGAAACCAATACACTGTCAATAGTGCCGTCATGGCTTTGCTTTTCTGCCGACAGCCGGGCAACGGCATCGGCGCGTTGCCCCGGATCGTCGGTTTTCAGCTGTTCCAGCAATTTATCCATTGCCTCCGTGCCGCCGGTTTGCGCCGACATCTCCGGGATCGGATGTTGCGTTTCCGCTCCGGACGATATTGACGCCTGTGCAACGTCAACATTTGTACCCAGCACCCAGACTTCTTCCGGGCTGTTCTGAGCTGCATTGTTTTTATAGCGGAAAATCAAATCCGCCTTCTTATTAAACAGGCATTCCAGCACCTGTTTTACCGTTGCCCCGGCACAGGTCGTGCTAATCAAGGCCTGGGGTAATACCGAATAATGAATCGGCACGCCTGTTTTTTCGGTAATGGTTTTGAGTACGCCCGGCAAAGGCTGTTGCCGAGCCTCCAGTCGCCAACTTGTTGCGGCATCGCGGCTTAGCATAAGCCGAGCCGCTTGTTCGTCTGCCTCCGCCCCTATCGGCAGCAACAGCAGCAGACAGATTAACCGGACTTTGTATCCGCTCATATAGGCATAGCTACGAATCGCTTCCGATAAGATGATAAAAAGTCAGATTCATTGTTCACATTTTTTCCTTATCAGCTAAATGAGAAAATGCCGGAACCCGCTATTGCAAGTTCCAGCACTTAAACAAAACCCGAAAGTATAAACAACCCGCCCTCAACCGACAATACTACTCAGTATAAGGCCGACGTGCATCAAGCCCAGCCGAATGGAGGGGTTGATAGTGTCGGTTGTAGACGATGGCCTAAGGAAAATACTTTGCACCCGGCGCGCCCATTGGATAAGGAGCGTTAGGAATAGGCAGATTGGCATCGATATCGGCATCGGCCGGTTCAATGGCTAGGTCGAAACCTTTAACACCGGTAACGGGATCGACAGGACAAGCTACACCATTAGCATCGGTATCGGGAACCGGATTAGCCGCAACAGCCGCCGCAGTAGCGGTAGCAGGGGTACCGGTAGTGTTACGGTAAATAGTCATCGTAGGCCAGAAAGGTGCTTCAGTCGCTGCGTTATAAGGAATATCCCTTGGCATAGTCGCTTGATCCTTAAATACCGCTGTTGTATGCCCTATCCAGACATCCAACCTGTCAGCCAACTTTTTAGAAGCCGGACCTTGTCTACACCAGTTGGCGACTGCAACGCGGACTTTCAGACTTTTGGCGCATGATTTCGGGTTAAACTGTACCGCGCCATATTTAAAAGGCGAAAGGCCTGTCGCGCTTACTATAGTTTCCTCTAACGGCGCGCTGGCGAAAGGCTTAGGGCCCGCCCAAGTATGATAGCCGCGGATAGCGCCGGTGGCATCGACCGTAGGGATGATATTGGCAAATAAAGTACCGCCGCCGGTAACAAGACCCACGCCCAGCTTGGTGAAACCGACGCCTGGCGTTACGCCTACGATATGATCGGATAAATCAGCCAGCGCGGGTTCGATTTGTATGCCTTTGGCATCCAGCTGATAGACTTTAGCCAAGCTCGGATCGGCCGCATTGGGGAACACCGCACTCATCGCGATAACGTTTTCACGAGCAGTCGGAGTGCCTTCGGCAACAGCATTAGTGGAGCAACCGTGAGTGACGGTAAAAGCATTGTAACCGGATACGCCTTCAGTCACTTTGTCCCTGATGCCGGTATGCGCAAACGCGCTCTGACCGGCAACGCAAACCACAGTTGCAACTGAATACAGCGCTAATTTTTTTACTGATTTAAACTCTCTCATCAAATTCTCCTTGATAGGTTTTTTTATTGATCTTGTCATTAATGTTCCTGCTTTATGAGTTACCGCCGCATAAATGCCCATGAAAATTTTTCCACTGATCGCTAACTGACGAACATTTAAAGCACTATCTATGCCAGTTTATCATTAGCCGACGGGTTATATTAATGATGGACTAAAAATACATAAGCAATTGATTTAATTTATGTTATTCTTTATTTACAGACTTGGTAATAATTTTACAACCGAATGCTTCATTCGATGTGAGGATGGACTTGCTTGAATAGGCCGTGTTTCAGTAGCCCATCTCCGGTTAATTTAGGTGATATGACTCACTTTCGGTTCATCTTATCGGGCTATTTACGGGGCTTTGAATAAAACTAGGTGATATGACATGATTTGATGCGTTAAATAACACAGTTTAATTATTTTTCATCGGCCTATCGTCTTAATCTTGCCTCGTTTAAGCCATAAAGCCTTTATCCGCTTAGTCGTGTAAAATCGACGCACATTATTTATTCCTCCTATTTATCCTTATGCGTTTGCACTTGCTACCCGCGTTTTTTATCCCCTTGATGGTCCACGCTGAACAACTTAGCGTTACGCCCTATCGTCCCACCGTTTCCAATCCGGCGGAACTGTCCGCATTACGGCATTTAGAGGTCGAATTCGGCCTCCAGTCGAATCAACCCGGTCAGGAAACGCAACGCGGCAGCCTGCCTTTTTTATTGAAATACCCGTTCGCGGAGCAATGGGGGCTTATGGTGGGCGGCGAAGCCTGGATTAAATCGCGCGATCAAGACGGAACCGTTTCCGGTTTCGGCAACACCTCCGTGCAAATTAAACATTACTATCCGCTTAGCCCGACCCTGGCTGTCGGTTTCGAAGCGGGAGCGATCTTGCCGTCGGCGCGTTCGCCATTAGGACAAGGGCGCACCGATTATTTGGCTAACTTGATCGTCAGCCGGGATATTTCCGAGTTGCGGATCGATGTCAACGCGGGCGTGACCCGGCGGGGATTTAAAGAACAGGATTCGGATCGATTCAGCTACAACTGGGCGATAGCCGCATCGCAGATGATTAGCGAGCGCTGGGGCGTTGCCGGAGAGTTTTCAGGCGTTTTAACCAAGCGGGAAAAACCCGGCAGCCAATTTTTAGCCTCATTCAATTACTTGGCGACCCCCCAACTGATGCTGGATTTCGGCGGCATCGTAGGCATCGCGGCTGTCACCGATGATTACACCGCTTTTGCAGGATTCAGTTGGCTGATTGCACCTTAAAAATTACGCCCTGTTCATCGATTCATAGACAAGATTTAACAGCATCACTTGGCTGGTCAAATCAAGCTCATGGAATGAAACCCCATGCGAAAACCGGGGCGGCTCGTCTTTAACCTTGCCGGGCAACTGCTGAACGCTGCGAATGGTTACCGTGGAACTGATATGCGCCGTCTGCTTGCTTGGTTTGATCGGAAACTCGAAAGCAATTAAAGCGTCTTCATTAAGCTGAGCTAAGATGTTACCGGCAATGATGCAAGCGCCTGTCGCACTGATATCGATAATAACACCCGCTCCGGCTCCGGCTTTGCTTTTAACATGTACCGGCAACTTCACCTTGGCCCTGACCGCTCCGCGTAAAGCCACCGACTTGATATCGGTGGGAAAACTTAAGTGCATATAATAATGCGGCGCTTTGAACACGGTTTTTATCCTGCACATCAAGGTAAAAACATCCACTCCCGCTAATATCCGTAGAGTCACCGGCTCCTCAAGCTGAGTTTGAATGGAAAGCCCATTCTCAAAAGGGATCTTTACGATCAAATATTCGCCGTCTACGTAACCGATAAGCTCCGTATAATAAATAGGGCCGTGTTGCAACGCCATCTGCAAGCGCGCTCCGACTTGCAAATTAATATCCTTAAAAGTAGTCATATCATTTTCATCCACATTTAATATAGCTAACCGGAAAAGCGTTGATCGTGCGCCACAACTCAGTCCGTAGCAGCCGTAAATAGTGCAAATTCTATTATTATGCAAACAGACCTAGCCTGTAAATCTCACTTTTACATGCGCATCCGCTAGGCAGTTAGGGCGTTACCGCTGATTTTTCTCGCACTGCAAAATAGTCCTTCAAAGCTTTCCGCCTATGTTTCTTAATCACCTTATATCAGCTATCGTAGCGCTATGGTGCTGTAGCGCTTGTTGCTGGTAAACTGACTTCCAAGAGCTTAAGCCGCTCGAAAACACGGTCCTTAGAGACCGATACTTATAAGCATAGTGAGGGATAAAACGATGAAAAACCAATACGAAGTCCAAGAAGACGATGACACCGATTTAAGCCGTCGTCGGGCGCTTTTTTTGGGCGCGGCGGGAATTGTCGGCAGGATTGCCGTGGGCTGGGGACTTTTGCCTCGCAGTTTGTCGGCGGCGACCTTAACCACAGCCGATATAGCACTGAAAGAGCCGCCGATATTGATGAGCACCGGCGGCGTATTGAAAGCGGCATTGCAAGCAACCACCAAGCCGGTCAAAGTCATCGGCCAACTCATTACCGGCGCGATGACTTACAACGGTCATTACCCCGGACCTACGCTACGGGTTAAACCCGGCGACCGTATTCGCCTGAAGGTGCGCAACGATTTGAACTTGCCGAACATGACCCCGCCTGCCGGCATGAACATGGCGCCCAATATGCTGAACACCCATTTCCACGGCATGCACGTATCGCCGTTACCCAAAGCGGACGACATCTATTTGGACATTCCCTTCGGCAAATCTTATGACTATGATTTCCAGGTTCCGTCGAATCATCCCGGTGGGCTGTATTGGTATCATCCTCATGTCCATGGCGTGGTTGACACGCAAATTTATTCCGGTTTGTCCGGTATGCTGCAGGTCGAAGGCGGAGCCGAGCACATCCCCGAGCTGAAAGGCGTGCGGCAGCGATTGCTGGCGCTAAAAAATATCGCCGTTAAAGACGGCGCGCTGGTCACCGGAGTCACGCCGCCCGAGCAACAACATACCACCAATGGCCAGTTAGCGCCGGCCATCGCTATCCGCCCCGGCGAAACCCAGCTTTGGCGGGTGGTCAACATGGGCAACGATCCGTATTACCAGCTTAGCCTGGAAGGTCATAGCTTTACCGTAGTCGCCGAAGACGGCGCCATGCTGTGGGAAAGTTATACCACCGAGACTTTACTGCTGCCGCCGGGCAAGCGTTTCGAATTTACCGTCACCGGGGGCAAGGCAGGCCGCTATGCCTTTAAAACCTTGGGCTATAACTCCGGTCCTTTCGGCGATTGGAGAGCGGCGGAGCTGGGCGTGCTGGTGGTTGCCGGCCATAAAGATACCCCGCGGCAGGTACCGGCCTTTTTAGGCGAAGCTCCGGCTTACCTGACCGGCCCGGTCGCCAAGCGCCGCTTTATCCGGTTCAGCGAAGGCTTCGACGCCAGCGCCGGCATGCCTTATTTCGAAATTAACGGAAAAACCTTCGAACCCCTGACCAACGGCGCTCAAATTAAGCTGGGTACAACCGAGGAATGGCTGATTTACAACGACATCAAACAGACCGAAGCCAAAGGCGGCGCGGTCGAGGATCATCCTTTCCACATCCACGTCAACAATTTCATCGTTACCGAAATCGACGGCAAACCGGTTAAGGCTTATGGCGCCCAAGACATCGTTAACGTGCGGCCCGGAGAGAAAATACTGATCCGCATGGCGTTCGCCGATTTCATCGGCAAGTCGGTATTCCATTGCCACATCCTGTTCCACGAAGACAACGGCATGATGGCTAATTTCGAGATTGTGCCTTGAAGATGGTAATCATGCGGTATAGGGAAGCGTGTTCGAGGTTGTGAAAGCCGGGTAAATGGGGCGCATCGCGCCCCATTTCGGAGTCCAAGCGTACTGGATATTTTGATCATGGAAATGAACTGTGCGTTGGAATGCTTTAAAAAACACCCCGATCTTTTGGTATTTGTAAATGGGCCGCGATGCCCCCCTACCGGACTTATATGCTTTTCAATTTATTGAGCATACCACGGATTAATTAATTTCAAACTGTCCAAAAAATCAAAATCCGAGGTATTACGAGTAGCAAGTAATGCAGCGTTTTGTATCGCAGTCGCAGCAATTTGAGCATCTTCAACACTCATTGGACGACCTAGTTTTTTTGCATAATGCCCGGCCGTTTCACCGTCAAACGGTAAACAGCGCTTTGAAAAACTCGCAAAGATAAGTTCAGCGGCTTGTAGCAAAGCTTGTTTGCGTTTGCCGTCATCTAATAGGGCGATACCCCCTTCAATTTCGGCTTTGACGATGGCAGGAGAGGTATAAATAAATCTGGTGTATGACAAACTTGAAACAAGGTGGCGACCTCTGCTGAAATAAGATTAACGAGATCAAATAATCAGCAAAAAAGGTACGCCATGAACAAAGATAACGCAAAAGGGCTGGATACTCCAGG
>SXGU01034789.1_pt1 | contig 19711 bp, 18 predicted proteins | sample 3174531 | NCBI WGS metagenome assembly SXGU01 (sample SAMN11356863, study PRJNA531348) | freshwater metagenome | isolation source: freshwater sample F1-140 | place: China: Fuxian Lake, Yuxi | collected 2017-12-25 | reverse complement strand
TCGCCATCAGGCTCGTCGGCGACATAGACGAGCGGACGCGAAGCAGCCTTGGCCATTGCAGTCTCTCCCTGCCAAAGAACGGGCGGATGCTACCCTAACCGAAGAATGGATAGGAAATTCAAACCCACAACCACCTGTAAACGATAAGCGCTGTGCCTGCTCTCGTCAAGTAAAAATTTGCGCTAACCTGCACCCCGCCATTGCTCAGAGATAAACGATCACACTTGTTGGATATTCCAAGGGGTACGCTCAGCGCAACAGGCGGAAATTGCCCGATTTGGACTGACCAGCATCGGCAGCCCTGAATATTCAGTGCACTCTGCCAGCAGCCACACCACGCCTGCCCGGGCTGCGCCGCGTGTGCCATTACTGCAGCGCAGATTTACCAACCCACTGTCTGATCAAACTCCAGTTCCGGGACCGGCTCCGCATCCGCACCCACAGGGGACGTCCACTGATAATCCCTAGCTTCTGCTGTCAGGTTTGTTCATCGAATCAGAGAAAGCAGAAAGCAATTCGTAAGTTTGCAGCACGGGCTTCAGCAGGTCTGCATCAATGAACAGCTTCGTTGTCACCGCGACGCCAACAGGTTCATTGGCTTGAGATCCCTGCCTACCTCTAAGGAACAGTCTGCCCGGTCAAAAACCGCTTCAGCACGTTCCCGGTAATGCGAGACACATTGTTGTCATAGTGATTGTGCGACAGGCTGCCACACCAGGTAATCGAGCCGGTGGAGAATACCGCGCCTCCCTTTGGAGTCTCAAAATAGACCATATCAGCCCGGACGTTCGCACTGTGATCGCCTGTCATGAAACCAGCATTGATCTGCGTGAAGTCTTCGATAACCGGCAGGACGAACCGGCTGTGCCCAGACGAAGAGGCCAGCAACAGCGCGTGGGGAGGAGTTCCTAACCCATAATCCAACCGGTCCAACTCGTCCCCAGCAGCGCCACCCAACACCAGCCCGAAATCGCCGATGACCTCATCGTGCCTAATCCCTTCAAAAACGAAAGCCCCGCGCTCGTCGAAGCTTCCTGATTTGCGAAGATATCCTGGAGCGCGTCCATCCCATCCCATTGCTGTAAAGCCCACACCAACGAGCCGGTTTGGGCCTCGTCCTCGAAATCGCCAGTGTCCTCCCAATTCTCCTGTCGTACTGTGATAGCACTCACCCGGCGCTGAGCTCCAATCCCGGGAGCCCGCCATGCCTCGCCGGACTTCCATCACATGCGGTCTTCCGGGGTCGATACTGGTAACCCAATAGAACCCGTTGCCACCCAAATACATCAGGCGCCCACCTGCAGTCAAATACTGCTCCAGAGCATCCAACATCGGTGCCGTGGAATACTCAGGGTGTGTTCCGGTGAGAACCACACGGTACTTCCCAAGCAGTTCCGTTCCTTGAAAATTCAGGTCCTCATCGGTGATGATGTCATACGCAAATTCCTTCTTTTCCAGCCAATCGATCAGGTAAAGATCTGCCGCAAAATGGCGAGGAGCACCCACCAGCCAATAGCGGTATTTTGGCCGCAGGCTGATGATGGGCCGGAGTCTCGATGCGTAACAACAGCCACTCTCGTCGCGATGCCGGTCGTAGATTGAACTGCCATACTCCGGGTGCCCGGCCAGATAGGCATCGAGCGGATCCAACCTTAACGGACGATCTCTCACTCCGGATCCGTGCTCCGGCGTAATTTCAATGCGCTGATTCGCATAAGCGAGATAGGTCAGCGTCGGAAGAAGAAGAGCAATCGGGGCTGCAGGCTGATCGCGTTTGGGACGCACGATGAAAGGAACGTAGTCTTCCTGGTCGCCAGCAACGAGCCGAGCCGCATAAACGCCGCTTCTCAGCTGCTCGGGAACCTTCCATTCAAAGTCAGCCTCCCAGCCTGCATCCTCAAGATCATCTTCATGAAAGTGAATCGCGCCATATTCGTTTACGGCATGTTTGTAGCTGGTCTCATTGCCCGTCCAATTGTGGCCCGTCATGGCCCGTGCCGGCATGTTGATGGTTTTCCCGTGCAAGCGATGGGGACCCTTGTCGATCACCCGGTCTGAGGAAATATCCGCTGCAAAATCCCAAGCCGCGACGACCGCCTCTCCGCCGACTTCAATGGGAGAAACACCCTGCCTCAGCAACTCCACCTCAGCTGGGATGAGAACGCGGGACAGGACACACGGGCTGTCGATCTTGCCGTTGTACATCCCTTTCCCTGCCACCCTCTGGGTTCCCGCAGGTTGAAGATAGCCAGCCGCAATCAATAGGGGCACGCCAGCATCCGCCGGTTCCAGGCTTTGGAGCGTTTGTCGAAAGATGGCCGACGCAGAGTCCCCGGGCCACATAGACTGAGGTAGCTGATAAAGAGAAGCCTCGCGCTGACTGGCATCATAGGCCGCTGCCACAAAATACCATTGATGGGATCGCAGGGCCTTCCCGGTGCAAACTCGTTCCACGTGGCCAGCCCCATCTCCAATCCACAGTTGCAGGTCACCACGCTCTCCCAGGAACATCCCATACCCCCCTGCAGTGTTTGCTGACCACTTGGTGATCAGCCCCTGCGTTTCGCCTTTTTCGGGTGTAGTCGGGTAAATCCAGGCTTGTAGCATGAAACTGCCCAAGCTGCGAAGCTCTGGGCAGTCTTTGATGAGCACGTAGGAACCACAGCAGGTAACTTGCTGGCGTCCGGGATAAACAGAGCTCACAGGGGACTCAATGACCTCATCCTTAAAACCAGGCCCACTGGGGTTCTCATCGCCATGGATCAAACGGACCAGCGTGACTGCGTAAGCTGGATGGGTTGTGCTGATCATAAAACGGAGCTGTTCCCCAGGGGCCACGCTGAACTTGTTGGTGTAGCCGATCAATTCAGAGCTCAGGGAATTGGGTTGCATCGTTTCGAGCCAGCGAAAATACAGACCTGTGTCAGACGCGCTTTCGAAGGAGATTTATTTGCGGCCCGTCCATCCCGCACCCTGCTTGAGAACAGCAAGCGCGAAACCTTGACAGCAATTGACAGCCGCGGGTCAACTCTCGAAGTCTGGACGCCTCTCAAGAGCTGAATCGATAATCCAACTCCGACGCATGACGGATAGGAAATTCAAGCCAACAAGCACAATCAAATGGTAAGCGCTAAGCCCGCACTCGTCAAGTACCAATTTGCGCTAACCTGCACCCCACCATTGCTTAGTGGTCAACGATCACTTTTGTTGAATATTCCGAGAGGTACGTTCAGCGCAACAGGCAGAAATGGCCCGATTTGGACAGACCAGCATCGGCAGCCCTGAATATTCAGTGCGCTCTGCGAGCGGCTGCACGGCGGCGACCTACGCTCCGCCGCGTGTGCCATTATTGCAGAGCAGGATTACCAACCCAACGCCTGGTCAAACTCCAGTTCCGGGATCGGCTCTGCATCAGCATCCAAAGGGGACGTCCACTGATAATCCCTAGCTTCTGCTGTCAGGTGTGCCGTCTGGTCAAACTCAAGCTCGGGGACTGCCTCTACTGCTTCTGGAGCAATCAGCTCCTGTGCGTTCGCCTCCACCGGTGGTGAGCGCGCGGGTGCGATTGCCGGTGCAGTTGTTGGCTCGCCGACATGCGCCAGTATCTGTCGCACCGTCGCCCGCTCAGTGATAAAGCCAATCAGGCGCACCCGCCCACCGCACCCGCTGCACTTGAGCGCAAACGACCCGTAGATGCGCGCCAGCAACTGTGCCCACAAATATCGCGCCGGGTGTCCGCTCCGCGGAGCGCCGCTATCTACATCCGCTGCCTTTGGCCGCGGTGGCTTGCTCCCCGCAGCCAGCTTCCGCCCAGCCTGCGCCGTCACCAATTCCCGCCACGGCGAGTTCGGCGCGAGCACCCCAAAGTAGTGGTGCCGATGCTTGCGCGGTGGCGGTATCAATGACGCAACCCGATCCAGAAACTCGCTTGCGCTCAGACGCATTTCAAACGTGCGTTCTGTTCAGCACTAGCATCGATGGGCACGTTTACACAGAATACAATAGGATGATTCTGGGTCAGCAACTTCCTACGAATTTCCCCAGTCTGGCAATCGATATATTAACCAATAGATCGTATGTGTAAGGGATACCCGCCTTTATCGGGAAATCGACAGCCAAATTCGCTCATGACATCCCCATGAACCCAACCAGCACCCAGTTGGAGCATGTGCAAGGCGGCCACCCTACCAACGGTTCTATCGCGTATTTCAGCCTATTTTAATCCAACAGCTAGTTGTTTCAAATCATCTTCAAGGTCGAACAAGGGCAAAAGCCACTGCTGAAATTTTTGAAATACTGCTTCGCCATTGGATAAGACCGTCAAAGAGACCTTATGTTTCGATTCCAAAATCAATTGAGATATCATCTTTTTTATCCCCAAATTTCAAGGGCAATTGATCGTTCTTAAATATCGTCAATCGGATAAATTAGACGTTTTAGTTTCGTAAAATTAAAACTCTTAATAATCTGGTAGCTTTCACCTGGAGCATTGGACATAATAAATCTTATACCCATCATTTTTAATTCGGGGTAAATATAGCAAAGCTTAGTTACAAACACATCGTAAGCAGCCGGATTAAGGCAGCAAGATGCAAAATAAACCTCCTGGGTAAAGGCATAAGCTTGGTCAATAATCATGACGTCAATGGATCCGATCGAAATGAGGACGCCTTCGCAGCGTTTAATGGGTGGAGTAGATGCAATGGTGTATCCATAAATATGATGATGACCTTTATAGGTGGCGGAAACAGTAACCGGCCGGATTACGTCATCTATATCCATCCCAATGGATAGATCGAATGTACCCCAACGGCGTGACTAATGCAAATATCAAAAGCTTGCTTATCAAGAATTCCAACAATTAATACCTTCTTAGCTGGGTAGTTAATTTTCAGAAATTCTTTACGCAGTATGTTCCTTCCAACCATCGTTCCGAGGATTGGATTATCACCCAAATCCGTTAAACACACAGCCGGCTCAAGCCCATACAGAGATGTGCTGGCAGTTTCCAGGGGCGGCAGGGCAAGCATTTCGAAGTTGAATTCTGCTCGCTTTGAAAAGACAAACGCTGCGAGCTCGTCTGCTTTATGAGAACAGTAATCCTCAAATTCTGGCGAAGATGGCACTATGACAACCGTCGAAGATGTAGTCGCCGCGTCGGTCCTAGCAAACCCAATAAATGTGCTGGCACACACTATTTTGAGGTCGTCGGCCTCCATTTCCTTCATGTGCGCAATAATTCCTTTGAAGGGTTGACCGATTGATGCCGCCATCTCTCCTAAAAAATCATGGGGATTTTCCTCATTTGGGAGAAGTTTCTAGATCCATTTTATAAATATAGAACCAAGGCATTGGCTTTACGCCGGTAGGAGTCTACTTAGTCTGTATGCGGAGCTGTATCGTAGCACCGAATGATATTAACGACTACGGAAAACTAAGCATCAATATTTCCAAAAATTTTTTTTTGACATCACACAGCTTTTACCAACCAATTTTCGAATAGCGCAGGCCAGCCGGTACTCCCCGTTGCTGATATTTTCCACATTCATCGCCCAATGGCAAAATATCCAGATGCCATCCGCATCCGGATTAGCCCGAATGACATCAAGAATTTTATTTTCAAAATAGAGGTAGGCTTCTTCTGCTACCACTCCGGACGATTGAGTAACTGCAAATATGGTCGGGATAACTTCAATTCCAGCATCAGTAAATATATCCTTTACTGGCAGCTGTTCAAAGATATCGTCCCTCTCGTAGAATTCAAACTGTCCTCGGGGATTAATTTCGGGCAGAAATCATTTGATTCATGTACAATAGTATTTACTTTCAATTTCCACACAAATATTTAAAAGATAAATTTTTTGCCTCTATTTTTATATTGAGACAACTACAGAGAGGGGTGTTTCTCTGAGCGAAGCGAGATGTTTCGCTCTGCTCAACACACTGCCCCGCGCGCAGCGCCGTGCGGCAAAATTCGCTGGTCTCTATATTTCTAATAGGGCGTAGTAATTGACCTTAGTCGCATTTCCATCATCCTTAATCTACCATTGAACTCGCAACATCCGGTGAATTTTTCAAGTCCAGAACTTTTATCTTTTTCTTGCTGCCCACAATAAACCGCGGCGGGTAATTTCGGCAACCTCAGGGATCTCGTATACTTCATCAACATGGCCGAGTGAGCTGTAAAACACCCGTCCTTTCCCCCATAGTTTTGTGTAAACGACAGGCATGGAGACCGAACCATTGGCACTGTGAGGTCCGGCAGTGTTAATCTGTGTGGTTGCAAGCACATTTACACAAGGGTCAATGTGCAGATAATATTGCTCGCTCCGGATTTTAAAATCCAGAATTCCGTTGATGATTGGAGAAGAAACACCTCTTTTTATGTTGACTTCATAATCTGTGTACCAAGCACCTTCAGGGGAAGGAAAATATTTCTCAACGTACGCCAAGTTTTCCTCGGATAGATCGGAAATGTGATGATACCAAGTGTCTCCGGGGTGAGATACCCACTGGCTGCCGGTTAAGAATTGATACTCAATGTTCGACCGGAAAGAGTCGCACATGCCGCCGTGGCAGCCGCCAATCCCAACCCCTGATTCAACTGCCTCGGAAATATGAAAGGCATACCGGTCATCCATATTCCCCTGCGTCCACATGGGGACAATTAAATCTAGATCCTTTAATGCTTCCTTATCCGCAAGGCTTTCCAGCGTATCGCTCACTGTAACCTCAAATCCTTCTTTTTCAAGCATTATTTTAAAACGTTGACTGACGATTTTAGGCTCATGCCCTTGCCAACCACCATGAAAAATCAAGGCTATTTGTGTCATTCCCTGTTCTCCTAATTTAAGTTAAGTAATTGCGACGGCTCTGCTGAACCGGATCTGGTCGAGAAGTACAGCAGTAATGATGATGAGGCCAAGCGCAACCTTTTGCCAGTAGGCGTTCACTTCGAGAAGGTTAAGGCCGTTATTCACCAGACCCAATACGATCGACCCTGCCAGAACGTCCAAAGCGCTGCCTTTTTCTGTTCCACCCACAAAAACAGCCGCGATCGCCGTCAGCCCATATCACTTGCCGCCATCGGCTGCCCGGAGGACAACCGTGAAGCCAGCACGACACCAGCTGCCGCTTGCCACGCATGGTTTATATTGACAAGATAGCACAACTCGCTTATTTTTGCAATCATTGAAGCTGGTTTGTTCGTCACAACGAAAGAGGAAGGGGATAAAGAATAATGGCGCAAACCCCGAAGGTAGACACCGACCTGGCTGACTGGTGGCCGCTCCTCTCGACTCCCGATGATTATACCGAAGAGGCGTCGTTTTTCTACCAAGTCCTGAGCGAAACCGGCCAATGTCCTCTTCAGACCCTGCTGGAATTGGGCAGCGACGGCAGTAATAACGCTGCCCATCTGAAAGCGCATTACCAGCTGACGCTGGTTGATCTGGTGCCAGGGATGCTAGTGGTCAGCCGGGGACTCAACCCGGAGTGCGAGCATTTGGTAGGCGATATGCGCACGGTCCGGTTAGGGCGACTGTTTGATATCGGCTTTATCCACGACGCGATTATGTATATGACCACGGAGGCGGACCTGCGGGCGGCGCTGGCAACGGCCTATGTTAACTGCCGGCCGGGTGGAGTGGCTCTGTTTGTCCCAGATTTTGTTCGAGAGACCTTCACTCCCAGCACCGAGCACGGCGGGCACGATGGCGAGCAGCGCGATCTGCGCTACCTAGCCTGACCAGCAATTGAAACACCAACTGGTCGCCTGGACTGCGACCCAGCCCAACCTGCGGGCCATCCTGGTGGTTGGCTCGCAAGCCCGGCGCGATCACCCCGCCGACGCGTGGCCCGATCTCGACCTAATGGTGTTCGCTGTCGATTTTAGTCGTTATCTCACCCGGACCGATTGGCTTGATGATCTCAGCCCGGTTTGGGAGTGCGTGCCGCTTGGGGATCTTGGCGGCAGCGCCGGAATCGCTAGAATGCTTGCGGTCGTGCATTGAGCCAGGGCTCACCAGGCTCAGCTCCCAGACAACACCATCTTCATTGACGATGAGGGTCCTATGGGGGATACGGAAGCCTATGCCGTACTCGCAGTAAGTGCCAGCCAGGTCATTTGCGCAGGCAATTCGATATGTGCCCTTTTTGTCGTGTGGTTGCCCGATAATGCGACGGCGATCTGGCTTGCTACAGATTTGAAAATGAGCCTGGTCAGCCAAGTTTTCCACCTGCCAGGCACGTTTTTCTTCGGTTTTTGACCTACCTTCACCCAAGCACGTGTCTCGCCGCCCGGAAATAAGCCTCGATCATATCCTTTACATCCTTATCCGTGCAATTGGAAGGAATCGCCTGGATGATACTGCGGGCAAACAAATCGTCGGTTTGAGGCAGCGCGCCTTTATCGTAGTCATAGGTACTGTCCTGGTTAAGCGGATGAGTCCAGGGGAAACCATCAGGGCTGGTGCTGGCTTTTTTGACCAACGCCGGGAGATTGTAGTAGAGATGAAAACCATAATCGGTAAAATGGCAGAGTAGGTTACCGCCTGGTCCGGCCTTAATACCCAAAGTCAGCAACTCTCTGGTCATTTCTTGTGCATCTACGGTTGTGGGATAGGTGGTAATGAGGAACGCGCCGTTATCGCCCGCCGGGTCGTCAACCCGGCGAAGTCGGATATCAGGAATGCTGGTCAGGGCAGACCGGACGCGGTACTTGGCCGAACGCATAGCTCCCGTAATCTGGTCGAGCTTGTGCAGTTGCGCCAAACCAAATGCGCCCTGCAGCTCGCTCATGCGCGCCCCGACGCCCCACAACAGCACTTGCGAATCCACTTCCAGGCGTCCCTTGAGATTGCGGCTATGGCCGATGTCTTGTGCTGCCTGGCAGCGCTTGAACAGCAGCCGGTCATTGGTGACAATCATCCCCCCTTCGCCAGTGGTCATAGCTTTGTTATACTGAAAGCTAAAGATGCCGATATCGCCAAAGGCGCCCACTTTTTTACCTTGATACGAGACGCCAACTGCCTGAGCGCAGTCTTCCAGCACTCTGAGGTTATGCTTTTTAGCGACAGCACAGATTGCTTCGATATTGCCGGTGGTTCCGCTCATATGCACTGGCACAATAATCCTCGTTTTGGCGGTGATTTTCTTTTCCAGGTCATGAGGGTTCATGCAGAAAGAGTCGTCAATTTCACACAGCACCGGAATGGCTCCCCGATTGACCACAGCGGCAATCGTGCTGATCCACATGTAGCCGGGTACGATGACTTCCTGTCCTGGACCGATACCCAGGGCGGCCATCGCCACATTCAAAGCCGCCGTACCCCCACTGACAGCCAAAGCATACTCTACACCCACATAGCTGGCATACTCTTTTTCAAACTGATCACACATGTGCTGCGGGTCAAGACCGTAGTAACGGAAAGGCGACTGGGCCTTGATGACCTGTGAGACCAATTCCAATTCTTCGTCACCGATAAAATAGGAGCCGGGCCACTCGTAGCCCAGTGGCTCTTTCCTGATGGGTTGGGTTTCCATAGATTAATATCTCCTTGAATGGTACGGTGCTCTCTTCGGCTTGGATGAGGACGTTAAGAGGGGAGAATTTTGGTTAAATCCCTTTTCCTAGCAAAAATCATCCCGTTATGGATTTATGGTTCACTTGGTCTGCCACAACACTTGCAGAGGTTTGTAGTTGAGCACAATAATGCCTTCCTGCCGGATAACCTCGCGCGTTTCTGGGGACATCAGAAACGCAAAATCGGCTTGACGAATCGGCCAGCTATCGCCGATCGCTTTGAGTTCGTCTGTCACCAGCGCGGGATGGACGCCCCACTCGGTCAGACCTGGGGGTAAATCGCGCAGTTTCCGGAAGTAGTAGGCAGGCTTGTCCCGCGTCTCGACCCGGTAGCTGTCCAGAATATCGTAGTCACAGGCAGGCAGGCCCAGCCGCTTGATTTTTTCGATCAAAGGCGGCTCGCTGATCCGCATTGCCAGGCCATACTCCCTGGCCAGCCCGACCGTCATATCGAAGATGTCTTCACGCCGGGTGTGCGTCCCGCAGTGGCTGTCTACGTGGGTGGGCTTTAGCCCGGCGGCCAGCACCGCTTCGATTTGCGCCTGAAACTCCAGCTCCAGCTCGACCAGGTTAACTCTGGCCAAAAACTCGGGGATACGTTCCTCATTGTAGAAGTAGCCAGCCTCATCCACCAATGAGGGCGCCCTTTCTCTAGGCGTTAGCGGCCCCCACCGGTAACAGACCGCCTCGCTCACAGCGGTCAGGTGTACGCCGAAGGGAATATCAGGGTTTTCCCGGAGCAAGTGCAGCCCGTGCAAACCCCAGGGGCAGGGAACCATCAAGGTGCAGGAAGTGGCTGCTCCTTCTCGGATCGTATGGATCACCGCCTGGTTGATCGAGTGGCACATGCCAAAGTCATCCGTATTGAGAATAAGCAAGCGGGCATCGGGGGGATAGCCGAGCAGTTCATTGGTTTGACTGTAAGGCATAATAGTTTTCCTAATAGAAATTCTTACTTAATCTCATTGACCGGCATATCCGGCAACATTGGTAATGACCGGCTGCCAGGCAAAATCGCCGTCGAGGGGGAAGATGGGCCGGGTGACGTAGCGATAGGGCAGGCGGGTGAAATCCATATCAGAGTAGCCGGGACTCAAAGCCAAAATCTCGCGTGGAGCGGCATCACGCAGTTCCGGCATCAGATAGCCCAGCTTGACCACGATGATTTTGTGCTCCAGCGGCTCAAGGCCCGCCTTACGAAAATCGTCCAGCCCCATAAACGCCTTGCGCAGGTCGGTCACCAGCACTCGGACTCCGCCAACGTGCAGGGTAGCCATCGCCGCCTCTTGTACAGTTGGAGACGGCCAGTACAGATGCTTGACTACCCCGGTCACTTCGACCGGCTCGCCGTGGCTCCGGTCCAGCTTGCCACCCAGGCTGACCTTCACTGTCGCCCCAACACCCTGCTCAAAGCAAATACGTGCCGCCGCTTCGTCGGGGATGCCGGCTAAAACAGCGTCAGGAACCTCTTTGGCCAGCAGGCGCGACAGGAAATATGGCGTATCGCCGGGTGTACCGGCGGTGGGATTATCGCCGGAGTCGGACAGGAAGACGGTGCTTTCCGGGGCAGCCAGGGCCAACTCGATCGCTTCGTCCACCGAAGCGGCGACTTCCATATCGAAGGTAAAGTTGTAGCGCTGGTCCCACATCGCCTGGGCCAGCCGCTTGGCCTGCTGCCGGGCCGTCGGCAAATGGCTTTCATCTTCCGCCACCACCACAACATTGCTGCCCGCATGGGGCGCGTCGGCCCAGCCAAAGCCAACCAGGATATCCGCAGTGAGGATACCGGGCATCTGTTCGATATCGGCCACCAGCACCAGCAGCGATTTCATCGGATCAATCCCGGTCGTGGACTTTTCGCCGGGCAGGAGCAGGGGCAGCCGGATAAACACCGGCATGGGGCGCTTCCCTTCCCGCAGGCAGCGAACCAGGGCGGTCACAGTTCGGACCAAAGTTTCCGGCGCGTCGCGGTGAGGAGCGGTGCGATAAGCGGTCCACAAATCAGTTTTACTGGCAAACTCTTCGGTCAGGTTGCCATGCATGTCAAAACGGACGGCGATGAGCGGCTCCAGGCCGACCACCGCCCGAATCTCGCGGACCAAATCGGTTTCGCCGCTCCAAATATTTTCAACGAGCAAAGCTCCGTGCAGGATCAGGCAGACGCCATCCAGTTTACCTGCCTGCCGGATGCCCTCGACAATTTCATGCCGTAGTTGCAGGTAAGTTTGCTCCTCGACAATACCAGAAGGAGTCATACTGTGGGCCATGAGAATAGGGACCGGTTCGACCCCTAGGCCTAGCAATAGTTCGCCCAGATCGGCATAGTTAGAGCCATGGGCATCTTTGACTCCCCGCCCAGACGGATAGGGGGAAAGACGTCCTTCCCTAGAAAGAAGTTCCTCCCCGCGCCAGATTTGAAAATCTTTCAATGAGGCGGTAATGGGCGAAAAATTCAGGGCCTCGTGCATAATACCAGCAATTGCTATCCGCATAAATTTCTCCTGTAAAAATGGTAGACAGTAGACAGTATGGGCGATAGGCATGCTGCTCCACCCATGACCGATCTATCGCCAAGATTGATCTTAACCGTAATCATTCATCGTCAAATGCTGTCCCAACAAGCGCTCGGCATTGCGGTGGAAGATGTCGTGGCGAGCCTCGTCGCTGATGCGGGCAAACAGAATCGCCCCGGCGTGGTAGTGCTGGCTGTACCAGGGTAGATCGCTGCCAAAGACAATCTTTTTGGAGCCAGCTATTTCAACCATATACTCGATGACGCCATTGATCTGCTCCCCGCCCACCAGCGCGCGGGGCATGAGACTGCCGCCAGGCATCAAACTGAAGTCGTGAGCATTGGGCACCGAGGTCAAATCGAGGTAAGCGTTGGGTAGGTCGCGAGCCACACTGACCGAGGTCTCCCAGTCGCCGTGGCCACAGTGGGCCATGAAGAATTGGGCCTTGGGGTAGCGCTCGGCAATCTGGCCCACCAGGGCCGGAGCATCGAATGGGCTTTCGCCGAAGGTGTGAACCATGATCAACAGGCCATGCTCGTTGGCGTATTCTAAAGCGGCAGCATATTTGGACGAAGTGACCGGCACCAGGTGGTAATCGGACCAGAATTTGAAGCCAACAAAGCCACGCCGCTGGGGGAAACTCCGCAAACCTTTCCCGATGATGTCAGGATAGTTTGGATTGATGACCCAGAAGCCCAAAAATTTGTCGGGGTGGGCGTCAATAACTTCCTGCATCAGGCTGTTGCCTCGCTCGACATCGTGGGCTATAGCGACGTGGTGCATGCAGACGATGCGCTTTACTCCGCAGCGCTCCATACTGTGGAGCATGCGCTCCAGCGGGGCCGAGGGCAGGTAGGCGGCATGGAAGGGGCCGATATGGCCGTGCATGTCGATGATCGGGCAGCTCTCGGAACGGCCAGTGGCTAAATATTCTTGGGCAATGGGTGATGGATTCATGACAGTTGCGCCTCTGCTAATAGTCGAGCTAGGTTGTCCCCGGCGATGGCCTGCCGCTCGGCCTCGGAAATATCGGCGTGAGCCAGCATGAGCATGGTCGCCCCGCTGGCATGGTCAGGAAAACCAGAGCTAAAGAGCAGGCGGCCGGCCCCGTAGCGTTGGCAAAAAGCCTCGATGATGCCATCTACCAGGTAACCGGCGGTTTCAAAATAAAGGTGAGAATAGCGCTCGATCGGCGGCCAGGCATAACGGTCCAGCGGGTTAGTTCCCTGTGTGCCGGTGATGACCACTAAATCGGGAAAGGTCCGCAGCAGGTGGCCGATTTTGTCCAGGCTGGCCTTGATGAAGAGGGGGATGCGCCGCTCCATCAAAACGGCCATCTGGTCGCCCCAGGTCACGTCGTCAAGCAGGTAACGGTGATCTTGGGGAAAAAGGCGCAAGGCCCGGACGCCATACTGCTGCATCTGCCGGAGCATGACCTCCAACGGCGGCAATTCGCCGGTATGGCTGGGCAGCAGGGTCCAGGTGGGAATAAGCCGTTCGTAGCCTCCGGATTCTTGTACAATGATTTCGTTGCAGGAAACTGGTGCGTCAAAACGCTGGGCCGTGTGGTAGACCAAGGCCCGCTCGATGCCACAAAAATCTAGTTCCTCGATCAAATCGGCTGCAGTGGGGGCGAAGCGAAAGACACGGGTGCGGTACCCCCAAAGCCGGCCGTGCCATCAAATAGTTTCATACTGAGCCTCCTATTTCACCGCGCCGCTGGTCATCCCCTGCACCACATAACGTTGGAAGAAGACAAAGATCAGCATCAGCGGCAGGCTGGCTAGGGTAGACAGGGCCATGATCAAGTTCCAATCCCGCACAAATTGGCCAAAAAAAGCGGCCAGCCCAACGGTGAGCGGCTGCGATGCCGGAGTATCGGTCATCGTAATTGCCAGCAGGTACTCATTCCAGGCGCTGATAAAAACAAACGTGGCCACGCCAACAATACCGGGTACGGTCAAAGGGACCAGCACATACCACAAAGCTTGCAGGCGGGTGCAGCCGTCAATCATGGCGGCTTCTTCCAGGTCAACCGGGATGGAATCAATGTAACCTTTGAGCAGCCAGATAACGATGGGTAGGATAAAAGCGGTATTGACCAGCACCAGTCCGCCCAAAGTATCGTACACGCCAATGAAGTGGGCCAGCCGGAAGTAAGGGATGATGGTAACCACCGGCGGCAGCATTAGCAGGGCGAAGATACCCAACAGCATAGCTCGCCCGCCGGGCATTTTAAAGCGAGAAAAACCGTAGGCAGCGAGCAGCCCCAGGCCAATGGTGATGAACAGGGTAGATACAGCCAGGATTGTGCTGTTGAGAAAATAGGTCTGGTATTTCTCGGTGAAGATAATTTTTTCGAAATATTTGAGGGTAAGGTGAGACGGGATGAGCTGGGGTGGGTAGGTCAAAATTTCTTTGATGGGCCGCATGGCCGCGTTGATCATCCAGACTATCGGCACCAGGATGATCAAGGCCGAGAGGCAGGTTGCCCCGACCACCAGGATTTGGTGGACGATGCGGGCTGAATGCGAGCCTAAACTAAAAGCTGGTTTCACCGGTCTCCCCTCCTCGCGACAGGAGTCGCAGATAAAACACCGTGATAAAAACCATCATGACCAGCATCAAGGTGCTGATAGCCGCGCCGTAACCTAGGTTGCCGTCAAGCAGGCCGGTTTTATGAATGTAAAAAGCCACGGTTTCGGTGCTGCGAAAAGGGCCTCCTCTGGTCAGCATTTTTATCAGGTCCACGTGCCCGACGGTGGTAATAATATCAATGATCGAGGCGGCAATCAGCACCGGGCGCAATTGGGGCAGGGTGACATAGCGGAAACGCTGCCAAGCGCTGGCTCCATCCACCTTGGCCGCCTCATACAGTTCGGGCAGGATGACCTGCAAGCCGCCCAAAATAATCAACATATAGAAAGGGTAGGACTTCCAGGTATTGACCAGCACAATTGAAGCCATAGCCATGTTTGGTGTGGCTAAAAATTCGATAGGCTGGGACCGGCCTACAATGTCAACCACCAGATAGTTGAGCAGGCCAAACGGGTGAAACAAGAGCGACCACATCAGGCCGGCGGCAGCGGTTGAAAAGACGTAGGGCAAGATGAGTAGCCCGCGCACAAAGTTGCGGAAGAGGTTGCTAAACCAGGTTTCGTTCAGCAGCAGGGCAAAGGCTAGGCCAATCAGCAGATGCAGCACCACCGAGGAGATGGTAAAGATGGCAATAGCCCGCAGGCTGTTCCAAAACCACTCGTCTTGCAGCAGTTCCGCGTAATGTTGCAGCCGCACAAAGTGCCACTCCCCTTTATTGACATCCTTGGTGCTGACGTAAAGAGTGTAAACCAGGGGGTAGACGCTGGCCAGCAACAAAAAGAGAATGGACGGCGCGATAAATATATAGCCGGTGAGGGCGCGGGGCGTGACCCTAGACTGCCCCTGTCGGGGCCGGGAAGCTCTGTCGGTTAGATCTGTATCCGGCGCTATTGCCATTGTCGTTGAGAGAAACTTGGTTTATTTATACACAATGTTTCACCTTTCAACTATAATCTCCCCAGTCTGGAGGCAGCGCACGTGCATGAGCTGCCCCCAGTGTTACTAACAGAGATTACTTACTAGCGCTGTCGAGAGTATCCTGCCATGTTTTAGCCGCCTCGTCGAGAGCGGTTTTGGCATCTTTCTTGCCGGCGATAACCTCCTGGAAGGCGAGGCCGAAGGAGTCAACCAGCTTTTCAGCTTCGGGTAAGACCGGGAACAGGACATTGTGTTCAGGGTCCTGGCTGGCAAAGTCGGGGACGTGCTTCAGCAGGGGGTCTTCGCTGCCCTTCAGCGAGTCCACCGCCGCCTTCGTCGCCCACAGCAGGCTGATCTTCTTGGTCATATCCACCGAGACCTCATCGGAGTAGAGGTACTTGAGGAACTCCCAGGCGGCCTCCTTATTAGGCGAATTGGCCGAAATGCCCATCCCACTGCACGCCCAGGAGTAACCACCGGTCTTGTCCTTCCAGGCCGGGGCATAAGCAATCTTGATCTCAGGATCAATCTGTTTGGCTTTGGTCCAGATGAACGGGCCATCTATGACCGAGGGGACTTGGCCGGAAGCGACATGCTCCAACATTTGAGACTGGTCTTCTCCCAATGAGCCGGGGACGACCAGTCCCTTGTCATAGAAGTCCTTCCACCACTGCATCGCCGCCACCCCTTCCGGGGAGTTGAAAGCCACCTTGCCGTCCTGGTCGAACCATTGGCCCCCTTCCTGCGCCAAGCGGAAGCCAAAGTAGCGGGTCATGATGAAACCTACGTCTTGCAGCGGCATACTCATGCCGTAACTGTTCGGGGCGTCCTTGTGGATCTGCTCCATCAACGCGCTGAATTCGTCCCAGTTCGTGGGTGGCTTTAAGCCCTTCTTCTGGAACAAAACTTCATTGTAGGCAAACTGGTACGGAATGAGGTAGAGGCACAAACCTTTGGTCTGCCCTTGCAGTTTCATTGGAGTGGTCGAGGTCAGCTTGGCCGCAAAGTCCGGCTCTTTCTTCAGCCAGGGATCGAGGCTTTCGACAAAGCCCTGCTTGTCCAGTCCGGCGACCCATTCCGCTTCCATCCCGAAAAGGTCGTAGCTAACACCTCCTGCTGCTGCCGCTTGCAGCTTCCCGGCCATATCCGGCCAGGGCACATCCACCACCGTCACTTTGATGTTTGGGTGGGTATCTTCAAAGCCCTTGATCAACGCCGCATGGTTCTCCGGTCCCCACTCGTTCACCCACCATTGCAGCCACTTTAACTCGATCTGCGCGCCGGTGCTGGCCACCTCTTCTTTTTGCGTCACCGGGGTCGCTGCCGGGGCACAGGCAGCCAGCAGCGCTAACAAAGTTACGATAACTCCCAGAAGCCAGAATTTGTGTTTCATTTTTTGCTCTCCTTTCTTTGCCACTAAAGATAGATTAGAAATCAAACGGCGTTTTCACGAACAGGAATAACTAAAAAAAATTTGTACCGGCTTTTCAAGTTTCTTGCACCCAGTCACCTCCTTTTTTGTTACCCTTGCAGATTGCGAAATAACGGATAGAAAATTCAAGCCAACAACCACAAGCGTAACCACAAGCGTAACCACAAGCATAACCACAAGCATAACCACAAGCATAACCACAAGCATAACCACAAGCAAATGGTAAACGCTAAGCCCGGACTTGTCAAGTACAAATTTGCGCTAACCTCCACCCCGCCACTGCTTAGTGGTCAACGATCACCCTTGTTGGATATTCCGAGAGGTACGCTCATTCAACAGGCGGAAATTACACAACTTCTGCAGACCAGCATCGGCAGCTTGAATATTCAGTGCACTCTGCCAGCAGCTACACCACGCCTACTCACGCTGCGCCGCGTGTGCCATTACTACAGCGCAGAATTACCAACCCGCTGTCTGATCAAACTCCAGTTCCGGGACCGGCTCTGCATCCACATCCACAGGGGACGTCCACTGATTATCCCCGGCTTCTGCTGTTAGTTTTGCCGTCTGGTCAAACTCAATATCGGGGATTGTCTCTACTGCTTCTGGAGCAATCAGCTGCTGTGCATTCGCCTCCACCGGTGGTGAGCGCGCGAGTGCGATTGCCGGTGCAGTTGTTGGCTCGCCGACATGCGCCAGTATCTGTCGCACCGTCGCTGACTTTGTGATGAAGCCAATCAGGCGCACCCGACCGCTGCACTTGAGCGCAAACACCCGGTAATGCGCGCCAGCAACTATGCACACAAATATCGCGCCGGGTGTCGGCTCCGGGGAGTGCCGCTGTCTGCACCCCGTGACTGTGGCCGCGGGGCTTGCTGGGCAGCCATGCTGGACGGGGTGGTGGCGCAGGGGTGGCAGGAGCTATTGTTTCGCGGGGCGCGGGTGGATAAAGCCTGCGTGGAGCGGGTGCAGGCGGCAGTGCGGCAGCGGGTGCTGGGGCTGTTTGAGCGGCTCGGGTTGCTGAGTAGGGAGACGGCTGGGGTAATGCAGGGGTGGGGACACAGGGGCGGATTTTCTGTGCTCCCGAGCTAGCGGTTGCTAGCGCAGGATGGCGCTTGGCGCGAGCGGCTGCTGCGTTATCGAAGTTTGATTTGACGTTGGGTTGGTAATCCTGCGCTGTGGGAACTGCACACGCGGCGCAGCGTGACTAGGCGTGGTCCAGCTGCTGGGGAGCGCAATGAATGTTCAGGGCTGCGGCAGCCGGATTGAATACTCTATGCAACTTGCATGTGTATTCGGCTCATGTGTCTTGGTATATTTAACAAAAGTGATTGATTGCCATTCAGCCATTGCTGGCGTGGAAGTAGTGCAGGGTGGCACTTGACCACTGCGGGAACAGCGCTTACCATTTCCAACTGTTTGTAGATTTAAATTTCCAATCCTTCGAGGCAGTTTGATGAACACCCAACGGACGCGAGTTGACGTAGAGCAGTATCAGCGCGAAGGCTATCTGGTCTTGCGCGGTGTGCTTCCGCCCGACGCGCTCCCCCCGCTGCGCGACGAGGCGGATCGGCTAATGGCGCTGTTTGGGCGCGATGCCGAGCGCTACCCGGCGCGCATCGAGTGGGAACGCAACAACCTGCTGGCGTCGGAGCAAGCCGGCATGGAACGGGTGATCCGAAAGCTGGAGCCTATTCTCGATTTCAGCCCGACCTTCGCCGGGCTTGCCTTCGAAGAAGCGGTGTCCGGACCGGCGATGGACATCTTTCATGGCGCGGTCGAGCTGTTCGAAGACAAGATCAACCTCAAGCTGCCGGGTGGCTCGCGCTATCCGTGGCATCAGGACTGGAACTGCTGCTGGCGCGCCCACACCGACGAGCTGATCACCAGTTTCATCTATCTTGACCACGCTGACGCGACCAACGGATGCCTGCAAGTCATCCCCGGCAGTCACCTGGGCAAGCCGATGCTACCGTTCAAGGAGGGCAGCAAATTCGAGATTGACCCGGCATACGTCGATCAGAGCAAGATCGTGCCTGTGCCGCTTGCAGCCGGCGATATGATCGTCTTCGACCCGTACCTGCTGCACCACTCCGACCGCAACACCAGCAATACGCCGCGCCGCACGATCATCTACACCTATAACCCTGCTCGCTTGGGCAAAGTCAACGAGGGCAGGTTCCTGATTGATCAGAGCGGGGAGGGTTAGACGGAGAGATGTCGCCGGAGGCTCAAAGCCTCCGGCGATTGGACCAAGACCCTTGAAGGAGGCTTTACAGCCGGCTTCAGCAGGCTTGAATTCAAAGCCCGACCCTTTGAGGGTTGGGCGGCACAACTTCCGTTGCTGTTTCCCCTCACGCCTTGGAGTAAATCTGCTCCAGAATACCCGGATCTTTGTTTTGCGCGATTGATTATGAGCAGCGCCTCTGGTGTGCCGAGGACAAGCGAAGGCAGTAATTGCAAGTTGAAGCGGCCCGCGGTGTATCAACGCCGGCGGGCGGTACGGGGTGCGGCGGATCAAGTGGAGCGTGAGAATTTGGAGAAGTGGCTGGCGAGCCAACAACTGCCCCGGCAATCGCACCCGCGCGCTCGCCACCGATGGAGGTGAATGCACAGCAGCTGATTGCTCCAGAAGCAGTAGAGGCAATCCCCGAGCTTGAGTTTGAC
>SXGU01221351.1_pt1 | contig 19714 bp, 17 predicted proteins | sample 3174531 | NCBI WGS metagenome assembly SXGU01 (sample SAMN11356863, study PRJNA531348) | freshwater metagenome | isolation source: freshwater sample F1-140 | place: China: Fuxian Lake, Yuxi | collected 2017-12-25 | reverse complement strand
GAGGGCATCACCCACTCGCTCTGCACCTTGGAGTTCAAAGACAACCGCGATATCTACGACTGGCTGGTCCGTCACGTCGGCTTTGAACGCCCCCCGGAACAGACCGAGTTCGCGCGGCTGGTGCTCGACTACACGGTCGTCAGCAAGCGGAAACTTCTGCGCCTGGTCACCGAAGGGCACGTGACCGGGTGGGACGATCCGCGGATGCACACCCTGTCCGGGATCCGGCGCCGCGGAGTGACGCCGGAGGCAATCCGGAGCTTCTGCGACATGGTGGGCGTGGCACGGAAGGACGCCCATACCGAACTCGCCGCCTACGAACACGCGGTGCGAAACGATCTCAACACCCGGGTGCCCCGGGTCCTCTGCGTGGTCAATCCGCTCAAGGTCGTCCTGACCAACTACCCCGAAGGACAGGTCGACGAACTGGATGCGTCGTACTATCCGCACGACGTACCGCTGACTGGATCACGGATGGTTCCGTTTTCGCGCGAACTGTACATCGAGCGCGATGATTTCATGGAAGATCCGCCCAAGAAGTTCTTTCGGTTGGCGCCCGGGCGTGAAGTCCGGTTGCGATACGGCTATTTCATTACCTGCCAGGAAGTGGTCAAGGATGACTCGGGGCAGATCGTCGAGCTCCGATGTACCTACGATCCCGCCACCCGCGGGGGCAACGCTCCGGATGGCCGGAAGGTCCAGGGAACGATTCACTGGGTGTCGGCCGGCCACGCCGTGGATTGCGAGCTCCGGCTCTACGACCGGCTGTTTACCCTCGCCGACCCCGAGGCGGTGCCGGAAGGGCAGGATTTCATCTCGGCGCTCAACCCGGCTTCCCTCGTCGTCGTGAAGGGCGCCAAGGTCGAACCATCGGTGGCGGCCGACCCGATCGGGACCCGCTACCAATTCGAGCGGACCGGTTACTTCATCTCCGATATCGTCGATTCGACTCCCGGCGCGTTGGTGTTCAACCGAACCGTCAGCCTCCGCGACTCTTGGGAAAAGGCCCAAGCCAAGGGCGGTTGATGACCTTCCGTGCCGCCTTCGTGCTCGCTGCGGTCCTCGGCCCAGCAGCGGAGGCCCAAACCGAAGCCCGGTTTCGGGCCTTGGTGTCGGCCGAGTCGGTTTCGGCGCTCCACGCCCCGCTGACAAGACGGCCACATATCGCTGGTACCCCGGCCTCGCTGGCGGTGGCCCGGCATCTCGAACGGACCCTCCGGGGGTTCGGGTATGCAACCGAAGTCCGGGAATATCGGCCGTGGCTTTCCCACCCCCGGCAGATCCGCGTCGACATGACGGCCCCGACCCGGCGCCGGCTTTCTCTCCGCGAGCCGCCGATGCCCGGCGACCCGACCAGCGCCCATCCGGAACTCGGGTCCGCATTCATCGCGTACTCGGGTTCCGGAACAGCCGAAGCGCCTCTGGTGTATGCCAACTACGGACTACCCGCCGACTTCGCCCAACTCGCGAGCCTCGGTGTATCGGTGCGGGGCCGGATCGTCTTGGCCCGTTACGGGCGGAGTCATCGAGCGGTCAAGGTTCACACCGCCGAAGCGGCCGGCGCCGCGGCGCTGATCCTCTATAGCGATCCGGCCGACGACGGGATGGCAAAGGGCCCGGTTTGGCCTGACGGTCCTTGGCGCGGCACCCACCTCATCCAGCGGGGCAATGCCAAGTTGAGCTGGTTTTGGCACGGCGATCCCCTCACCCCCGGCGTGGCTGCGGTGCCCGGTGCCGTCCGGCTCGACCCGGCCGCCGCGCCCACGCTTCCCGGGATACCGGTGGTGGCGCTCAGCGCCGCGGAGGCGGAACCGTTCCTCAAGGCGTTAGGCGGGCCGGGTGGACCGGCTGCTTTTCAGGGCGGGCTCCCGTTTCCTTACCGGGTCGGTCCCGGCCCGGCCGCCGCCCGAGTGTCGGTGTCGATGGCCAATGGATTGAAGCCGATTCGGAACGTGATCGCCACGATCCGGGGTCACGAGGAGCCCGACCGGACCGTGCTGTTCGGCACCCATCACGACGCCTGGACCTTCGGCGGGGTGGACCCCGGCACCGGAGTGGCCGTGCTGCTCGAGACCGCCCGGGCGCTCGGCCAACTCACCCGGACCGGATGGCGTCCCCGCCGGAGCATTGCCTTTGCCTTCTGGGATGCCGAGGAGTTCGGGCTGATCGGCTCGACGGAGTATGCCGAAGAGTTCCGAAGCCGCCATCAGAAGGAACTCGTCGCCTACATCAACACCGACATGTCGACCGTAGGGCGGTTCGATCCGGGCGGTGTCCCGTCGCTTCGTGACTTCGTCGCCGACGTAGCCCGGGCGGTCGATGAGGGCGGAACCTCGGTGTTCGATCGCTGGCGGAACTCGGCATGGAGCCGGCTCCCCGCTGGGCAGCGGCCCCAGTCCGAGTCAGGATGGGTGCCGGAGTTGAAGGCGTTAGGGAGCGGGGCCGACTTCGTCCCGTTCCAGGACCATCTCGGCGTTCCAACACTCTCATTGGAGTTCATTGGAGAAAACGGATACGGGTTCGGGACCTATCATTCGAACTCAGATTCCCGGACCTATGTCGAACGAATCGCCGATCCGGGGTTCCGCCAGGGCGCCGTGTTGAGCCAGGTCCTCGGCACCGCCGCCATCCGGCTGGCCGATGCCGAGGTGCTCCCCTTCCGGTTTTCCCATGCGGCCCGATGGCTGGACCAAGCCGTGGCTGCAGCCCGAGGTTGGGCCACCGCGATGACCGTCGACTTTGGATCGCTCGCCGGCCCGGCCTCGCGCGTGGGCCAGGCGGCGGCGCGACTCGAAGCCCGGCTCGATTCCGCGCAGAAAGCGGGGCCGTTAGCCCCTGAGGTGAAGCGGCGACTCAACGACGGCCTGGCCCGGCTCGAGCAACAGTTGACCGACGACGAGGGTGACCCGGCAACTCGATGGTATCGCCATGTCGTCTATGGGTGGAACATCTACTCGCTCTACGACGGCCAGCCGTTCCCCGGCCTGGCTGAAGCGGTTCGGATCCAGAGCCCCGCCCGGACCGAGCACGAAGTGGGGCGGATTCGCCGCGCGCTTGAACGAATGGCGCTGACCCTCGATTCCCTGCTCCAGCCCTGAGCCCCTGAGGGCGCTCCGATCTACCGGCCCTTGACCCGGTCGGCGGCTGGATCGACGAACTCTCGGACCGTCACTGCCGAGCTATGGTCATAGGGCGTCGGCTTTCCGTCCGGCTCGAGCCCCCGCGAGTATCGCTTCTGCCACTTGTCCTCCCTCGCCTCGCTCCCCTCCACCTTCAAATCCGCGATGAATGTCGAGCGAGAGGCAACCCACTCTTCGTACTTTGCCTTGGTCTTCGGGTCCGATCCGAGGTCGGCAATCTCGGGCCGGGTACCCTCCAGCGTCCCGATCGACACCGGGACGATGAAACAGAACGGCTCTCCTTCCTCGAACCGGATCGTCGTGCCCGGCCTGGTGAACCGCCAGTTCATCGTAAAGGGATACGGGGCCCAGGACGTCTCGACGACCCCGGCCAACGCCGAGATCGAATCCTTGGGCTGATTCGGCGGTCCCATGGCCATTAAGGAGATCCCGGCCTCGGTGCGAAACAAGTACCCGGTGTGAAACGTGATCACCCCGGTCCCGAAGTGACTGATCACGCCCTCGGGGTCCCCGCCTAACACCTTGATGGTAATATCGGCCTGGGTCAGGCCTCCGTTCCAGGTTGCCTCGAACGTGGTCGGGCTCAGCAGTTCCCATCCGAAACTGTTGGCGATGGTGAGAGGCAGACACCGGTAGGCAAACCGGCCGGGCGACTCGTCCATCCACTGCCGCCGCACCCCGCCGGGGCGGATGACCGGCGGGTGGTCGGTCAGGCGAAAAGCCGTCATCCGTTTGGTATTCACACTTTTCTTCATGGGGCAGGCCGCATGGTGGTGTGGAGATCGGCCGTGACGGCGGTCCGATCGAGATATCCGAAAGTGCCCTGGGTCATGACTTCGCGACCGGCCTCCATCAAGCCGGTCATCGCGGCGCGATACAGCGAGGTCGAGAGACTGATTCGCCGAACGCCGGCCGCCTCGAGCTCCGCCACCGAGAAGGACCGGCCTTTGATACCGACCATGAAGTTGACCGGCTTGGATACCGCGGCGCACACCGCGCGGACCGAGGCCAGGTCGGGAAGGCCGGGCGCAAACAGCACGTCAGCTCCGGCCCGCTCAAATGCCTGGAGCCGGGCAATCGTGTCCTCGATATCCGGGTTGTCACTGACGAAGTTCTCGGCGCGAGCGGTCACGACGAACGACCGGCCCCGGGCCGACTCGACGGCGGCCGCCACCCGCTCGACGGCGTGGCCGTGATCGAACAGCGGTTGGGCGGGGTTGCCGGTTGAGTCTTCGATCGATCCCCCGGCCAGGCCAATCTCGGCCGCCATCCGGATCGTGACCGCCACGCCCTCGGGGTCGGCGGCGAAGCCATTCTCCAAGTCGGCCGAGACCGGGAGGTCGGTGGCCGCGACGATCGCACGGGCATGGGCCAGCGCCTCGTCACGCGAGATCTGGCCGTCCCGGCGCCCGAGGACCCCGGCGGCGGCGCCACTCGAGGTCGCCAACGCCTGAAAGCCGAGACCCGCGAGGACCCGCGCCGAACCCGGATCCCATGGGTTGGGAATCACGAATGCCCCGGGCCCCTGGTGCAACGCCCGAAACCGGCCGGCCTTGTCAGCCGAAATCATCATCGCACCTAACGCTTGGTCCAAACCAGGACCGCGCCGCAGGCCGTTGCCGGACTGGAGTACTCCATGGGCACGTCGGACCCGTTGTTGTAGACCTCGACCGCGTCGAGATACTCCTTCGGGGTGCTGCGAAGCGCGTCAGGAGGCGTGACCATCCCGTCGACCAACAAGACCATCGGGCAGGGCCCGCCCCCGCCAAAACCCCGGGCCGCCTGATTCATCAAGGCCGACCCCCCTGACCGCTCGATGACCCGGATGAAGGGCAACTGCCGGAATACGCCCCCGGCGTCGAGGGCCGCCAAACGACTCAACCCGTCGGCATCGAAAAACTTCCCGAAGCCCCGTTGTTGCCGCTCAGTGAACCCCGAGCGGGCGGCCCGAGAAACCGGTTTGGCCTCGACCGTCAGCTCCTGGAGGACCACCGCCTGCTGCGTCAACGTGAGTTGGACGACGGTCGAGCCCCCGGATGCCAACGTCACCGCTCGGGTGGCCGGAGCCGACCCGATTCGTCGCGCGACCACCGTTCCCGTCCCCGGCATCAGACCGGTCAGCGAGAATCGCCCGGCGGAGTCGGTCTTGGCTACCTGGCTCTCGGCGCTCCCGCTCACGACCCAAACATCGGCCCCCGCCAACGGCCGCCGGTCCCCATCGAGGACCCGGCCGCTCATGGAGGCATCGGCCACCGCGCCGGAGGGGGCCAGGCTGATGTGAAACGGGACCGCCTCTTCAGGCCGGAGCGTCACCTCGGCGCTCAGGCCGGTCAGCCCGGGCGCCGTCGCAGTCACCGTAACCGGGGACGTGGTCGGCAACCCGCACCCGACGTACCGCCCCTCCTTATCGGTCGTGTCGGCCCGGGCATCGACGACTCGGCGCACCCCGAGTCGCTGATCGACCACCATCGCGACCCAACTGATCCGAATTGCGGCCCCGGCGACTGGCTCGTTGGTGACGGCATCCCGAACCAACCCGAACACGGCCGCTTGGCTCAGCGCGCCCGGCACAGCGGCGCAGAGCCGGAGGAAAGTCCGGCCGGACGGAACCCCGAGACTGGCCCGGCCCAGACCGCCCGCCGGGACCGCCACCGACACCGGCGTCGCTCGAATCGCCAGGGTATCCAGCATTGGATGACGAAAGGTGACCTGGTAGGTGCCGGGCGGAATGCTATCGGCCACGAACCGGCCGGATGAATCGGTCTGAAACACCCGTTTCAGGCCGTCGATCAGCACCGTCGCCCCGGCCAGCCGGCGCCGGTTGAGCGTATCGGTGACGGTTCCGGCGATCCGGCCATCCTGGGCCTCGGCCCGCGACCCCAAGCCACCAAGGCCAATGGCCGCGACCACCATCCACCGAGACCTAGAGTAAGTGCGCACGATCATCCTTCAGGTTACTCGCCCGGCCCGCCGCTGTCGACCCCGCCGAATCTACTCCGATGTCGCTATCATTGGCTCCCATGCATTGGCTCGATTGGCTGGTCCTTCTCGGCGGCCTTGGCTTCATCGTCGGGTACGGGGTCTGGAAGACCCGGAAAACCGACACCGCCGAGGCCTATCTTCGGGGCCGCGCCGACACTCGGTGGTGGGCCGTCTGCCTCAGCGTCATGGCCACTCAAGCCAGCGCCATCACCTTCCTCAGCACCCCGGGCCAAGGCTATCAGAACGGGGTCGGCTTCGTCCAGTTCTACTTCGGACTGCCGCTGGCCATGCTGGTGGTCAGCTTCGTGCTCATTCCGCTCTACTACAAATGGCAGGTCTACACGGCCTACGAGTTCATCGGCCGCCGGTTCGACCAACGAACCCGGTCACTCACCGCCATCCTCTTCCTGATCCAGCGGGGCATGGGCGCCGGGATCACGATCTACGGGCCGAGCATCGTCTTGAGCCAGGTCCTTGGCTGGCCGCTCTCCTGGACCTGCATCGTCATCGGCGTGCTGGTCACCCTTTACACAACGACCGGCGGTGCCGTTGCGGTCGGCGTCACGCACAAGCAACAAATGGCGGTGATGTTTGGCGGCCTGTTCGTGGCGTTCGGACTGATCGTCTACTACCTGAGCGACGTCATGTCCTTCGGCGAGAGTCTTCGGCTGGCCGGCGCGCTCGGCAAACTCGAGGCCATCGACCTGTCGTGGAACCCGGAAACCCGCTATACCCTGTGGAGCGGATTGATTGGCGGGTTCTTCCTCCAGTTGGCGTATTTCGGCACCGACCAAAGCCAGGTTCAGCGCTATCTGAGCGGACAAAACGCCGCCGAGGCCCGCCGGGGCATGCTGTGGAACGGGGTCCTCAAGATCCCGATGCAGTTCATGATCCTGCTCACCGGGGTGTTGGTGTTCGTCTTTTACTTGTTTCACCAAAGCCCGGTCCACTGGAACCAAGCCAACGTCGCGGCGTTGAACCTGACCCCGTCGGCCCAATCCGAAGCGCGGACCATTGAGCAGGCGCACACCGAGAACCTCGGCCGGATCACGGAGCGCTCGACCGCGCTGCTCGAAGCGCAGCGCGGCACCGACCCGGCCGTCGTCGAGCAAGCCCTCGGGGAGGTTCGCTCCGCCCTCGGCCGCGACGGCGAACTCCGGACCGAATACCGGGCCATCCTCGCCGCCAACCTGCCCGACGCCGAGCCGGTGGATACCGACTACATCTTCATTTCGTTCATCATGGCTCACCTGCCGGTCGGAATCGTGGGGCTCCTGATCGCCATGATCTTCAGCGCCGGGATGAGCAGCACCAGCGCCGAACTGAGCGCGCTCGCGACCACGACCACGGTCGATCTCTGGCGCGCGCCCCGGACCGACCATGGACAGGTGGTCGCCACCAAGTGGGCCACGGTCGCGTTCGGCCTATTGGCCTTGGCGTTTGCCGCCCTGTTCTCGCTGTACGACAACCTGATCCAGGCGGTCAACGAAATCGGATCGGTGTTCTACGGTACCATCCTGGGGGTGTTCCTGGTCGCCCTCTTCCTCAAACGAATCCATGGGACGGCGGTCTTCATCGCCGCGCTGGTGGCCCAGGCCGTCATCATCGGGCTCTTCTTCCTCGAGAAACAAGGCACCCTCCACATTGCCTTCCTCTGGTACAATATGATCGCGCCCGGGATCGTGGTCGTGCTGGCCTCCGTGATTCAGCTTCTGGTTGGAAATTCAGAGAGCCGGCCGAACGGCGCCTAAGGGAGCGCTAAGATCGAATCCCGGCTTGCCGGCACGATGATGGGGACCGGGGCCTTCGGTGGTTGGTACATCAGGTACACGGCTGCGGCTGGCCGGGCCGCCAGCACGGTCCGGTTCCGGTCCTGAAGATCCCGACCGAACCAAAGATCGGATCGCCGGCCAAGCAGGTGCGGGGCCAGAATCGTGGCGCCCTGGCGATCCTCGTTGATCCGGACCACGCAACGGGGGTCGTACCGGGACCCCGGCAGCATCCGCTCCGACGAGTCCGGCGAGAACGGCGACTTGACCAACCGCGCCGAATCGGTCGTCAGCGGCTCGAGGATGGTCCCGATCGAGCCGGTGAGATCACCCCGCTCCCGACCGCGCAAGGCCAGATCCAGCCGGCAAGCGTCGATATTTCGATAGTATCGCTCCGCATCCGGCTTCGACACGCCCAACGCCCACATCCGGGCCAACAACTGGCTTCCCCAGCTCTCCCGGACGAAGATCACGGCGTCCTTCAAGCCGGCCGCCGCCGCCGCCCGCTCGGCGTCGAACCGCATCACCGGCTGGAAGGCCGAGGTCGCCCCGAGGCGGGCCGGGAGACCGGACGCCACCGTGCCCGCCGCCGCCAACCCGATTGCGTACGCCGTAGCGCGCCGCGCCAACCCATCGCCGAAGCGGCTCCCGACTACCGAGGGAAGCCGGACGGTCCAGAGCGCCAGCAACGGGACCATCGGATAGAGGAACCGCGGCCCCAAAAAGAACCCATCGTGCCAGTAGGCGAAGTACAGCAGAAGCTGGGCGGCGCCGGCCCCAAGCAAGTACCGATCGCCTGCGCCGAGCGGCCGCGACAACCCGATCGCCGCTCCAGCCGCCACCAGGCCGGGAACGGGAGCCTCAAACAAAAAGCTATTGAAACGGAGCAGGTACAGCGCCACGAGCTCCAGCCCGCGGCCGACCGTATGGGGCGGACCATAGGGCGCTGGATGAAATCCGAGCCCGACATTGGGGCCCCAGAGAAGCTGATATCCCGAGGTCACAACCGACCCGGTGGTCGCGTCGTTGACCAAGGCAAGCAGCGCGAGGGGTGGCACCGCCCCCAGTGCGATCCATCCCAACGGAGCGAGCCGGCCGGCCCCAGCGACCCAGATCCCGGCCCAAACCAGCGCCGGAATAGCAAACGCCGCCGCATCGGCCGGACGCGTGATCACCGCCATCCCGAAGGCCAGCCCAACCGCCAATCCACGTATTGCCCGGGGCCGATCGGCGAACCCCAACCATCCGGCCAGGGCCGCCATCAGCCAGAACAGGACCGGGGCGTGGTTCATGTGGGAGGCCGCCATGAACAGCGTTGCCGGCGCGAAGGCAAACAGCACCAAGGCGCCGGCCCGGATCGACGCCGACGTCTCGATGCGCCGGAGCACGAGCCCCCACATCCAGACCGTAAGCCCGCCGACTAGCGGCCCGACGATCCACGACGCCCCGGCCCATTCTCCGATCACCAAGAGCAAGGGCCACCCCGGGGGAAAGTGGCCAAACCACCGCCCCTGATGCTCTACCAGATTGAGAGTGGTTCGAAAGGCGGGATCGGCATCAACCGGAAGCCAGAGCCGACCGGCGGCATAGGTCCGGGCCTGGAAGACCTGAACCACTTCGTCGATCAACAACGGCCGGCCCTCAAACACTCCCACCGCCACGGCGAGGTAGGCGAGCGTGGCCCCGACGGCGACCACGGCTAACGCCCGGGGGTCCATCGGATCAAGCCGGCCGATGGCCTCCGCGAAACTGCCCTCTCGCCAGAGCCCCGGCAGGCGGCGGGACGCCAGCCCAAGAATCAAAGCCCCGGCCACGACCCAGGCCCCTCCAACCAGCCATTGGAACGCCACCGACTCGAACCATGGCGCGGAGCGCTCGGAAGGAAACCAATTGGCAATAGGGAGCAGGCTCGAAACGAGCAGCGCGGCTACGACGAGCCGCGCTGCCCACCCACCGACCCCAGGCCGCCCCATCGTCACTCAGGAGGCCGTTTCTTGGGGGGAAAGAGATTGAAGCGGACGATATGGACGAAGGCCGCTACCCCGTCCTTCCAACCGATCTTCTTGCCTTCCTCGTAGGTCCGGCCCGAATAGGAAATCTGGACTTCCCAGATCCTGGCTTTGGCTTGCGCCAGCCGGGCCGTCAACTCCGGCTCGAAGCCGAACCGGTTCGTGGTCAGGATCAGTGATTTCATGAGCGGAGCCCGAACCATTTTGTAGCAGGTCTCCATGTCGGTCAGGTTCAGGTTGGTGAACATGTTCGACACCAGGGTCAGCAATCGGTTGCCCTGATAGTGCCAGAAATAGAGAACTCGGTGAGGCCCGCCCATGAAGCGTGACCCAAAGACCGCATCGGCTTTGCCCTCGAGAATCGGAGCCAGGAGGGTACCGAATTCGGCGGGATCATATTCAAGATCGGCATCTTGAATGATGATCACGTCCCCGGTGGCGTGCTTGATCCCCGTCCGGATTGCAAAGCCCTTCCCCCGGTTGACCGGTTGGTGGACCACCACGTCGATCAGCTTCTCTTTCAGCAATTCATCGAGGATCAACTCGCTCCCGTCCGTGGAGCGGTCGTTGACCGCGACGATCTCCATTGGCAGGGGAACCGTGCGAAGCCGGTCGACAATGGTCCGGAGGGTGTTCTTCTCGTTGTAGACCGGCACCAGAACCGAGAGTTTGGGCAAAGCGGTCATCGGGGCGACCCCACGGCGATCAAAGATTGGCCGAATGGAAGCGGAAAGAACCGCTCCCACCGCAAAACCGGGACCAAGGCGTCGAACAGCTTCAGCTGGCTGATCGGAATCCTGCGGGCCAAACGGATCCGGGCATTGAGCCACCAGCCGAGGGTTCCCACCCTGTTGAACCACTGCATATGAACTACTCGGAGCCCGGCTTGCTCGAAAGCCGCCCCGAGCCGGCGCCTCGTGTATCGCCGAAAGTGACCCAACTCCCTGTCGAGGGTCCCGTACAACTGGTCCATTGCGGGCACCAGAATCACCACCCGGCCCTCGGGAACCACAATGCCCCGCAAGGTCGCCAACGTGCCAATGTCGTCCTCGATGTGCTCCACGACGTTGAGCGCCACCGCTGTATCGAGTCGGTCTCGGGCAAATCGGGCGGGGGCGGACGGATCTGGGAGCGTCAGACTGTCGATTCGGACCTCCGGCCGCGAGCCGAGCCGCCGGGCAAGTTCCCCGCGGTACCAAGCGTCGGTGTCGGTGAGAACCGCCAACTCACGCGGCTCCTGAAGGAGGAGAGCCGACATATTACCAATCCCCGAACCGACTTCGAGAACCCGCTTGCCGATCCACGGAGCAATGAGGTCGTATTGCCACGCGTTGTATCGCGGTGCCGCCGCCATGATCGCGAGGGTCTCGGCCCCCGCGGCATCACCCGGTGCCTGGCCTTCAGGCATCGGTCGTCTGCTCCTCGTACCGCGAGAGTTTTCGGTACAGGGTCGAGGGATCGATCCCCAGCACCTCGGCGGCCCGGGTCTTGTTGCCACCCTCGGACTGAAGCACCCACATGATGTACGCCCGCTCGACGATGTCGAGCGAGGGATTGGGCGACGAGCGTTCCGCCACCAGCGGCTCCTTGCGCCGCCGGGTAATCCGTTCCGGCAAGCTCATCGGCTCGATGACATCCCCCCGGCTCAGGACCACGGCATGCTCGAGGGCATTCTGTAACTCGCGAACATTGCCGGGCCAATCGTAGACCATGACCGCATCGAGCGCTTCCGATGACAGCGCTTTCGGCGCATCGGACCGCTCCGACGAAAGCTCCTGGAGGAAGTTGTCGATCAGGAGCACCAAGTCATCCCGTCGGTCGCGGAGCGGCGGCAACTCGAGCGCGATGACGTTCAGCCGATAGAAGAGGTCGGAGCGGAAGTGGCCCCGCCGCACTTCCTCTTCGAGATCGCGGTTCGTCGCCGCGATGATCCGGACGTCGACCGGAATCGCCTCGGTCGCGCCGACCGGGATGACTTCCCGCTTCTGCAACACCCGAAGCAGCTTGATCTGCAGCGACGACGGCATTTCCCCGACTTCGTCCATGAAGAACGTGCCGCCCCGCGCCGCCGCGAACAAGCCCTGCTTGTCGCGAACCGCCCCGGTCAACGACCCTTGCACGTGCCCGAACAACTCACTCTCGAGCAAGTTCTCCGGCAGGGCGCCGCAGTTGATCGACAAGAACGGCCCATCGGCCCTCGTCGAGAGATTGTGGAGGTAGCGGGAGATCACATCCTTGCCGGTTCCGCTCTCGCCCTGGATCAGCACCGTCGAATCCGTCGGGGCCACCAACTCGGCGAGCCGCAGAGAATCGAGGAACCGGCGCGACTTGCCGATCGGCCGGGACACCGTGGGCCGGTCGCCCCGGCGGCGGATGTCCTGCTTGAGCAACCGGTTCTCGACCCGGATCTGGCGAAACTCGCAGGCGCGCCGCAGAATCGCGAGGAGCTCGTCGTTCGAGAACGGCTTCTGGATGTGGTAGAACGCGCCCGCGTTGACCGCCGCGACGGCCGTTTGGAGCGAAGCCTGTGCCGTCATCAACAGCACCGGCGTCATGATATCCTGCTCCTTGGCCGCCTGCAGGATGTCGAGGCCGCTCACCTGGGGCATCCGGACATCGGTCAACACGATGTCGTGATTGCCGCTCCGGATTTGTTCGAGTCCCGCCTTGCCGCCTTGCGCGGTGGTGACCTCGAATCCCTCCTTCCTGAGCAGAATGCGCAGGGTATCCAAGATCCCGGACTCGTCGTCCACGATCAGGATCGAGGGTTGTTGGCTCATGCCGCCTCCTCCATCGTCATCTTGGCGTGTAGCAGAATGGTAAATGTAGTCCCTTCACCCGGCAGCGACTCGACCAACACCAAGCCGCGATGGGCCTCGACCGCCCGCTGCACGATCGCCAGGCCGAGCCCGCTTCCCCCGGGGCGGCCTGAGACGAAGGGCTGGAACAGCCGGTCCCGCACGTCGGGATCGATGCCCGGCCCGTCGTCCGTCACCCGCAAGCGAACCGCCTGATCGAGGCCCGACCCACGGGGCAATTCAGCCACCTCCGGCGTGTCGATCGTCACGGTCACCTTCCCGGGTCCCTTCACGGCCTGCACCGCATTAAGCATCAAGTTCCACACGATCCGATGGATCAGATCCTCGTCCGCCTGGACCAGGGTGGCCGGCCCGGAGACCGACAAATCAACCGTTGGAGAACAGTCCGGATGCTCCCGCACCATCCGCGCCGCGTCGTTCGACACCGTGAGCAGGTTGACCGCCCGGAAATGACTGGCCCTGACGCGAGAAAAGTCGAGGAATTCGCCCAGCAGCCGGCTCAACCGGTCGCTCTCGCGAAGCACCAGGTCGCCCAGCAACCGTTCGTCCGGATCGTCCCGGTGCGAGCGGGCCAGTTGCTCCACCGCGCTCCGGATCGAAGCGAGCGGATTCCGAATCTCATGGGCCAGGGATGCCGACAACGCCGCCACCGCCTCAAGCCGTTCCGCCCGCAGGTGGAGTTCCTGGAGGTACTGGGCGTCGGAAATATCGCTGAAGATGGCGGTCACCGAGGGCAGTTGCTCGGTTTCTCGCTGAATGGTCGTGGTCGAGAGCCCGATCGGAAACGAACGCCCGTCGGGCCGGTGAACCGACCCTTCAGCCCGTGCCACCCGCTGGCCGCCGCCGAGGCCCGATTGGATCGCCGCATGCAACTCCGGCGATCGCTCGCGGAGCTCGGGCATGATCCGGCGCCCGTACCACTCATCCGCCACGATGCCAAGCACCGTCTCGGCGGTGGGATTGATGAACGCGAGTTCTCCCTCACTGTTGACGGTCATCACCCCGGACCGAATATTCCGGAGGATCTCGTCAGCCTCGAACCGGACATGCTCGAGTTCGCTTTCGAGCTGGGTCTGCTCCAACGCGGCCGCCCGAAGCCGGTGCCCCGAGAACGCCACGAAGACGAACACCACCGTAAACACCGCCACCTGTCCCCACAGTCCGAGGCCCAGGGCGCGCTCCGGCTGCGCGAAGCTCGCATTGGCCAGGAAGAGGACCGACCCGAACAGCGACATCACGATCCCCGACCGAAGCGGCATCAGGAGACCGTACATCGCCATCACCAGCACGTAGAGGGCAGCCCATCCGCTCTGCTCGGCCCCCGCAAAATGCACCAGCGCCGTCACCAGCAGCATGTCCATCGCCGCTTGGCTCTGGAGGAAACCGAGGCTCGGCCGACTCCGCCGGACAAAGACCACGAACGCCCCGTATGCGGTCACCGCCAACGCGAACACGACGGTAATGACCGCGATAAACGCGACGTACCGAGCGAAATCCGCCCCTTCGTCGGGCGGTTCGTTGAATGCCAGCGCCGCCTGGATCAGGGTCGTTACCGCCAGGACCGTGCGGCCAAGGAACAAGGCCCGCATCAAGACCGGGAAGCTCGGCAGGCCGAGCTTCACATCCAGGTGGTCCCCGCCCCGGGCTGGGACGAGTTTCGACTCGGCGTCCGGCACTTGGCCCTGCCCCATGGATGAGTTCAGATTCTAGATGACGAATGGCCACCTAAGTTAATATCGGAGCTATGCTTAATAGAATGCCCGAAAACCAAACGTCGGTCCGGCTGGATAGCTGGCTCTGGGCGGCCCGGTTTTACAAGACCAGGACCCTGGCGGCCGAGGCCGTTGACGGCGGGAAAGTCGACCTGAACGGCGACCGGCCCAAACGAAGCCGGGCCGTGAAGGTGGGCGACGAGATCGCACTCCGGCAAGGACCCTATCACTACCGTTTGCACGTCACCGGTCTCGCCGACCGGCGGGGACCCGCCTCGGTCGCAGCCACCCTCTACCGAGAGGACCCCGCGAGCGTGGCGGCCCGACAGGCGCTCTCGGAGAAGCTCAGACTCCAAGCGCCGATCTTCTTCGAGGGCGCCGGGCGGCCCTCGAAGAAACAACGCCGCGAAATCGACAAGTGGAAAGGCAAGACGTGAAGAACCTCAGGTCCGCATGTAGGTCAGTCCATGCCGCTGGGCCGCGCCAATCGCAATCACCATCGCTGGAACGACCACGATGCCCGGCAACAAGTTGGCCTTGATGTCGGCCGCAATCTCCTCGACCCGACCCAACCCCATACCGGCCAATCGCATCGTCCAGAACCGGAACGCGTTGTTGCACATCAAGAAGGTGGCGCCGCGCGCGGCGAGATTCTGGATCGACGCGTCCGCCAGCATTCCGTTCAGAAACACTGGGTCGCCCTTCCTAGGCTGAAAGAACCAATTCCGGGTTACCGGGGCCTTGGTCTCCGGGTCGGTCAGGTTGAGCGCGGTGCCGATCTTATACTTCGCCCACATGGCGTCGTTCCAAGCCAGCGGCGTCGTCCCACCGTAGAACGACCCCACCACGTTGATGTCCGCCGGCTTGGCGCCATACGCACTCTTCAGAGTTTCGACGTAGTTGTGCATATGGATCAACCCGATGCCGTCGCCGTGGGCATTGAAATCGAAAAACTGGCGGTGCTTCCCCTTCAGGGACTTGAGCCAGCGATCGGGCTCGGCATCGTCAAGACCATCTGCCCCGGCCGCGCTGGGAACCACGGTCAGGGCGGCGAGGGCGCCAAGCCCGGCTAAAAAGCCACGACGGGGAGTCGGGTCGAAATCCATGGTGGTTTCCTCAGGTTTTCGGCCGGGCTTTCGCCCCGGCCTTGGTGGGATATGCGACGTCAGGCGGCGGATCACCCTTGGGCCAATCGTCTGCCTTGGGCGCGAAGTCCGGCCGACTCTGCCGATTGATATACCCGGCCACGTCGAACGCCTCTTGGTCCGTGAGCGTGCCCGGTTGGTCGAAGGGCATGTTGTGCCGGATGAACGACGCCGCGGTCCGGAGCCGCGCCATCCCGGCCCCAATGGTGTAGGACTCCGGTCCAAACACCGGCGGATAGTAGCCCGGCTGGCCGCCGGGATCAGGATTCGGCATCCCCTCCCCCCGGCCCCCGTGACAACGGGCGCATTGGGCGGCGTAGACGATTAGTCCCTTGGCCGAGTCGGCCGCAACGGGATCGATCTTCGCGAAGCCCTGACCCGTCACCTCGCCCGGCGGAGCAACCCCGCGCGAGAGAAACGCCATGTACGCGATAATGTCCGCCATGTCCCGGCCGCCGACCGGCAGCGGCTGGCCGTTCAAGCTCCGCTGGAAGCAGTCGTTGATGCGGTCCTGGATCACGTTGATTTTGGCGTTACGGGACCGGAATTGCGGGAACCGGCTGTAGACCCCGACCCAAGGCGCCGCGTCGGGGCGAGTACCCTGATCGAGGTGACAGCTGGTGCAGCGCAAGCGATTCCCCACATGACCCGGCAAGCTGTCCCGCGTGTTCGCCAAGATCGCCCGGCCCCGGCGAATGGCTGCCCCGACTTGGTCGTCGGGTATCTCGCTATCGGGGGGCACTCGAACCAGAGCCAGCGGAGGAGAAGAGGGGATCGCCGGCCGGGGCGGCTCGGCCCGGCGGATCTCACATCCGGCAACCACCAATCCAAGCAAGATCCATCGCATCCAGTGAAGCTAGGGTTCACCCCTCCCCGGCGCAACGATTATGATTCCCAAATGCGTCCCTCAATTCTCCGCCCCGCCTTGGCGCTCAGCGCCCTCGCCTGCTTTCCAGGCCGCGCCACCGCCCAGGTCGAAGTCCAGGTCTTCTTGGGGTCGGCCGCCAGCCTCCCGCTCCCGATCTCGATCCACCAAGAGGGCTCCCCAGATTTGAATTTCACGGCTCGCTGGTCGACCAAGCCCACCCGGCCGACTTGGTACTACGCCTGGCGGATCGGGGTCTGGAACGGCAACCGCGGGTGGCGGCTCGACCATACCCATCACAAGATCTACCTCACCAATCCACCGCCCGAGGTCCAGCAGTTCCGGATTACCAATGGCTTCAACATCGCCACCATCAGCCGGGCCTTTCGAGCCAAGCACCTGACCTACAGCCTCGGGGCGGGTCCGGTCATCACCTACCCCATCAGCACCGTCCGCAACAAACGGCTCGACCATGACCGAGGCTGGAACGGGTACTTCTTGAGCGGCGGGTCCGTCCTCGGGATGGTCACTCGGGAGTTCCCGATCACCGGCGGGCTGATGCTGAGCCTCGACGCCCGCGCCTCCGCCTCCTACGTCAGGGTCCCGGTCATCGACGGTCATGCCTCGGTTCCAAACGCCGCGCTCCATCTCCACGCCGGCCTCGGCTACCGGTTTCGCGGGAAGGCGTGAGGCTGCTCCGGCTGGTCGGCCGGGCCCTGACCCGCCGGTGCCCCTCCTGCGGCGCCCCCGGCATCTTCGTGTCCTACTTCGCTCTGCGGGAACACTGCCCCACCTGCCACCTCCACCTGTCCCGCCACGAGTCCGGGTACCAAGTCGGGGCCTACATGCTCAACATTGCTCTCTCGGAGATAATCGGCCTGGGCGCCATCCTCCTGGTCATCGTCACGACGTGGCCTAACCCACCGTGGGACATACTGTTATACGCCGGAGTCGGGGTAATGATCGCGGCGCCGATCGCGCTCTATCCCTACGCCAAAACGCTGTTCCTGGCCCTTGACTTGACCATCCGCCCGAAAGACCAAGAATAGGACTGTCCCAAATCGAAACCTTCCCGCCCACGAGGCCGTAATCCCGGCATACGTTCGCAACCGGGGGATCGCATGGATCGATTCTGGGGCAAGATCGGGCTTGGCGCTTTGGGAATCTTCGGGCTTGGAATGGGCGGAATCACCCTCGCGAAAAAGGGAATCCACGAACTCAAGACCGCCGCTGTCGACGGGCCGGTCAGAGCCGCGTTGGAAAACCTCCCAACCGACCTCCTCAATTTCCGGCTCGATGGCCGGCGGATCGGGAAAGTTCGTTCCATCGACATCGCCCACGAAGGCGACTGGAGTTCCAAGTCCGTCGCTATGACCGTGGCCCTCGAGGACGGCCGGGCCCCCGACGACTTGGGTGACTGCCAGTTGGCCACCGAATCCATGGGCCGACGAAACGACGCCTCATTCCGCTGCGTCAACTCCGACGAGATTGCCGACGAGAACTTGGTCGAGATCGGCACCGTCCAGTTCGAGCCGAATGCCATCACCCGGCCGTTGTTCGTCCGGGACCGGGACATCCGGAAGCTGAACCGATCCGACCTCCGGAGCCTTACCGCCAACCTTCATTCGGAAGATGGCGAGTCGGTGCAAGGCCACGCCAAGTTCGATGTGTCGAGCGGCCACGGCGCCCGTCAGCGCGGCACCGTCAAGGTCGATGCCAGCAATGGCCGAGCCGTGATCGAGATCAAAGGGGAGAACGGTGAAGAGCTCTTCCGGCTCCGCGCCGACGACAACGGGGTTTCGATCAATGCCAACGACAAGCGCGGCCGAAGCCTGCTCAAGCTCCTGGCCGGCGAGACCGGCGTCCAGCTGAACGCCGAGAAGCCTTAACGCGAGTGGGTGTACATCAGGTCGAGCAATTCGTCGTACATCGCCTCGGCCTTGGCTTCGCCGGCCCGCACCGCATGAGTGGCGCAGTGCCGCAAGTGGTTTCGCATGAGTTCCCGGCCAACCGACCGGAGCGCCTCGTGGGTTGAGGCAATCTGGGTCATGATATCGGCGCAGTAGCGATCCTCCTCCACCATCCGGGCCAGGCCACGAACCTGGCCCTCGATTTTTTTGAGCCGCGCCAGGTTCCTCCGTTTCAGATCCGGATCAACGGCCATCGCCTTCCGCGCCCCGATTCCGCTCATGTTGCTGGCTCCATTCGAGAAGACCCACCCTCGCGCGCCGGCCGGAACCCCCGCAAACGGAGGGAATTCGACACCACGCTCACCGAACTCATCGCCATGGCCGCGCTGGCCAGAATCGGACTGAGTTGCACCCCAAACACGGGATAGAGCACGCCGGCGGCCACCGGGATGCCGATCACGTTGTAGACAAACGCCCAGAACAGGTTTTGGCGCATCAGCCGGACCGCCCGGCGGGACAGCTCCACCGCATCGGCCACCGCCTGAAGATCCGGACGCATCAGCGTGATATCGCCCGCCTCGATGGCCACGTCGGTTCCAGAACCCATGACGAAACCCACGTTGGCCTTGACCAGGGCCGGAGCATCATTGACTCCATCACCCACCATGCCGACTGACAATCCCCGATCGATCCGGCGGGCAACCTCCGCGATTTTGTCCGCGGGCATCGCGTCCGCTACCAAATCAGTGATCCCGACGTCCCGCCCGATCGCTTCGGCTGCGACCCTGCGGTCACCGGTGACCATGGCTACGCCAAGCCCCATCGCCTTGAGCCGCGCCACGGCCGCCTGGGAGCTCGGCCGGGGCGCATCGGCCAACGGCACATGACCGAGCAACGACCCGTTGCTCCCGACGAAGACGGTGGTGCCGACACCAGGCACCGCGGTCTGGTCGACCCGAATCCCGTACTCATCCATCAGCCGGCCGTTTCCGACTACCACCAAAGCGCCGTCGACGACGCCCACGGCGCCGAGGCCGGGCAGAGCCCGAAAGCCCTCCACGGGCCGGGGCTCGAGCCCCCGGTCCCGGGCGGCCCGCACGATGGCCGGAGCCAAGGGATGCTCCGATAGCCGCTCCAGGGACGCCGCCGCCGCCAGGGCCTCCGGCGTGGACACCGAAGTGACTTCGGGCCGGCCTAACGTGATGGTGCCGGTCTTGTCCAGCAGCAAGAGGTTGAGCCCGCCCGCCCGCTCGAGCGCTTCGCCCCCTTTGATCAGGATCCCGAGTTCGGCCCCCTTGCCGGTGGCCACCATGACCGCGGTGGGTACCGCGAGCCCCATGGCGCCGGGGCAGGCGATGATCAG
>SXGU01438024.1_pt1 | contig 19724 bp, 25 predicted proteins | sample 3174531 | NCBI WGS metagenome assembly SXGU01 (sample SAMN11356863, study PRJNA531348) | freshwater metagenome | isolation source: freshwater sample F1-140 | place: China: Fuxian Lake, Yuxi | collected 2017-12-25 | reverse complement strand
GGTCACAAAATCGGCGTAAGCGATTTTCCAGGCACCGCCATGGTGTCCGTGGTCGTCGTCATGCTTTCGGCGGACAATGATGATGGAGTCGACGGGATGATTTGTGTCGGCCTGGTCAGTCATCAATCAGCACCTTGAATGCCGTCAATCCAGCTCTTGACCCGGCTTGTTATGGAAAAGTCGCCGCTTCTTGCCTTTAACTCCGTTCCTGAAGGTGTTTCCAGGATGACATCTATACCCTTTGGCTTGAGCCGGAGTTTCAGCCCCTCGACAAGATCCTCGGGACCCGACAGGAAAAGCGGTCCCTTGAAATCATCCTTGAGGGCCCCTTCCAGAATTCTTTCAAGTTCCGCCATCGCGGCGAGCGGGATTGTCTTTTCAATGAATGGTGCAAGTATCTCCTGAAGCGACTGGGCAATTCCTGCCTCCAAATCGGCAAGGGCCTTGCCGATCAGACTGATTGACTGATCGCCTGTCTCTTCCACCCACTTCCTGCGCGCATCCTCCATCTCCTGCCTGTGCATGGCGCGCAGGTCGTCCAGCTCCTTGGCCGTTTCCGCCCGGGCGGCCTCGCTGCCTTCCGCCAGCCCCAGCGAATGGGCGGCCGACAACCTTGACGCAAGTTCCTCTTCCGAAAGGCCATTTGAGGCACGGCCCGGGAAGTGATTGTTCTTGCCACTGCCAGCTGAGCCGAACACCGGAAAGACGCTCAGCTCCGGCAGCATGGTGTCGAGGTTTGTCACGCCGCGCTCTTCTTGGGTTCTGCCAGCCATTCCTTGAGAATCTTGGTGGCTTTCTCACTGTCGCGGCCGACCAGTTCTTCCAGCCTCTGTTGCATTGGATCGGCGATATTGCCGCGCGAGAATGCTGCCACCAGTTCCTTGGCGCTTTCATTGCTATCCGGCAGCCCGAGCGGTGTAGCCATTGCCGGCATCTCGGTGTCAGGGGGGCCGAAGGCACTCATCATCGTCGGCATGTTTTCGGGCAATTGCGCGGGCTCCGGTTTGGTTTCGAGGATCATGCGCATTGCTGGCCGCAGCCCGAGCAGAAGCACCAGGAGCACAACGGTTATCAGGGCCGCCGCGTTGATGAAGCTTCCAAGATTGTGGGTCAGGGTCTCGACAATCGAGGCTCCTTCGACGGGGGTGAGGGCTATGTCAGATGAAATGAAATCTTCGGCGGTGAGCATGACTTTGTCCCCCCGCTTGTCGCTGGCGCCGCTCGCAGATGAAATCAATGCTTGAATTTCGGTCATTTTGGCAGCCAACTGCTCCGGCGTCGGGCTGCCGCCGAGGGCTTTTGAAAGCTGGAGCTTGTTGATGACCACGGCGATCGAGAGGCTTTCGATGTTGTAGCCTTCGCTTGTGGTTGCCACGGATTTCGAGTTGATTTCGTAGTTCGTCAGCTCTTCGCGTTTGTCGTTTTTCTCGGTGGATTGATCACTGGCAGCAGTTGGCGCCGCCGCGGTCGGAACATTCTGGTCGACCCCAACGGGGGCCTGACTGTTCTTGTTTTGCGCCTCACCCAGTTCCTTGACTGTGCGGACGGACCGTTCAACCCGCGACTCGGGATCGAAAATGGTCTCATTTGTCTGTTTGCGGTCGGTGTTCAGCTTCGCCGTGACGCTAACCCGGAAATTTTCAATACCCAGGAATGGCACAAGGGTCATGCCGACCCGCTCCTCGATGCCCTTTGCAAGGGATTTCTCAAGGTTCACCATATTCCCCGGGGCAGCGGTCTGGGAATCCTCGTGGGAAGCAAGAATGGAGCCATCCGTGCTGAGGACGGTCACCATATCCTTTGTCATGCCGGGAATCGCCGCGCCAACGAGTTGTTGAATGGCGGCGGCATAGAGCTTTCCGTCACTCATTTCGGTGCGAATGATAACCGATGCGGATGGGGGATCCTTGATGCTGCGGAACGTGCCCTCCTGAGGCAGGACAATGTGGACCCGGGCTGCTTTTATGCCTTTCATGAGCTGAATCGTCCGGGCCAGTTCTCCCTCAAGGGCCCTGACCTTGGTGATTTGCTGCATGAAGGAGGTAAGGCCCATCGAACCGAGGTTGTCGAACAGCTCGTAGCCGGACTTGTCGCCCTTCGGCAGACCCCTTTCAGCCAGTATCATGCGGGCTTTGGCGGTGTGGCCGTAGTCGACCAATACGGCCGTTCCCTCCGGATTCACGTCAAACGGAATACCTGCTTCCTCCAAAACAGCGCCAATCTGGGTCACATCCTGGAGGTCAAGGCCGGAATAGATGACTTCGCGTTGCGGCAGGCTGAGATAGTAACTGCTTGTCGCGACTAAGATAAATACCGCAATGCCAGCAATTCCCAGAACAATAAGCCGTTTCAGTCCGAGACTGGAGAGCCCTTGCTGCAAACGCGTCAAAAAATCCTGTACCAACCCATTGTCTCCCGCAGAAATGCACCTGTGAGAGACACATTCCGCGTGGAAACTTGCGTGAGCATTGCAGACGACGAAAACCGCGCCCCCCTGCGGGGCGCAGCTTTGATGTAAATTCCCCGATTTCAGGGAGTTGGTCTTACCTGAAGAGCGAGAGAATGCTCTGGCCCTGCTGGTTGGCGATGGCCAGCGACTGGATACCCAGCTGCTGCTGGACCTGGAGGGCCTGCAGGCGCGTCGATTCCTCGGTCATGTCGGCGTCAACCAGGGCGCTGATGCCGCGGTCAACCGCGTCCATCAGGGCACTCACAAAGCTTTGCTGCATGGTAACGCGCTTCTTGGTGGCGCCGAGGGTGCTGGCTGAATCGGTCATCTCGGAGATTCCCTTGTCAGCGCCGGCAATATAGCCCTCGAGTATGGCGAGATCCCCCGTACTGTCGGTCAGGAGCGAGATATCCATGGTGGCGATGCTGAAGGTGCCTGCCACGTTGTCAACGGCGCCTGAGGTTGCGTCACGCAGGCTGTCGACGATGCCGGCCTCGGTGGCGGCGGCGCCCGCGTCATAGAGCGTCATGCCGGAGGTATCGATGCTGATTGTACCGATGGTAATGTTGCCACCTGCGCGCGTGAACGAGGCGACAATCGACTTGGTCGCATTGTAGCCCGCGGCGGAAGAATCGGTGGAGAGCCAGTTCTGGCCCGAGAACACGGCCGAGTCGGCAATGCTCTGAAGCTGGTTCTGCAGTTCGGAGATTTCCGACTGGACCTTGGTGCGGTCGATGCCCGGCTGGCGCGCGGCGACGAGCTTGTTCTTGATTTCCTTGGTGACGTCGATGGCGCTGTTGATGGCGGTATAGGCCACGTCGATGGTGGCGGCGCCGAGGCCCAGGGCGTCCTTCACGGTCGAAAGGGCGGAGTTGTCCGAACGCATCGTGGTGGCGATTGACCAGTAGGCGGCGTTGTCTTCGGCGGAATTGACACGGAAACCCGTGGAAATGCGCCGCTGGGTAACTTCCATCGCCAGGTTGGTCTTGTTCAGGCTCTGCAACGCGGTCATCGCCGATACGTTGGTATTGATACTCGCCATGGGAAATCATCCTCGGTCAATATTCTTTATTTGGAAGGACATGCCGGATTTGAACCGGAAGAGCAGGGCGGCTTAATGCCTATGAGCGCTGCGACTCAAACTGTCATAAGAGAATCCTATAAAAACATGGTTTACAATTTACTAAGATGAAAAAGGCTGCAGCCCTGGGGGTGCAGCCTTCATGTCAGTTCCCCGATTTCAGGGGGGTGGGCTTACCTGAAGAGCGAGAGAATGCTCTGGCCCTGCTGGTTGGCAATGCTGAGCGACTGGATGCCCAACTGCTGCTGGACCTGGAGGGCCTGCAGGCGCGTCGATTCCTCGGTCATGTCGGCGTCAACCAGGGTGCTGATGCCGCGGTCAACTGCGTCCATCAGGGAGCTCACGAAGCTTTGCTGCATGGTGACGCGTTTCTTGGTGGCGCCGAGGGTGCTGGCTGAATCGGTCATCTCGGAGATTCCCTTATCAGCGCCGGCAATATATTCTTCGAGTGTGGTGAGGTCCACGGCACTGTCGGTCAGGGCCGAGATATCCATGGTTGCGATGCTGAAGGTGCCTGCCACGTTGTCAATGGCGCCGGTTGAATCGCGCAGACCGTCAACGATGCCGGCCTCGGTGGCGGCGGCGCCCGAGTCATAGAGCGTCATGCCGGAGGTATCGACACTGATCGTGCCGATTGCAATCGCGCCGGCCGTGCGCGAGAACAAGGCAACAATCGACTTGGTGGCGTTATAGCCCGCGGCGGAAGAATCAATGGAGAGCCAGTTCTGGCCCGAGAACACGGCCGAGTCGCCAATGCTCTGAAGCTGGTTCTGCAGTTCGGTGACTTCCGACTGGATCTTGGCACGGTCAACGCCCGGCTGGCGCGCGGCAACCAGCTTGTTCTTGATTTCCTTGGTCACATCGATGGCGCTGTTGATGGCGGTATAGGCCACGTCGATGGTGGCGGCGCCGAGGCCCAGGGCGTCCTTCACGGTTGAAAGGGCGGAGTTGTCCGAACGCATCGTGGTCGCGATTGACCAGTAGGCGGCGTTGTCTTCGGCGGAATTGACACGATAGCCGGTGGAAATGCGCCGCTGGGTAACTTCCATCGCTAGGTTGGTCTTGTTGAGACTCTGCAATGCGGTCATTGCAGATACGTTGGTATTGATACTCGCCATGGGAAATCATCCTCACTAAGTTGTGCTGTACTGGAAGGACATGCCGGATTTGAACCGGAAGAGCAGGACGGCCTAATGCCTATGAGCGCGGCGGCTCAAACTGTCATGCAAGCATCATATGGAATCTTGGTTTATAATTCGCTAAAATGAAAAGCGTGTTTTTCAAGCCGAAAAAGGCTGCATTCCTAGGGAATGCAGCCTTTTGTTAACTTCTGGTCTTAGGGAGTCAGGCTTGCCCTACGGCTTACCTGAAGAGCGAGAGAATGCTCTGGCCCTGCTGGTTGGCGATGCTGAGCGACTGGATGCCCAGCTGCTGCTGGACCTGGAGGGCCTGCAGTTTGGTTGACTCTTCCGTCATGTCGGCGTCAACCAAGGTGCCGATGCCGCGGTCAACCGCGTCCATCAGGGCGGTCACGAAATTCTTCTGCAGATTGACGCGCTGTTTTGTGGCGCCGAGGGTGGTGGCTGAATCGGTCATCTCGGAGATTCCCTTGTCGGCACCGGCAATATAGCCCTCGAGTATGGCGAGATCGCCGGCACTGTCGGTCAGGGCCGAGATATCCATCGTGGCAATGCTGAAGGTGCCTGCCACGTTGTCAATGGCGCCTGTCGTTGCATCACGCAGGCCATCGACGATGCCGGCCTCGGCCGCGGCGGCGCCCGCGTCATAGAGCGTCATGCCGGAGGTATCGACGCCGATTGTGCCGATGGTAATGGAACTGCCTGAGCGCGTGAATGAGGCAACAATCGACTTGGTGGCGTTATAGCCTGCGGCTGAAGAATCGGTGGAGAGCCAGTTCTGGCCCGAGAACACGGCCGAGTCGCCGACGCTCTGAAGCTGGTCCTGCAGGGCAGAGATTTCCGACTGGACCTTGGCGCGGTCAACACCCGGCTGGCGGGCGGCGACGAGCTTGTTCTTGATTTCCTTGGTGACGTCGATGGCGCTGTTGATGGCGGTATAGGCCACGTCGATGGTGGCGGCGCCAAGCCCGAGGGCATCCTTCACGGTCGAAAGGGCGGAGTTGTCCGAACGCATCGTGGTGGCGATTGACCAATAGGCGGCGTTGTCTTCGGCGGAATTGACGCGATAGCCGGTGGCGATGCGCTTTTGGGCGGTCTCAAGCGCCGAATTGGTCCGGTTGAGACTCTGCATGGCAACCATTGCAGATACGTTGGTGTTGATACTCGACATTGGAAATCGTCCCCATCTACTCGTTACATACTGGAAGGACATGCCGGATTCGAACCGGAATCGCAGGGCGGCATGATACCTGGGGCCTTTCAGCCCAACCTGGGATAGCCATCCGTATAGAAGATAAGTTCTGACAAATCGCTAACGGGCTTGGTTATTTTTTGCTTAATCCGCTGTCATAACGTCAGACACGGCTGTGCCGCCAGCTTCGCGGGCTCCGCGAATGGCCTGGTCTACTCCGGCTTTTCGCAACTCTTACTTGAATAGGGCCATGATGTTCTGGCTATTCTGGTTGGCAATGCTGAGCGACTGGATACCCAGCTGCTGCTGGACCTGAAGGGCCTGCAGGCGCGTCGAGTCCTCGGTCATGTCAGCGTCGATGAGGGTGCTGATGCCGCGGTCAACGGCGTCCATCAGCGCGCTTACGAAGCTCTTCTGAAGCGTGACGCGCTGCTTGGTCGCGCCAAGGGTACTCGCTGAACTGGTCATCTCCGAAATCGACTTGTCGACGCCCACAATGTAACTCTCCAGCGTCGTGATATCCCCTGGACTATCGGTCAGGGCGGAAATATCAAGTGTTGCGACGTTGAAAGTGCCGCCGCCGCCGGTGTCAATGACGCCGGTTGCATCGCGCAAGCCGTCAATAATGCCAACTTCCGTCGCACCGGCGCCGGCATCGTAAAATGTCAGTCCGGTGACGTCGACTGAAATGATGCCGATGGTGATGTTGCCGCCAGTCCGCGAAAACGACGAGACGATTGACTTGGTCGCATTGTAGCTTGGCGCCGAGGAATCCGTAGAAAGCCAGTTCTCCCCTGAAAACACCGCCGAATCGGCAATGCTCTGGAGCTGGTTCTGCAGCTCGGTGACTTCGGACTGGATCTTGGTCCGGTCAACGCCTGGCTGCCTGGAGGCAACGAGTTTGTCCTTGATCGCCTTGGTTACATCAATGGCGCTGTTGATGGCGGTGTAGGCCACGTCGATGGTCGCCGCACCAAGCCCCAAAGCGTCTTTCACGGTCGACAGCGCCGAATTGTCTGACCGCATCGTTGTTGCAATTGACCAGTAGGCGGCGTTGTCTTCTGCCGTTCCCACCCTGTAACCGGTGGAAATCCGCCGCTGCGTTGCCTCCATCGCCAGGTTGGTCTTGTTGAGGCTCTGCAACGCGGTCATTGCAGATACGTTTGTGAGAATGCTTGTCATGTTAGGATCATCCCTTGGGTGTCGCTCAAATCTTGACGTAAGGACATGCCGGCCCTGAACCGGAATAGCTGATCGGCATCATACCTGGGGAACAACCTCCCCTCAGCTACCTACGCACGCACGCACACACCATCTTCAGGAACGCAACGGAATCCACACTAGGAAAATGACTTGACAAGGCTTCCCGCCAGCATGCTCCAGCCATCGATCAGGACAAAGAAGAGAACCTTGAAGGGCAGCGAAATCACGGTCGGCGGCAACATCATCATGCCCATTGACATGGTAATGGTGGCCACAATCAAATCAATGATCAGAAATGGCAGTGAAATCAGAAAGCCGATTTCAAATCCCCGCCTCAATTCCGAAATCATGAAAGCCGGAACCAGAACGCGAAGCTCGGCCTTTTCGGGCGCGGCAGGCGATGCGCCAAATCTCTCGTTGGAAATCTCCTGAAACATCACATAGTCCTTTTCGCGCACCTGCCCCAGCATGAATTGGCGAAACGGGTCTGCCATCTTCTCAAATGCCTCCGCCTCATTCAGCCGGCTTTCCACCAGGGGCTGGAGGCCCTCCCTCCAGGCCTTGTCAAATGTCGGCGCCATGACAAAGAAAGTGAGGAACAGCGAGAGGCTGGTTATGACGAGGTTGGCCGGGGTGCTTTGCATGCCCAGGGCAGCACGCAGGAACGAAAACGCCACGATGAACCGGGTGAAACTGGTCACCATCACAAGTATGGCTGGCGCCACTGAAAGGACCGTGAGCACCAGGATATATTGAATGATGCGGCCGGTTGTCGAGGCATCCCCGGGCGGCAGCAGGTCGCCAAGCTGGGGCGCTTGCGCGGCAGCTTCGCCGGAAAGAAACAGCGTTGAGAGCGCTATGGCGAGAATCCGCTTCATTCAACAACCATTGAGCTAATGAGAACCTGAGAAACCTTGTTGCCGGAGCTCTCGCGCACCAAATCGTTGAGGTCCTCGCGGAAATGAAGATAGCCGCTCGGCCCTTCGACCTGTGCAAGTTCCACAGTTCTCAGAAAGGCCATTATCTGATCGCCGGATTTCACTGCGAGCAGATCCTGTTCGGCCTTTGCTTCCGGATTGATGACAATCGAGACCTCAATGCGCATCCAGGTATCCTTTGGCGACGCAAGATTGGTGATGATCGGCGACAATTGGCGGATGATACTGGAATTTTCCACAGCCTCTTCACTGGGAGCCTCATGCGCCGCCTCCGCCGCCGGTGCGCTCGCCTGTTCGGAGCCGCCAGCGCTCGGGGCCGATGAGGGACCAGGCGCCAGCATGGTTGCGACGACATAGCCTCCGCCAGCCGCAATCAGGGTCAGCAGCAATACCGGTATGATGACCGACATGACCGAGGGCTTGGCTCCGCCAGTGCCTTCCGTCTTGCTCTCCTTAGCCTTTGCCACGTGACCAGATCACTTTCCCTAAAACGGCGTAAACTTGTTCCACAACCGGTGGCCCCAGCCAGGTTTCTGGACATCCGAAATTGTTCCCTTGCCGCCGTAGGATATGCGGGCCTCGGCGATCTTGTCGTAGGCCACCCTGCCGTCGTCGGTTATGTTTCTCGGCTGCACCACGCCCGTTATGCTCAGGAGCCGGCCTTCAAAGTTCACCCGGATTTCCTGGGTTCCCTTGATCACCAAGTAGCCGTTGGGCAGGACCGCGGTCACAACCGCGGCAACCGAAAGCTCGATCTTCTCGGAGCGGACCGTCGTTCCCTGGCCCGAAGAGGAGCTGTTGGAGTTGATGTCGCCCTTTGCATTGGTATCCATTCCCACGACGCCCATGATGTCGTAGGTCATTCCGAGATCGCCGTCGGCACTGGATTTTCGCGAGAGATTTGAGTTGTTGTTGAGAGCAGCCTTGTCATTTATCGAAATCTCAACAGTAACTATGTCGCCCACGTTGTGGGCGCGCCGGTCACGGAAGAAATCGGCGGAGCCCCCGATCCATGTTGACTGGGCATCCTGCGAGACCGGGTAGACCTGTGCGATGCCGTCGAGACTTGAATCAATGAGGCCCGATCCCGCAGGCGATAGCTGGGGGGGGCCGTTAAGTTCATCGAACTGGGAGCCGCAGGCCGTCAGCCACATCAAGGCAAAAATGCCGGCAATAGCCTTCTTCATGTGCCGCCCTCCGCCTTTATGTTGTCCAGCGGCTTCGCCATCTTGATCGTAATCGCGGCGGCGACAGGAGCCTTCATCTCGTTCAGGATAGTGCTTGCGACACGCGCATTCAGCTGTTTGAGTATCGACGCTGACGTATTCACATCAAGCAACTCGAGCTGTGCCGCCGCGACATCGGGTTTCATCTTGGAGAAGATGTCGACCAGGCCCTTCTGGGCTTCCTTGATCGCCTCGTCCCGCTTCTTCAAGGCCACCTCAAGTTCGGCACGTTTGGCTTCCAATGCCACTATCTTCTGGCCGATCTGCGTCTGCAGATCCTCAAGTGTCTTCACCTGCAGTACATGGCGGGCGTCGGCGGCGAGATCGGCAATGTTGGCACAGTAATCGTCCCTCGGCATGATGACCACAGGAGCAGCAGGCACCTCCGACGATCCGGCGCTTGCGCCGCCGGCCTCCGAAGCAAAGGAAGCGCCCGGCAGGGAAAATGCCAGGCAACCGGTTAAGACTATCAGCCATGGACTGCCACGGCCCGCGCGGCTCCGGCTCCTCATGGCTTCGGGATTTTCCAGCCTGGATTTTTTCATTGCACGACCAGCTCACCTTGCAGCGCACCTGCGGTCTTTATCGCCTGCAGGATCGCTATGATGCCGGTGGGTTTCAGCCCGATCTGGTTCAATCCATCAACCAGCATTTCGAGGGTTGGCCCGTTGATAATGGCCATTTGCCCACCGGTCTGATTGGCCACGATCTCCGTCGAGGGGATTGTCGTGGTTTCGCCTTTGCTCAGCGGTGCCGGCTGGGAAACGTCCGGGCGCTCGGTAACCCGGACGGTCAAATTCCCATGGGTGACGGCGATGGCTGACAGTCTGACCATGTCGCCAATGACGATTGTCCCGCTTTTCTCGTCGATGACGATACGAGCGGGGCTGTCTGGCGCAACTTCGAGCTCGCCAAGGTCCGCAACCAACCTTGATGCCGTAATCTTGTCGGGTCGTTTGATGTGAACGGTCCGGAAGTCCTGTTCGGCGGCGATTGCCACGCCGAACTTCTTCCTGGAATACTCGTTGATCTTGTCGGAAATGCCAACGGCGGTCGCGAAATCCGGATTGCGGATCTGCAGGACAATGCTTTTCAGCGCGTTGAATTCACCGTCGAGCTCGCGCTCTATCAGGGCACCATTGGCAATTCGCCCGCCTGTTGACACGCCAGCGGACAATTTTTCCGCATCACCCGAAGCCGAAAAACCTGAGATGGAAACCGGCCCCTGCGCAACCGCATAGGCCCGCCCATCGGCCGCCATAAGCGGAGTCATCACCAATTGGCCGCCCGCCAGCGAGCTGGCGTCACCGATTGAAGATACGGTCACGTCGATCCGCTCGCCTTTCCCGACAAAGGGAGGAAGTATCGCGGTCACGACGACGGCCGCGACATTTTTGGATTTCACCGAGCCCGCTTCGATATTCACGCCAAGCCGGTCGAGCATCGAACGGACGGATTGATCGGTGAATGGCGAATTTTTCAGGCTGTCGCCGGTGGCTTGAAGGCCCATCACCAGCCCATAGCCTATGAGCTGGTTGTCGCGCAGGCCCTGGATGGAGGTAATATCCTTGATGCGGGACGACGCGTCGGCAATTCCGGCACTCAGCAGAAGGCTAACGAGGACCACGAGCTTCCTCATAATCCACCGACCTGAAGTGTCCCGTCAGACTTTACCAGCGCCTTCACCGTTCTGCCATACTCCGGATTGCGGGCATCGATGAACTGGCCTTCGGCTCCCGATTGAAGCGGAATCAGAAATGTCGAAATCACCAGGCCATTCTTCTCGAAGATCGCCTTCGTCAGCACCCCTTGGACGACCATATCCTTGAGCTTGAGGTACGCCAGAGGAATGGGCTTTCCCGGAAGAAGAGTGCGCTTTGCATAAAGGCCCTCGATCTGCTGCCGCGAGAGCACATAATTTCCCGCCGCGGCGGCGGGCACGGAAAACTGCTTGTCCACCAGCATGCCCTGGGCAATCTGGTCACCGGCATAGACGACAGCCGCGGGCACCGGGATATCACGCATTTCCGCAACCGCCGCCGCAGGCATCACCAGCAAAGCGGAAAACGAGGCCGCAAGTGCGAGGAGATACTTCCTATGGCGCGCGATCACTGTTTTCACCGGAGGCTACCGAAGGCCCTTGGATACGGTGCCTGCCATATCGTCCGCAGCCTGGATGACCTTTGAGTTGATTTCATAGGCCCGCTGGGCCGAGATCAGGTCGGTGATTTCCTTCACCGGATCAACATTTGAGCCCTCAAGATAGCCCTGCTCTATGTTCCCATAGCCGGTCTGGCCGGGAATGCCGGTCGTGGCGGAACCCGATGAAACGGTCTGGCGGAACAGGTTGCCGCCGAGTTCTTCAAGACCGGCGGAATTTGGAAAACTTGCCAGAGTCAACTGTCCCACCAGCGTCGGCGTCGTTTGGCCGGCGACCTGGGCATAAATCTCGCCCGCCTTGTTGATGTCTATCGCAAGGGTATTGGCCGGAACCGTCATTGCCGGCTGTATCTGATAACCGTCAAGCGTGACAATCTGCCCGTTTTCGTTGGTGTTGAACGCACCGTCGCGCGAATAGAGAATCTCACCGTCAGGACCAGCAATCTGGAACCAGCCTGATCCGTTGATCGCGACATCCAGCTTGTTTCCGGTGCTGGCCAATGGCCCCTGGATATGGACGTTGCGGATTGCGGCCAGGCGGGTGCCCAGGCCCAGTTGCGCGCCTTCCGGGATAGCCCCGGTTCCGCTGCTGTTCGGGATTCCGTTTGTCCGCTCAACCTGATAGAGCAGGTCCGTGAACTCGGCGCGGGCGCGCTTGAATCCCGTCGTATTGATGTTGGCAATATTGTTGGCGATGACTTCAACATTGAGCTGTTGTGCGCTCATGCCGGTTGCCGCAATTGATAACGCGCGCATCTATAGCTCCTTCATATCTGCATTCGGCTAATTTCAAGGAAAGCACTGACAATCTTGTCGCGTATGGCGAGTGCGGCTTGCAGGGTTTTTTCGGCTTCCATCGTCGCCATTACGGCCTGCTGCGCCGATACCTTGCCCTCAAGGGCGGCGATGGCCGTTGATTCACCGGTGCGCAAGGTCTCAACGACATTGGTTCCCAGGCCCTTGAGAATGCTTTCGAACCCCTCGCCGGCGCCAGGTTTTTCGGCGCCATTGGGCTGCACTGGCGCGCTCTGGATTGCCTGCAGGACACTGCTGCTGCTGACTGCTGAGGTGATCAATTTCCGCCTCTCAGCAGATCAATGGTCATGGAAACCATCTCGCGGGATTGCTTGATCACCTGCAGGTTCGACTCGTAGGACCGGGTTGCCTCGCGCATGTCCGCCATTTCGAGAATCAAATTGACGTTTGGCATTTTGACGTAACCCGTCGGGTCAGCAGCCGGATTTCCAGGGTCAAACTCCAGCCTGAATGGACTGTCATCGACCTGAACGCTCTTTACGGCAATCAGTTGGGCGCCACTCAGCTTGTCGAGTTCCGCGCCAAAAGTTATGGTCTTCCGGCGGAACGGGTCTGAACCGGGCGTGGCGCCGGTGGATTGAGCATTGGCCAGATTTTCCGAGATGATCCGGAGGCGCATGGACTGCGCCTCAAGGCCCGACGCGGATATCTTCATTGCCGAAATGAGAGCGTCGCCCATGATTATCCCTTCAGGCTAGCCGTGATCATGCGGTTAAAGGATTTGATAAGCCCCGTGCCCAAGGCAAACTGACTGTTGGTCTCGCCGAGTTTGAGCAGTTCATTCTCAACCGAGACGTTGTTCCCGGAATGGACTTTTTCGCCAATCCGGTCCTGCTTGATCTTGGGCGAATCCGGCCCGCTCGATGAAATGTTCAAGTGGCGCTGGTTCGACGTCGCCATGGCTGTTCCCGCGCTATCAAGAAAGGATTCGAACGGCACAATATCCTTGGCGCGGTAGTTGGGCGTGTTGGCGTTTGCCACGTTCTGCGCGAGAAGCGACTGCCGTGTGACCAGCCAGTCGGCCTTTTGGACGGCCAAACTCATCAATGAGACTTGAGTCATCTGAAAACTCCGCAATTCATGAGCAAAGTTTATGGCGGCAAACTTGTCCGGGGCTGTCGTGGACCTGCCGCGGACCAGGCGCTGCCGGGCGGGAACCGGAAACCCCCTATTGGGGCAGCCCGGCCGTTCCGGAGCGGAGTTTCCAGACGTTCATGGTATTGGGCAGGACCGGAAACCGGGCCGCTTCAAGCGCCTTGGTGAGCCGGACCGCATCACAACGGCATGCACAGACGGCGCCGTCGATTGACAGGTGCTTGATGTGCACGCCAACCGTAAGGGCTTCGATGACAAGGCTGAAGTAGACGTCAACGCCGGCACTGTGCAGTTCCATGTCCAAGCTGACGCTGGGCCTTCCGAACCAGGTCATTTCGACATCGCCGGAATATGAGAATACAAAGGTCTGGGGCTTGAAATAAAGTTCAAGCGCGGAATTGATCAGGTCGCCCACATTGCCCAGTTTCATTGTGTGGATGTAGCTTGCGAGGTCAATCACATCGATTGACCGCAACTCGAGGGCAACCTCCTTCAGGGAATCATTTATCTGTCTTTCAAGATCAGGAAAGCATCCCGCACCAACATCACTCATGTCAATTTCCTCTTTGCCCTACCAAGTTGGCGACTTTCCGCATTTGCAGGAAGTGAATCAACTCGGCCACGGCCTTGAAGAATTCCTGCGGAATCATTGCGTTGACTTCCACTTTTTCGTACATGGCCCTGGCCAGCGGCTTGTTCTCAAAGACCGATATTCCGTGTTCTTCGGCAATCGCCCGTATCTTCAGCGCGATGCCGTCAGCTCCCTTGGCAAGCACGATCGGGGCGCCGCCCTCGCTGCGGACATATCTCAGCGCAACCGCGTAATGGGTCGGATTGGCGATGACCAGGGTCGCCCGTGGCACGGCGGCCATCATGCGCCGTGACGATCTCTGGCGGGCCAGCGTCTTGGCGCGGACCTTGACCATCGGGTTGCCTTCCGCCTGCTTGTGCTCTTCCTTGACCTCCTGGTGGGACATCCGCAGGTCGCGGCGCCAGGACAGCCTGCTCCACACGGTATCCACCGCGGCAAGCACCAGGGCGGTGACGGCAACGGCCGAGATAAGTTTTATGGCAATCCCAAGTATGATGGCCGGCATAAGCTGTGGCGGCTTGATCATGACATCGATGGCGACGGGCAATTCCGACTTCACAATCACATAGAGGATCACGGTGATGGCCGCGAATTTGAACAGGGATTTTACGAAATCCACCGCGCCGCGAACGCCGAATATCCTTTTCCAGCCGCTGCTTATCGAAAGCCTGGAAGCCTTCGGCATTATTCTTTGGAAGGTGATTTGGAAGGGGTTCTGGATGAGGGACGAGACAATGCCGCCGGCCATCAGCACAAGCAGCATCGGGAGAATCAGGACGAGTGACTGCTGCACAATCGGGGCCAGGAGCTCTGCCAGATCGAGCTGGTTTTCCAGGCGGCGGGTGCCTGCCCCGGCAATCAGCGAACCCAGCATTTCCTCCACACCAACGGTGCTGCGGCTCAGCATGAAGCTGCAGACAAGCAGAATGCTGACGAGTGAAAGGAGGACCGGGACTTCGCGGGAAACCGGGACGTTGCCCTTCTCAATGGTGTCCCTGATCTTTTTTTCCGTAGCTTCCTGGGTCTTGCTGTCGCGGTCCTGACTGTCACTCATGCTGCGTCCTTGGAAGCGGTCTTGGCGGCGTCCGTGGCAGCATCGGTGCCCGTTCCATCGGTATCCTTGCCAGCCTCATCGGCGGCGGGCTCGTCAAGGGAAATGTCGCCGCTCAAGACAAGCCGGAGGGCGGTCTCGGCAATTGCACGGCGGGCATCCAGCACGGGCGGCGTGACGTCGTTTGAAGCGCCATTGAGTTCGGCTTCGATCATCCGTCGGGCACGGGCGCCCAGCGACGACAGGATGATTTCCTTCATCTCGGCGTCCACGCCGCGCACGGCCAGCAGCACCTGGTCGGTCTGAACCTTGTCGAACAGAATGAGCCGGTACTTCTTGTCCAATTTCTGGATATCTTCGAACAGGAAGAGCAGTTTCTTGAGTGCTGCCGCTTCACCTGGCCATACCGCTCTCAGGCCCCCGAGGATCGCTTCCACCTGATCCTTGTCCATCTTTCTCAGCAGCGTTGCCATTCTTGCGCGGCCCTCTTCCTCGAGCCCCTTGTTGGCCTGGGCCAGCACATCGATTTGCAGGCAGACCTGAACCGCCTTATTCGGTTCGTATTCGACTGATTGCATCTTGAGAAGGCGGCGGGTGACCGAGTCACGCACTTCCCGCGGCAGCATTGCCACAATCTTGGCGGAGAGATCGGCATCCAGTTTGGTGAGGATAAACGCAATGGTTTGCGGATGTTCATCAAGAAGATAGGGGACGAGGGTGTTTTCGGCTCCCGCCGTGAAGTTTTGCCAGATCGTCACGAAGGCAATGTCTTCGGCGCCAAGGATTTTCTTGACCTGATCCGCCGGCAGCGCCTCGGAGAGAAAGCTGCGGACCTGCTGGTCTCCGCCGCGGAGCGGTTCGGACTTGTTCATCTCAAATGAGAATTCGTCGACCAGGTTGATAAGGTAGGCTGGATCAATCTCATCCAGGGACGATGCCATCTGGGCAAATTTCCTGATCTCGCTCGGCTCGAAATCCTTCAGGATCTGGGAGCCGATCGAGCCGCCCAAGGCAAGCAGAATTGCCGCCGCCTTGCTGGCTTTTTCGTCTATGTCCTCATAGCCCGCGGCGCCAGCCATTGCCCAGCTAGACCGTTTTTGACGCAGTTTTGCCCGAGCCCTCCGACAGGATTTCTGTCAGGGATATTCCGAGCTGGCCGGTTTTTTCGTTTACGATGACGATCAGGCCGCGGGCAATTTCATTGCCGTTCACCAGCAGCGCGACGGGTTGCGAAATCTCCTTCTCCAGGGCCACAATGGAACCGGGGCCAAGCGCCATGACCTTGTGAAGCGGCATCTTGGTCGTGCCGAGCACGACCTGCACGTTGACCGGAATCCGCAGCAACGCGCCTTGCGGTATCGCGGTTTCCGTGCGCCGGCTTTCCGGGGCCTCCCCCAAACTGGCAAATTCGGGCGCCTTCGGAAGGCTTTCCCCGCCGCCTTCCGCATCGGAGCTTGGCAAGACTGTTTCCAGCGCTACCGCCTCCTGGCCATCCTCCGGCAGGGCGCTCAAGTCGCCGGCGAGCGCGCTTTCGGCCTCGCTTGACGGCGATGACTCTTCCAGGCTCTCAACCATTCACAGTTCTTTCAGGTTCGAAATCAACTCAGGGGCCAATCTTCAACTAACAAGCTTGTGGGAAAATTGTGCCTTTGTCAGCGGGGTCAACGGGCGTGGAGAACAATCCGGCACCGCATTGGCTATTGTCCCATGGGAAGCGCCGTTTCTATGCTAAGACAGAATTTCTTCTCCGACTGGCCTAGCTTGGCCGTGAACAGCTCAATGCCGTCGCTGCACACGGTGAGCGGGCTGGAAATGTCACTTTCGAGCTTTATCATCTGGCCCGCATGAAGATTCGCAATGCCCTCCAGGCTCATTTGAATTTCGGCAAGCACAGCCACGAGTTCCACATCGATGTTCTCTACAGGGAACTATATAGCAGTTTGACCCAATCCTTGAATTGCGGTAGCCTCTGATTCGGACGCAGTGGTTGACCTGTTTGCCTACGGGCAAACTAAAACAGATAGCACCTATTACGATAGGCGAGCTGCTAACCGCGACCCAGAGGAAACCGCCATTTCCGCTGCTGTGGCACTGCATTGCCTAAATCCTAGGAGTTTGACCATGCCTATAGATAGTGCCGAAACCCCCATTCTTATCGACCTGACCGATGGGAAAGAGCTTGTAATAAACCGGATTGTTTCCGGCGGCTTCTTTGGCTCCCAGCATGTCATTCTCTTGGGCACCAATCGGGGTGGCGTCGGCCCTGATGGACACCTGCAAAGTCAATGCGCCATTGTTGCCCGCCTGCGCTTTGACAATTACATGGCGCACATGCTGAGAGACGCACTCAATGAAAGCATCAATGCTCTCATTGTCCCGCCCGATACAAAGGCAAATTGATTTCATTTTGAGGCCATAAACTAACAAAATCCGCAATGAGAGACCCCTGCCGGTGCGAGCCGGTGGGGTCTCTCTCGTTGTGAGGTGTGGTCGGCCAGCCCGAACCGATTGCTGAATAAAGGGCGCAAACCCACTAACTGAAGGATATTGGTCATGAACACCAATCACCCACGCTTGCCTAAAATTTGGATCGACCCCTATTACCGTATCCGCAACGGGCGCTTGCAGCACGTACGCGGACATTGGCGGACTTGGCCTAGCCCAAGGTCACTGAGACCCAGGCTTTCGCTTAGTGCCTAACTTCACTACTTTCTGAGACGCAACCGCCTTAGGCGGCTTGCGTACTTTGCCGCCTATAGGCTGTGCTTTCTTAGATCGGGCGATACTCGCCCTTACTTCCTCCATATCCGTCTTAGCGAAGCGCCCTAACGCTTCCTCGAACGGCATATCGAGAAACAGCTTTTCCTCGTAAGGTTTTTTGGTCATCCGATGAGCGCCTTGTACGTAAGGCGACCGGGAACGCGCGTCAAAAATTCATTCATACGTTCACCATCCTCAAGTTCACGGCGGTTATAGCGCCATGTCATTTCACCAAGATACATGGCAATATGCTTTTTTGAAACCCAATGATGGATGCCGTAAACTTGACGCTTGAAAAGGCTCCAAACGCCCTCAATTGAATTGGTATGAGCATCGCCACGGCCATACTCACCCTTGCTGTGTTTGACGGTATGATGATTGTAGCGGCGGTTCATATTCCGATAAACCGAGTGATCATCCGTAACAAGCGTGGCACCGGGCTTGACTGAAAACGTCACTTCCTTTCGGGCATCCTTGATGTCATCAATCGGCTTTGTACGCAGTTCCCCACCACGCTCCATAACACCAAACACAATGGTCTTACCCTTGCCGCCTTGGGAATTGCGAATGCGCTTATCTTGGTGTTTGTTGATTTCCTTTCCGCCGAAAAATGATTCATCCGCTTCTATATACCCGTCAAGCGGACGGCTAAAAGAACGAGTGCGGGCGGCATGGCGTAACCGATGCAACATGAACCAAGCGGTCTTTTGCGTGACCTTCAAATCCTTGGCGAGTTGGGTGGAAGCGATGCCCTTTTTATGGGAAGTGATAAGCCAAATCGCCATGAACCATTTGCGCAGCGACAGTTTTGTATCCTCAAAAATGGTGCCAACCTTTATTGAAAACCGCTGGCGGCATTGGGCGCACTTATGGGTCTTGTTATCCGAAAAGTGGTAAATCGCATCATGCCCGCAATAGGGGCAGTACTCGCTGTTTTTCCAGAGGATGCCCTTCAGGTGATCTATGCAGGACTGCTCATCCGGGAAGGCGTCCATCATCTGAATTAGGCTGTCAAAGTGCTTGATCATAGGACTCTCCAATTGATGAGCCTTCTAAGCACGTTTTTCAGGATGGGTCAAGCACGTATATAATTCCCATTTTTATGGCATGAGGAACCACCATGGACTGGGCCAGGGCCATCGAACGCAACAGCGAAGCGCTCAAGGCTATAGTTGAAACACTGTTCGCCTTGCTGGGATTTGCAGGCGCAGACATGGCAGCGCGGGTTCCGCCCTCCCTCCACCGCGCCGTGCTGCGGGTGCTGCGGCCCGCAGAGTCCGCCGTGCGCCGCCTTGTCGTCATCGCGGCCCGTGGCCTGGTGGTGAAGCTTGCACCTGTGCGTCCCATGCCGGCAGGCCCAATCATCGGCAAGGGCGGGAACTCCCGTCCCTTGTTTCAACTCTTCGATCCACGCAAGAGCTTCGCTGAGCTCCGCCGGCACGCCAGAGGGCCTGGGCGGATTGTACCGCGCATTCATTTCTTTACACCCGATCCCAGAGTTGTAGCCCTGTGGCCAGCACCCCGGCCCGTGGAAACTCTAGCTCCGCCGCCGGATGGCCTCGTCAATGCCGCACGCCTTACCCGCAGACTCCGGGCCCTCAAACTCGCACTCGATGACCTGCCGCGCCAGGCCAGGCGTCTTGCCCGCTGGAGATTGAAGCGGGAGAACGTACCTGGCCTGGAGTTCAGATCGCCGCTCCGTCCGGGCTATCCTCCGGGGCATCGCAGCAAACCCGTTCACGAAGTCGATGACGTGCTTGCCAACTGCCACTGGCTTGCCTGGGAAGCCCTGAAGCCGAACACAAGTTGAAGCCTTCGCCTCTCTCACGACATCTGGAAACGGCATAACCGTTTCCACCAAGGGCGGAGCTTTGCTCTTTTTTCTGTCTTCCCGGCGAACGCCGGGGGGTGGATTCACATTTGAAGTGCAACAGCTGCTGACAGAAGACCTCTGCCGGGGTTTTGTATCCGAGACATTTGCGTGGGGTGTTGTTGTAGGTCAACAGGAAAGCGTTGAAGTCG
>SXGU01369556.1_pt1 | contig 19728 bp, 16 predicted proteins | sample 3174531 | NCBI WGS metagenome assembly SXGU01 (sample SAMN11356863, study PRJNA531348) | freshwater metagenome | isolation source: freshwater sample F1-140 | place: China: Fuxian Lake, Yuxi | collected 2017-12-25 | reverse complement strand
TCTCTCTGGCTCAGTCCGGCTTCTCCGTGGTGAACGGCACCTCCAGCGCCACACCCGGCAGGCGCAGGGTCAAAAGCCAATCCCCGCGCCCGGAGATACAGAACGGCAAGGTCGCCGTGACGCGATAAGTGCCGTCCGGGCTTGGGCGCAAGGTGTAGAGGTTGTAGCCCATATTCATGCCCACCATGCTGAAATCGGCCTCAATCTTGCCTGGCTTGGACGGTTTGACCCAGATCTCAAAAGACTTCAGGGGACGGATCTTTTCCGAGAGGCCAAAGGTGACCGGCCCATCCGCCGTGGCCGCCGAGCAGCCAGCCACAAGATCGGCACAAATAACGCGTTGGGCTTGGCTTGGCAGGGGCTGAAACTGATGCCAGAGAACAAAGCCAACGGCTATGAGCAGAGTGACGATGGCCATCCGGCTGTAGTTTGATTTCAATAGTGACATCGGTTTTCCTTTCAAGTCTTCCAAGCGCTGCCTTTGACGGCGATGCCTTGCGCGCCATGGCGGCGCGCGGTGTCGAGCGTCGCAGCTGATTGCCCGCCTAGCGCGAAAACAGGGATCGGGCAGCGGCGCACGATTTGGCCAAAAGCCTCCCAACCCAGCGCCGGCTCACCCGGATGCGAGGCCGTCGGCAGCACCGGCGACAACACGGCCAAGTCGCAACCCAGCGCCACGGCCTGCGCGAGTTCGGTGGCATCGTGACAAGACGCCGCCACCCAGGGCAGATTCGGTCGCGTGGTCAATTGGGCCAGTTGTCGGCTGTTGAGATGCACCCCGGCGCCAACTTGCGCGGCCAGTTCCAGGTTGGCGTTAATCAGCAATGCCGCGCCAAAACGCTGACAGCGCGCAGCCACTGCCGCCGCCAATTCGGCATATTCGGCCGGTGCAAAAGCCTTCTCGCGCAGTTGCACCAGGCGCAGGCCGCCCGCCAGGCGCCCCTCCAGGCGGCGCAAAAATTCATCGGCACCGTATTTTTCCGCTTCTGAAATTGCGTATTCCAGCGGCAACTGCAAACCGCGCAAGATCGGCCCATTGGCGGGCAGGATTGGCGCCACCGTCGGCGCTGCAGCCTGCGTCCACGCCAGCCCGCCCTGCCCTTCGTGCGGTTGCGGCTCGCCTGCCCAAGCGGTGACGCGGAAGAAATTGAGGCGCACCTGAGCGTGTTCGTAATCGAATTCGCGAGTGATCCACGGAAACGCGGTTTGCACCGTGATGCCAAGCTCCTCATGCAATTCCCGCGCTAAAGCCGCGGACAGCGACTCGCCCGCCTCAACCTTGCCGCCAGGAAATTCCCACCAGCCCGCGTAAGCCTTGCCGTCTGGCCGACGGGCCATCAGGAAGGTGCCATCCGAGCGTTCGATCACCGCCGCGACGACTTCAACGCGGGCGCCGGCCGCACCCTTAGCTGCGGTATTCGGCATTGATCTTCACATAGTCGTAGGAAAAATCGCAGGTCCATACGGTCGCCGCCGCCGGGCCTCGGGCGAGATCGACGCGCACGCGGATGTCTTCGTTTTTCATCACCGCCGCGCCAGCCGCCTCGACATAGCTGGCGGCACGACCGCCGCGTTCGGCAACCAACACTTCACCGAGCCATAGCTTTACTTTATTCACATCGAGATCGGCGATACCGGCGTAGCCGACGGCGGCGAGAATGCGACCCAGGTTGGGGTCAGAGGCAAAAAAAGCGGTCTTGACCAGCGGCGAACGGCCAATGGCATAGCCGACTTGCTTGCACTCGGCCTCGGTGGCCCCGCCTTCGACGGCGATCTCCATGAACTTGGTGGCGCCTTCGCCGTCGCGGACGATGGCTTGCGCGAGTTCGATCATCAGGTCGGTAACGGCATCGCGCAGCGCCGGGAAGCGGGCATCGCCATCGTCCAGGATGACCGGCGCCGCCGTGCTGCCGGTGGCGGTGAGAAGGCACGAATCGTTGGTCGAGGTGTCGCCATCGACGGTGATGCAGTTGAACGATTTGTTGACCGCATGGCGCAGGATGGCTTCGAGCGCTTCACAGGAAACGGGCGCGTCGGTGGCGAGGAAGCTAAGCATGGTCGCCATGTTCGGGTGGATCATGCCGGAGCCTTTGGCGATGCCGGTGATGACGAAATCCACACCGTCCAAGGTCACCCGCCGGCTGGCCGCTTTCGAGACGATGTCCGTGGTCATGATGGCCTCGGCCGCGTGTGCCCAGTTGGCCGGTTTCAGATCGGCGATGGCGGCGGGTAGGGCGGCGATGAGCTTGCCAACCGGCAGCGGCTCGAGAATAACGCCGGTGGAGAAGGGCAGAATCTGCTCCGGCCCCACGCCCAATAGATTACCCAGTGCAATGCAGGTCTCGCGGGCGCGCTGCAGACCCTCTTCGCCGGTGCCAGCGTTGGCGTTGCCGGTGTTAACGACCAGGGCGCGGATGCCGGCCTCACCGCGCAGGTGTTCCTTGCACACGCTCACCGGCGCGGCGCAAAAGCGGTTTTGGGTGAATACGCCGACCGTCTCGGCATCGGCCGCGACCCGCATCACCAGCACATCTTTTCGGCTAGGCGTTTTGATGCCGGCACTGCCAATTCCCAGTTCAATGCCGGGCACAGGCAATAGGGAGGCGGGATTGGGGGCAGTGAGTTTGACGGGCATGGGGCACCTTCCTGAGATAACAAAATTGCTGCTGATTTTAGCCCGTGCCGCCCGGCTCGGGCATGACAAATACCTGTCCGTCGCCATAGAGGAGCGCCGTCCGCACCGGCTGCCCGGGATAAAGCTGCGCTACTGCCGCTGCATAAACTTCCATCTGCGCCCGGTGCGGCTCGGAGCGGCGCAGCAGATCTGGCTCGCTTAATCCCCCGGTCTTGTAATCGAGAATCCACCAACCATCGGCCTGGCGCACCAGCCGGTCGATTCGCCCCAAGGCCCCATTCGCGTCCACAAAATCCAACTCGTTGCGCACCGTCAGGCAGAGGGCGGGGTCAAAAAACCGGCGCGCGGCCGGGCTGATGCGAATGCGCTCAGCCACCTCGGCCACGGCTGCAAAAGCCGTTTCTGCCAAGGCCATGCGTGCGCGCAAGGCGACGCCGTCTAGGTCATCTGCAAGCTCCAGATAACGATGCACGCAGATGCCAAACTCGGTCTCGGCGGCAGGTGCCTCAAGGCGAACGCCCACGGGCCTCAAGTCGGGCGGGGCTAGGGGCGGCAAGGGCTGCGTTCGCAACGCCTCGGATCCGCCATGCCCCGTGCCAGCCATGGCCAGATCGCCGGGTCCCGCTTCCCGCTCAGCCACCAAGGCCAGCCATGACCCTTCCGGAATCAAGTTCGCCTTGCCACTTCGCTTGCCGCTTAGCACCAGAACTTGGCGGGCGCGGGTCATGGCCACATAAAGCAGATTCAGACGCTCCCGCTCGGCCAAGGCCGCCTCCGCCTCGAGCAGGGCGTTCCGGCCTTCGCCCACCCATTCTTTGGTGCCCATTAACGAGAAATGAGTCGGACGATCCCTGTCCGGCGGCCAATCGACCAGAATTTTTGGAACGCTACTGCCGGGACTCTCGTCGGCCTTGATGATATAGACGATGGGCGCCTCCAAACCCTTGGCGGCGTGGATGGTCATGATGCGAACCACATCACCCACCGCGACCGGCGCCTCATCGGGCGCCTCATCGCCGGCTTTGCGTCGCAAGGCGGTCAGCCGGTTGAGAAACTGCGGCAGACTAGGATAACGGCCACCGCCCTGTTGCAAACCCTGGGCGAGGAGGGCGCGCAGATTGGCCACGGCCGAGGGCGCACGATCGGGCGGCAACGCCGCGCTATAGCGGGCCTCCAGATTGGCCTCGTGATAGATCCGGTCGAGCACATCGTGCGGCGGCAGACGCGCGGCCATAGACTGCCAGGCCGTCAACTGGCGGACCGCTCGCTGCACTGCACTCGACCAAGCGGGTTGTTGCAGGTTCCCTTGCTGCAATCGACTTAACCACGAGCCCGTGGGCCGCAGATCCGCAGCCGAAGCCGAAGCATTTTCCCGCGCCTTGGCCGATTCCTGCGCCAACGGCCACAGCTCAGCCTCGCTGCAACCGTAAATCGGGCTACGCAAAACCTGCGCCAAGGCCAAGTTGTCCTCCGGATTGACCAAAACCCGCAGCAGGGCCAGAACATCCTCGATCTCCAAGGCCTCTAGCAGGCCGCCCCGCCGACCCGTCACATAGGGAATATCGGCCGTACGAAAAGCGGCCTCGAATGTCTCCAAGCCGTTGCGCTTGGCACACAGCACCAGCACATCAGCGTAGCGCGCTGGCCGACTCCGGGTCTGGCCAGCCTCGCTAGCCTCAATCTCGATCCGCCCTACTAGACTTTGGATATGGGCCGCGACCGCTGCCGCCTCAGCCGCACGGCCATCAGCGGGCTCAACGCTGGCCTCCTGGAGGGGATTGCGCACCCCTTGGCGTGAAGGTCGGTCTGGCGGCGCCTCGGCGTCGGGCGCAATCAAACGCAAACAATACCCCGGCCGCGCCGTAGCCTGAGCCGTGTGCATGGCAAAGTGCGGATAACGCTCAGCCAGCCCAAGGAAAGTCTGGTTAACCCAGTCGACCAAGGCCGGCGCGCAACGACGCGTCTGGTTTTCGGCGGCCCGCTGCGCCGCAAAATGGGTGACCAAAAACTGCCCGGCCGCTTCAAACAGGCGGGCATCGGCCCGCCGAAACCGGTAAATTGCCTGCTTGGGATCGCCCACCAGAAAAACCGTCGGCCGCTCAGCATCGTCCCCATAGGCCTCCAGCCACGCACGCAAAATGCCCCATTGCACGGGATTGGCATCCTGAAACTCATCCAGCAATAAATGGCGCCAACGCGCATCCAAACGCGCCAGTAGGGCATCGGCATGGTCCGGGCTGCGCAACAAGCGCGCCGTCAGCCACTCGACATCGGAGTGATCAAGGCCATCACGCTGGGCTTTTTGTTGCTGATAATGATCGGCCAGATCCACCGCCAGCGGCAACCAATGACCCTGCAACCAGAGCGCGCGCGCATCGCGCTGGCGGGCGAGGGCACGCTGCAGGTCTTCGGCCAAGGCGTTATAAAGCTCAAAATAGCGCGCCATCGCCGCTGCGCCGAGTCGCTTCTGCATCGCCTTGCTCGGCTTGATGTCCCGATACGGCACCTGCTCCGAACTCAGCAAGGCCGCCCCGAAGGCGTCTGAAGAACCGCTTGCCAAGGCTTGTTCAAGATGAAGTGCGCGCTCACTACAGAGGGCGCCCCCATTGTTTGCTTGCAACGGCAAAAATTCCTGGCAGGCCGCCCGAAAAGCGGCCGATTGCACCAAGTCGTCCACCGGCTTTTCGCCTGCCCTCACTCCGAGCGTCGTGGCCAGAGCGGCAAGGTTTTCCGCCACCGGGTCCGCCCTCCCTTCGGCCCAAGCCAGCCAGTCACCATACAGGGCAATAAACGCAAACAGGCGCTCTTGCAGGGTTTGCAAGGGCCAATCCGGGGCCGCAAACAAGGCCTGCAAATGGCCATGCAAGTCCACCTTGTCCGGCTCGCGCAGGGTCTCCAGCCAAGACTGCCAAGCCTCATCGAGCCGCAAGGCGGCATCGTCAAGAATTTGACTGGGCGAACGCTCGACCAGTGGAGCGCGCGCCAGCAAATGCAGGAACCAGCCATTAAAGGTCGTGATCATCGGTCCCGGTCGGGCCTGCGCCACTTGCTCCAGAAGACCGCGCGCTCGCGGCAGCGCACTTGCAGCCTCGGTCGGAGTGAGGCCGCGCTCGCCCAGAAAGGCCATGGCCGGCGCGTCATCTGCGCGGGCCAGAAACAGGAGCCACTCGTCGAGGCGCACCTGCATCTCGCCCGCTGCCTTGCGCGTAAAAGTAATTGCCAACAGCGAGGACGGCGGCGCACCCGCCAGCAGGAGGCGCAACAGACGCGACACCAGGAGCCAGGTCTTGCCGCTGCCCGCGCAGGCCTCAACGACAAAACTCCCGGCGGGATTAAGCGTCTCCATGGGTGACACCGTGGCCGCCTGCCGTGCTTCAGTGTGCATGCGCACTCCAGCGCCGAAGCCAAACGCGCAGGCGACGGAAATCCTCGCTTGGCAAACTGTCCGGCAAAATCAAAATCCGTAGTGCTCCACGCTGCATTGCCCCACGCTGCACTGATTCAGGATTTTGCGGCCGCAGGATCAGAGAACAATACAGAGGGGTTACATGACTGGCTCCGGCCACTTGGCAGGCCAGCCAAGGCGCATCGGGATCAAAACCGGCGCAGTAATGCAGCACCCCATCGCGGTCCGTACGCAAACGACAAGCGGGCGGCGGCGCCCAGCCAAACAGCGATAGCCCCACCAAGGTGGCGGCAAGCCCTTGTACCGCCAAAGGCAGCGCCGCGAGACCAAGCGCCAGCCAGGCCAAACCATGCAGGCCCCACAAAAGCCCGCGCAGGATTCGGGAAGGTGCAATTTCAAAGGACATCCACTCTCCAACCTCCACCGCTACAATGCCGATACCACCCACCCAAGCCTACCTGATGCCAACCGCCTTGCGACGCTCTCTGTGCCTTACCGCTACCGCTCTGTGCCTCCCGGCGCTGGCGGCCTGGGCCACGCCTTTATCGGCGTCCCTACCTGCGTCCCTACCCGCATCTTTGCCTTTGCCCATCGTCCAGGCCCTCAACCGTGCCGGCATCCCCGCCGAGTCCATCGGGCTTTGGGTACAAGCGAGCGCGGAGACCCTGCCCAGCCTCAGCCATCAGGAACAACAACTCTTCAACCCGGCCTCGGTGATGAAGCTCGTCACCACCCTCGCGGCTCTCGATCTCCTAGGCCCCGCGCATACCTTTCAGACCGAAGTGCTGGTCGATGGTACCCTCCAGAATGGCATCCTGGAGGGTTCGCTCTATATCAAAGCCGGTGGCGATCCGACGCTCACCACCGAACGCGCCTCGGCCCTGTTACGCGCCCTGCGTGCCCGTGGCCTGCAAACCATCCGCGGCGACCTGATTCTGGATAATCAGTATTATGCCTTGAGCGTCCCGGACCCGGCTGAATTCGATGCCGCTCCGGAGCGGCCCTACAACGCCCCGCCCGCCGCCTTACTATTTAATTACAACACCTTGGCCCTGACCTTGAGCCCTCAGAACGGGGCCGTGGTAGTGCGCGCCGAACCCCCAACCTTGTCCGTCAAGGCAGAAATACGCCCAAGCAATGGGATCTGCAACGGTTGGCAGGAGCGCCTGAAGCCGGTTATCCGGGGCCAAGAACTCCATCTGCAAGGGGATTATCCTCTGGCCTGCGGGGTGCGGACGGCCTGGTTTAATCTGCTGGCCCCCGCCGACAACAATCGCCTCCATATCGCCAGCTTGTGGCAGGAACTTGGCGGCCGCATTGACGGGCAGATTCGTCCAGGGCTTACCCCGGATAGCGCTCAAAGCCTGCTTCGGTTTGCCTCACGCCCACTGGCCGAAATCGTCCGCGACATCAATAAGCACAGCAACAATGTCATGACCCGTATGCTGTTTCTGAATCTGGGCGCTGCCCAGTTTGGGGCGCCTGCGACCCCCGCAAAGGCTCAGCAAACGGTTGCCGCCTGGCTCGCTCAGCGTGGGCTTGCCCTGCCAGGGCTCGTGCTGGATAACGGTGCCGGACTATCGCGCGAGGCCCGGCTAAGCCCGGCGGGTTTGGGCCAGCTGCTCCACTGGGCCCGTACTCAACCCTGGTTTTTTGAATTTGCCGCCTCCTTGCCCACCCTTGGCATCGACGGAACCCTGCAGAAACGCAGCTCGCCGGCGCACCTCGTCGGGCGCGCCCATCTTAAGACGGGCAGCCTGCGTGCGGTACGCGCCTGGGCCGGTTATTTGCATGACGAACGCGGTGTTGGGGGCCACGAATGGAAGACCTTGGTCCTAATCATCAACCACCCCAATGCCCCTGAGGCCGGTCCGATCCTAGACGGCTTACTGAATACGCTCGCACCCCCGTTAAGCAATTAAAACGCCCATCTTGTCCTTAATTACTCAATTTTGCAGAATAACAGCAACTACTTACACACAAGGTGGCATAACCTTAGCCATAGGCCTCAGACAAAGATCTGACCTCCATCAACTAATTGTAACTCATTGTTTTTACTAGTCTTAATATTTTGTTCAAATTGTGCGCAAGAGCGTACGAAGCTCGGTTTGAGAAGGGTTTGCTCCCGTTTAAAGCAGGTTTTACACAGACTTATCCACATATTTTGTGGATAAGTTTTTCGTACCAGTCGGGTCAAGCGGTTCGCCCACTTTCGGAGAATTTACTTTAACTTGGATGGGGTGTTGGCCAGTTTATGATGCAGCGCATTGCACAGGTCGCCATTGATATTCCCCTGGCGCGCCTTTTTGACTACCGGACGACCGACGCCGAACCGAGCGATATTGGCCGGAGAGTTATCGTACCGTTTGGCAAAGGCCGGGCAGAAAGTTTTCAGGTCGGGATTCTGGTCGCCCTCGTTGAGGCGGGCGCGCCGGGCGCGTCCCATGCGGGGCCCGATGCAGCCCCCGATGCCGCGTCCGATGGGGCTTCAGAAACACGGCTAAAACCCCTGCACAGCATTGATCGCGACCTCCCCCCCTTGCCGGCCGATCTGCTTAATCTGGCGCGCTTTGCGGCTGACTACTATCAGTTCCCGCTTGGCGCCACCCTACTGGGTCTGCTACCTCCGGCCTTGCGGCAACGGCGTTTTCGCTTACCGCCACCGGCGGCCTATCGTCTTACGGAAGCCGGGCGTCAACACAGCGCCACCCTTAAAGCCAACGCCCATGCCCAGCATGCGCTGGTGGCCCAACTGGACAACGGGGCACAGACCCGCGAGGCCCTCAAGCCATTTCATACCCTGCTTGCCCGCTGGCTCCGGGAAGGCTGGGTGGAGGCCTGCCGGCCCATGGCCGATTGCCCTCCCGCTGTTCCACCCTCGCTGACCAACGAACAGGCGACCACCCTAGCCGCCCTCCGCCGTGCCCATGGCTTCGGGGTCCACCTCATCCATGGGATTACCGGAAGTGGCAAGACCGAGATCTACCTGCAACGCAGCGCCGATGTCGTCGCCGCAGGACAGCAGGCCCTGATTCTGGTTCCGGAGATCCATCTCACACCGCAATTCACCGAGCGAATCCTGCAGCGTTTTCCCAATCAACGCGTTGTCCTGCTGCACAGCCTGCTAGCGGACGGCGAGCGTCTGACCGCCTGGCTGGCCTGCCAGCGGGGGGAGGTCGATATTGTCCTCGGCACCCGTCTTGCCCTCTTTGCGCCCCTGGCGCGCCTGGGTTTGATCGTGGTTGATGAAGAACATGATGGCTCCTACAAACAAGGCGAAGGCCTGCGCTACTCGGCCCGTGATTTGGCCATCTGGCGCGCCCGCCAAAGCCATGCCCAGATCCTGCTCGGTTCTGCAACCCCGGCGCTGGAGACCTGGCATAACGCCCAGCGCGGCCGCTATCAATCACACCGCCTAACCATGCGGGCCATTAGCGGGGCCAGCCTGCCCGAGATTCGCCTCATTGACACGCGCACCGACCGGCCCCACCAAGGCCTTTCTCGCACCCTGACCGAAGCGCTTGCGGCTGGGCTTAAGCGCGGCGAGCAAAGCCTGGTTTTCATCAACCGGCGCGGTTACGCTCCTGCCCTAATTTGCAATGCCTGCCAACATATCGTTGATTGCCCCCGCTGCTCAGCCCATCAGGTCTTGCATCGAAATCTGCCTACCGACCACTTGCGTTGTCACTACTGCGGCCACGAACAAGCCGTACCGACCACCTGCCCAAACTGTGCCTCGCACGACCTGCGTGCGGGTGGACACGGCACGCAACGGGTCGAAGAACACCTCATCGAACGCTTCCCCGAGGCCCGCATCCTGCGCGTTGACCGCGACAGTACCCGCCAAAAAGGCGCCTTTGCGGCCATGCGTGAGGCCATTCAGCGCCATGCGGTCGATCTCATTGTGGGCACCCAGATCTTGGCCAAGGGCCATGATTTTCCGGATCTCACCCAAGTCGGTGTGATCGGTGCCGATCACGCCCTGCAGGCGCCCGATTTCCGCGCCAGCGAGCGTCTCTTCGCCCAACTCATGCAGGTCAGCGGACGAGCGGGGCGGGCCGCCAAACCCGGTACGGTCTGGGTCCAGACCGACTGGCCGCGGCACCCCCTCTTTGTCTCCTTGCGCCAGCACGACTACGCCAGTTTCGCCCGAGACACCTTGCGCGAGCGGCAAGAAGCCGGCCTGCCACCCTTCATGCATCTGGCCGTATTGCGCGCCGACGCCAGCCAGATGAGCGCCGCAATGGCCTTTCTGGAGGCGGCCCGGAGTTGTCTTCCCAGCCCCGCAGAAGTCACCGTGTACGATGCGGTGCCGGCCCTCATGGCCCGCCTTGCTCACCGCGAACGCGCTCAATTACTGGTGCAAGCCCCCCAACGCGAGGCCTTGCAGGCTTACCTGAGACGCTGGGTGCCTCTGCTTCACACCTTGCCCTTGCGCGGCGTGCGCTGGTCGCTGGATGTGGATCCGGCGGAATTCTAGTCCCCCGCGCCGGCGGCCGGCGAGGCTATAATCGCGCAACTTTGTAGCCGCATCATGACCTATCTAGATCCCAAAACCCAACTCGCGCTCGCCTTTGCCCGTGCCCGTGACCTCGTTGCGCCCGGCAGCGACGCCACCATTACCATTGAGCGTCCGCGCCAGGCCAGCCATGGCGATCACGCCTGCAACCTAGCCATGCAACTGGCCAAAGCCCTCAAACGCAACCCGCGCGAGGTCGCTGCCGAACTGCTTGCCGCGCTTGATGCACCGGTCATCGCCCGCACCGAGATCGCCGGTCCCGGTTTCATTAATATCTTCCTGCAACCTGCAGCCCGCCAGGCCATCGTTCCGCACATCCTCGCCACCGGGAATGATTTTGGCCGTAGCCGCCTCGGTGCAGGGCAAGCGATCCAGATCGAGTTCGTCTCCGCCAACCCCACCGGCCCGCTCCATGTCGGCCACGGACGGGGCGCGGCCTTTGGCGCCAGTCTGGCCAATGTGCTCGACTTTGCCGGTTACAAAGTCAGCCGCGAATACTATGTCAACGATGCCGGCCGGCAGATGGACATCCTGGCGCTGTCCACCTGGCTACGCTATCTGGAAGGACTGGGCGAGGCCGTCGCCTTTCCGCCCAACGCCTATCAGGGCGACTATGTGCGCGACATGGCCCATGGCATTCAATCGGCCCACGGTGACCGCTACCGCCGCGCCGCGGCCGATCTCTTTGCCCATGCCCCCGATGTGGCGACCGACCCGGAGGCGCATCTCGATCACCTCATCGCTCGCGCCAAGGCCCTGCTGGGTGCGGATTACGCCTTCGTGCACGGCTTTGCCCTCACCGAACAGCTGGGCGACTGCCGCAATGATCTGACCGAATTTGGTGTCGAGTTTGACCACTGGTTTTCCGAACGCTCCTTGCATGACGCGGGCCTGATCGACAAGGCCGTGGCCCAGCTTCAGCAGCACGGCCATCTCTACGCCCAGGACGGTGCGCTGTGGTTCCGCTCTACCGCCTTTGGCGACGAGAAAGATCGCGTGGTCAAGCGCGATAACGGCATCTACACCTACTTCGCCGCTGACATTGCCTATCACCTCAACAAGTTCGAGCGCGGTTTCGATCGCGTCATCGACATCTGGGGCGCCGACCATCACGGCTACATCCCGCGCGTGAAGGGCGCCCTAACGGCTGCCGGGGCTGACGCCGAGCGTTTGACCGTTGCCTTGGTGCAATTTGCGGTACTGTATCGCGATGGCCAGAAGGTGCCAATGTCCACGCGCTCCGGGCAATTTGTCACCCTGCGCGAGCTGCGCCACGAAGTCGGCAACGACGCTTGCCGCTTCTTTTATGTGCTGCGCAAATCCGAGCAGCACCTCGACTTCGACCTTGATCTGGCCAAGAGCCAGTCGAACGAAAACCCGGTCTATTACATTCAGTATGCCCATGCGCGCATCTGTCGCGTGCTAGCCGCCTGGGACGGCCATCGCGCCGATCTGGCCCAGGCCGATTTAAGCCTGCTCACCGAGCCACAAGCCATGGCCGTGTTGGAACGACTGGCCGAATTTCCCGCCCTCTGCGCCGCTGCCGCCCACGAACTGGCACCGCACAGCGTGGCCTACTACCTTAAGGATCTGGCGGCCGATTTGCATGGCTTTTACACCGCCTGCCAGTTCCTAGTAGATGACGAGGCCCTGAAAAATGCCCGTCTGGCCCTCATCACGGCGACACAGCAGGTCTTGCGAACCGGTCTCGCGCTGCTCGGTGTCTCGGCCCCGGAGTCCATGTAAGGCCCCATGGCGCGGCGCGACTTCAAATCCGCTAGTCAAGCCCCTGCGGCCAAGGGCCATAAATCAGGACGCAGTACCCTGATTATCTTGGTTGTGGGCATGGCCTTGGGCGTTGGCCTCACCCTTGGCCTCACCCAGTGGTTCGAATCCAAACCGGATTCCGAAGCGCCCACCCCGCTGGCTCAGCCTTCATCGACCAAGGCCCCAGTGGCCAAACATCGTCCGCCGCCCAAGCCCAGCCCGACCCCCGTAGAGAGCATTTCGCCCTCGCCGAAGGCTCCGGCAACCCACGCTGCGCCCACTCCACCGACGGCCACCGCCGCGCGGCCGGCCGCCCCGGTTACGACGCCCCCCAAGGTGGCCGGCTTTCATGACGATTTTGTCAAAGGAAGAACGCCCACCCTCTCCCCTCCGCTCAAGCCGCGTGAGATCTGGTGGCTACAAGTTGCTGCCCTGCGCAAAGAAGATGACGCCCGCCGTCTGCGAGCCCGCCTGTTACTGCTTAATCTGGATGTCGTTATCACCCCGAGTGACGATGGCGCAACCCATCGCGTCCGTGTCGGGCCGTTCAAGACCGAGGCCTTGGCGCGTGAAAATGAGGGGCTGCTTAACCGCAACAATCTCACCCCCCGTCTTATCAAAGAGCCGGTATTCCCCTAGACCCCTTGCTTCATAGCTATCTGCCGAGGCCCTCATGTCCCACTCCTTTTTCCGCCCCCTGATTATCCTGTTCCTGACGGTCAGCGCCGCATTGAGCCTCACGGCCCATGCCGCCCAGCTTGGCAAAGACTATATCGAGATCAAACCTGCCCGTGCGACCGCCGCGCCGGGCAAGGTCGAGGTCCTGGAATTTTTCTGGTACGGCTGCCCACATTGCTATCAGCTCGAACCCGAGCTCCTCGTGTGGTCCAAAAAACTGCCCCGCAATGTGGTGCTCGTGCGTCAGCCAGCGGTGCTGGGCGAGAGCTGGATGACCTTGACCCAAGCCTATTACGCGCTTGACAGCGTGGGCGAAATCCCCCGCCTGCATGGCTCCCTCTTCAACGCTCTGCACAATGAGGGGCGCCGCTTCAATTCGCCGGAAAGTGTGGTCACCTGGGCCGCGACCCAAGGAGTCAATCCCGACAAACTCAAAGCCGCCTTCCAGTCCTTTGGCGTCTATACCAAGGCCAATCGCGCCAAGCAAATCAGTCAGGAATACCGGCTGGAAGGGGTTCCCGCCCTGATCATTAACGGCAAATACCTGACCTCGCCCTCCATGGCCGGTAGCTACGCCGGCGTCCTTCGCGTGGCCGACGAATTGATCGCGCAGGAACTCAAAAAGTCCGGCAAATAACATTCCGAGCGGGCCTCTATCCGAGGCCCAAAGTTCCCATCCTGTACAGCCCCTCGCGCCCGCGCTTGGGTTATGATCCATATGTACCAAGCAGAACGAGGAACTTTGTTCATGTCCAAAATCCGTGTCCTGATCATTGACGACCACCCCCTGCTGCGCATGGGCATTCGCGGCCTGATCGAAGGTCAGCCCGATCTGGAAGTGGCCGCCGATTGCGCCGACTTGGCCAGCGCCCGGGCTTGGCTGGAGACACAGCGCGCCGATGTCGCCATCGTTGATCGCAGCCTGCCGGATGGAGACGGCCTTGAGTTGCTTCCAACCCTGAAGGTGCAGGGCACCAAGACCATCATCCTGACCGTCGAAGACGACGATATCGAAATTCGCGCCGCCGTCGAAGCCGGTGTGGATGGTTATCTGCTCAAATCCTCCGACAGCGATCAGATCCTCATGGCCATCAGCATGGTCCTCAAGGACAGCGCCGCCTTTCCAGCCCACATCCTGCAAAAATTGTCGAATGGACAGGTTGACGCGCCCCTCGCTCGTCTTTCCGCACGCGAAATCGAGATCGCTGAATCCGTCGCCGCGGGCCTCAGCAACAAGGTGATTGGCGCACGCCTGCATCTCTCCGACAACACCGTACGCAATCATCTGGCCAACATCATGCAAAAGCTCGGTTTCAATAACCGTGTACAAGTCGCCACGCTCATGTTGCAGCACATGCGCCGCAAGCAGAAATGAACCCGTCCTGGCCTAACGCATCGGCATGACCGCCCCGATCGGCCTGTTCGGCGGAACCTTTGATCCCATTCACTTGGGGCATCTGCGCCTGGCCGAGGAATTAGCGGAAGCGCTCGGGTGCAATGAAGTTCGCTTTTTACCCAGCGGGACGCCCCCGCATCGCCAGCTACCCGTGGCCACGCCTAACGCCCGGCGCGACATGGTGGCGCTGGCCATTGCCGACAACCCGCGTTTCAGCCTCGATGAACGGGAGATCACCCGCACCGGCCCGTGCTATATGGTCGACACCTTGACAGCCATACGCGCAGAAGCAGGCACCCACACCCCGCTCTGTCTGTTTCTTGGCGGAGATGCCTTCATGGGCCTGACAACCTGGCACCGCTGGACCGAACTATTCAACCTGGCGCATCTTGCCATCGCCCATCGCCCGGGGTTTAGCCCCCAGACCTGGGATGACAGCTTGCCTGATGCCTTGCGCCACGCAATCGACCAGCGTCTTGTAAAACACCCCGCCGACCTTGCAATGACGCCGGCAGGCCATATCTACTTTCACGCCATCACCCAGATGGATATCGCCGCTCGCCGCATTCGCAGCGCCTGTCGCAAGCGCGAAAGCGTGCGATATCTGGTACCCGACAGCGTACGAGCCTATTTGAACCAACACGACCTCTATCGCCAATAAAAACCCATGGACACCAAGAAACTCACCAAAATCGCCGTTGCCGCCCTGGAAGACATTAAAGGCAAGGACATCACCGTGCTCGATGTCGCCCATCTCACCTCGCTATGCGAAAAGATGATCATCGCCAGCGGCGACTCCAACCGCCAAGTCCGCGCCTTGGCCGACCATGTGCGGGATAAGATCAAAGAGGCCGGAGGCGACATCATCGGCATGGAAGGCGAAGACGGCGCAGAATGGATCTTGGTGGATGCCGGCGATATCGTCGTGCATGTCATGCATCCCGTCACCCGCCTGCACTACAACCTTGAAGAGCTATGGGGCGCCACCACCCGGATGCGGGCGACCGAACCCCACCCAGCGCGCTAGACACGCCGCAGTTTGCGCCGCGCGACGGCATGGCCAAGAAGATCCCGACCCACCCCAAACACCCCGAGCGCATCTGCTGGGGGTGCGACAAATACTGCGCCGTAGATGCCATGCTCTGTGGCAATGGGGCCGTCCGCGCGCAACACCCCGTCGAACTGTTCGGGGCAGACTGGCTCGATTGGGAGCCCGAATCACTCCACCCGCACGCACCGCCGGTCAAGATCGCCCCATGAAAATTGACAGCCTTGATCACTTGGTGCTGACCGTCCTGTCTGAATATCAATCTCCAACAAAGCCAGAAAACCTTGAATGGCAGGGTCGTCGACCTGCAAACCGCCGCCATCGACACCTGTGGGATTGATCAAATCAGCGCTCATTAATGGCTGCTTCCAAGGCGCGAAGGCGATCGACGATGGCATCAAAAGTTGGCGGCTGACCGATGAACATGCCGGCGCCAATCATGTGCTGAAAGTCATCACGCAGGGCGGCAAGCACAGCATCTTCCGGGATAAGCCTGAGCTGACCGGTCAAGCAGGCATCGTAGTTGGCGTAGCTCGCGTTGTAGAAGACCTTCTTGTGTTTCACCACATCTGCCAGCAGGGCGCGATCCTCTATGGCGACATGGCCATGATCACATTCGGCCAACATGGCCAAGTCATACCAGTGGCGTGACAGGCGCTCGGCGCTGGCGCGGAACTCGTTGCGCTGACATTCGACGTGCATCAACGTCGCTTTTTCCCAGAATGTGCGGGCCGGGGACAAGACGCTCACTGTTGAGCGCGGAAATGCCAGGCTGGTTACGTGCGGCGTGATATCCGGCTCGACGATATGTTCGGCATTCGGCTCGGTGATGTTGCGGCCACCAAACTCGATCAAGACACTGTTGCCCACATAGTCCCCCGGCGTTTCCAGCACACTGGGGTAATGCAGGCGTATCTGCTCGCCGGTCTCGCTGAGTTCGAGCCGGAACGCAGCGGCGTTGCTATCAAACTCAGCTGCGAAAATCTTCTGGATGTGCGGCACCACAACATCGAAGGCATGGTCGCGCACGAAAGACTTGAGGTCATCGCTGAATTTCTTCAGCCTCGTCTTGGACACGCCTTCAGCAAACGGATCGAAAGAGCCGTCAAGACCCCGGTAGTCGAGCGTGATATCGACATCCTCGGAAAAACGCGCAATGGCGCCGAATACCTTGGACAGGGAAGTGCCGCCTTTGAATGCCATGGGCAGCCGACCGGGCATGGTGAACAGGGCCTGCAGCACCCAGCAGACCCACACATCCTTTTCCAATACCACTGGCGAGCGCGCAAGTTGCGGTGCCAGCGCCCGATAGATCTGGGACTGCTCTTGAGCGTCGAGGTGCAGGAAGGCTTCAGGCATGAGCTGCCGTCCGTTCGTTTCGGAAAATGGCATCGCTCATCCACGCCGGCATTGAGGAAGTAACCGACTTGAGAACCTCGAATTCGCTCGCGCCCAGCTTGCGCCGAATCTTTTCGACAAGGGCAGGTGTCACTTCCGTTTTGCCGAGGTACCACATGGCTGAAAGGGCAAGGCCTGCCGGTCGGCCAGCCAGGGCCAGCTTGCGTTGGCAAATGTGCTGCAGACGAATTTCCATCTTGCCCACGCGGATTCGCTTCGACGGACCAGAGGTCACGAAAACCGACTGCGTTGGAACCTGTGTGGTCAGTTCTAGCCGACGGGCGGCTTCAGCGCCGTGAACCTGAACGACCGCGCCAGTTGTCTTAGCAACGGTCTCGGCCACCTTCAGCGGCGAGGGGCTAACCTTGCCGACAAAACGACTGACCTCGGGGCGCACGAAGACACCGCGCGTCACACGTTCGATCATCCCTGCTTTTACTAGGCGAGACAGGTTCTGATCAACGGACGCACGGGTACCGCACTCCAGAAGTACCGTCGGGGTAAAAGGCTCCCCGACCGGCATCTCCTCGATGCGCTGGCGAATCAGCTCGGCAGTCTTGCGGGTCGTTTTCATGTATGAAAATGTAGTCGAGTTTCTGACAAAACGCAAGTGCCGACTGGCCAAGGATGATGGATATCGCCGCTCGCCGCATTCGCAGCGCCTGTCGCCAGCGCGAAAGCGTGCGATATCTGGTAGGGGAAAGTAAATTACCCCCTAGCCAACTTACTCGACGGTCACCGACTTGGCCAGATTACGCGGTTTGTCGACATCGGTGCCGCGCGCGCAGGCGGTGTGGTAGGCCAAAAGTTGAAGCGGGACAACATGAAGGATGGGCGACAGGTCGCCGTAATGCTCGGGCAGCCGGATCACGCTGATCCCATCGCTGCTTGCGATATGCGTGTCGGCATCGGCAAAAACATAGAGCTGCCCCCCGCGCGCGCGAACCTCCTGCATATTGCTCTTGAGCTTTTCTAACAAGGCATCGTTGGGCGCCACCACTACGACCGGCATGGCGTCCGTCACCAGCGCCAGCGGGCCGTGTTTGAGCTCGCCGGCCGGGTAGGCCTCAGCGTGAATGTATGAAATCTCCTTGAGCTTGAGCGCGCCTTCGAGGGCAATCGGATAGTGTCGGCCACGACCAAGAAAAAGGGCGTTTTCCTTGCGCGCGAAGGCCGCCGACCAGGCCATGATCTGCGGCTCCAACGCCAACACGGCATTTAGGGCTTGGGGCAGATGGCGAAGCTGATGGATGGCCGCGTGTTCAGACGCGGCATCCAGCCGGCGGCGTACTTTGGCCAGCGTCAGGGCGACCAGGTAGAGGGCGACCAGTTGCGTAGTGAAGGCCTTGGTCGAGGCGACGCCAATTTCAACCCCGGCCCGGGTCAGAAAGGCGAGGGCGGTTTCGCGCACCATGGCGCTACTGGCCACATTACAGATAGCCAGGGTATGCGTATGGCCCAAGGCCTTGGCATGGCGCAGGGCGGCGAGGGTGTCGGCGGTCTCACCCGATTGCGAGATGACCACGACCAGCGCCTTGGGGTTGGGCACCGTTTCGCGATAGCGGTATTCGCTGGCGATCTCAACCTGGCAGGGAATGCCGGCCACGGCCTCAAGCCAATATTTAGCCGTGCAGCCCGAGTAATAACTGGTTCCGCAGGCGAGGATGAGCACGCTGTCGATCGCGGCAAAATGGGCTTCCGCCTCGGCCCCAAACAGATCGGGCTGAAGGTGCAGAATATCGTCCAAGGTATCGGCCACAGCGCGCGGCTGTTCAAAGATCTCCTTTTGCATGTGATGCTGGTACGGCTCCAGCTCAACCGCCAGGGAGATGGCCTGCACTGCTTGCATGGGCCGAGTCACGGTCTGGCCGTGCCGATCTTCTATATGAAGGGTTGTGGCACTCAATGCGACAAGGTCGCCTTCTTCAAGAAAGGCCATCTGCGTCGCACTGCCGGCGACAGCCAAGGCATCGGAAGCCAGAAAATGTCCCCCGGCACCGACCGCAACCACTAGCGGTGAACCGGAACGCGCGCCGATCAAGGTATCGGGCCGATCAGCGGACATGACGGCAATCGCGTAAGCCCCTTGGAGTTCAGCCACCGCCGCACGCACGCTGGCGAGAAGATCGCCAGCCGATGCGGTATCCGGCGTGGTGTAAGCGAGGTGGACTAAATGGGCGATGACCTCGGTATCGGTCTCCGATTCAAACTGATAGCCCATGGCCTGTAGTCGCCGGCGCAGGTCTTCATAGTTTTCAATAATGCCGTTGTGCACCACAGCAATGAGATCGCGCGAGACATGCGGGTGAGCGTTAAGGGTGTCCGGTTTACCGTGCGTAGCCCAGCGCGTGTGGGCGATGCCCAGACCCCCGGCAAGGGGCTCGGTCTGAATCTTGAGATCTGCTACGCGAGCCGTGGTCCGGCTACGCTGCAAGCGGCTATCCGCGACGATGGCAATGCCACACGAGTCGTAACCGCGATACTCCAGGCGGCGCAGCCCTTCAACCAGGACCGGAACACAATTACCCGCACCGATAGCGCCCACAATCCCGCACATACGACTTTCCTATGGATTCAGTGGCTGCAAGTGTACGCGATCACGCGCGCGCCGGAGGGCATTGCATGAACTTTATTGAGCCAAACGCTTGCGGGCGGCGGCCAATTGCTCGGGGGTCAGGCGTTTTTCAACGGAATCACGCGCGCGCGCCGCAGTCGGAAATTGCGCTGCCTCGGCGCGACTGAACCAGACCCACGCCTGTGCCAGATCCTTTTCCAGCCCTTCGCCCCGCAGGTACGATAAACCCAAATAAAAATGGGCTGCCGGATGTGCCTGCCGCGCGGCCAGCCTCAGCCAGCGCATGGCCAAATCTTGGTCGGGATC